>Ga0134121_10001391_pt1 | contig 22850 bp, 21 predicted proteins | sample KB301_FD_96463 | JGI IMG/M metagenome (GOLD analysis project Ga0134121, IMG submission 96463) | Terrestrial soil microbial communities without Nitrogen fertilizer from Kellogg Biological Station, Michigan, USA - KB3-0-1 | ecosystem: Environmental > Terrestrial > Soil > Unclassified ... | reverse complement strand
TCACCTGCGGGGCCAACGATCTGGGCGGCACCCTCATCAACGAGTCCATCTCCACCTCGGCCGGCGCGGGCTTCGGCCAGCTGGTGCCGCACGCCGAGCTGCGCCGGCTGGTCCGCGACGCCGGTCGCATCCCCGCCCGTCGCACGACCGAGTACGAGCTCATCAAGGTCTACAAGACGGAAGACGACGACGACGCCTCGCCGCTCGACAATGTCGCCGACGCGGAGGCGCGCTTCGGCTCGTACCGCCGCCTCACCGCGTCGTCACAATTCCGCTTCGTGCACCCCTTGAAGACGTCCGCCGGTTGAGTGACACTAGGCGCCGCTCGACCCGGCCTTTCAACCCCAACCCCTGACACGGAGGCTTTCCTCATGGCAAAAACGATGACCAAGTCCGCCATCATCGGCCACCTCGCGCAGAAGTCCAATCTCAGCAAGAAGCAGGTGGTCGAGCTGATGGATCAGCTCCTGTCGCTCGCGACCAAGGAGGCGAAGAACGTCTTCGTGGTTCCCGGCTTCGGGCGCCTGGTGCTCGCCAACCGCAAGGCACGGATGGGCCGCAATCCCCAGACCGGCGAGCCCATCAAGATCCCTGCGAAGCGCGTGGTGAAGTTCCGGCTCTCCAAGAGCCTCAAGGACACGGTGCTTGGCAAGAAGTAGCGATCCTGAAGGGCTCGTGTATCGAGCCCTTCCCGTTCCCGGCGCAGACGCCCGGGACCTCTTCGGATTCGTGGGCGCGTGGCTCCCGCCCGCGGCGACGGTGTCGGCCGGCTGGGGCGCGTGGGCAGGCGATCGGCTCGCCGGAGCCCTCCTGCTCGAGCGGGCGGACACCGCGGCCATGCTCTACGGGCCCGTGGTGGTGGCTTCCGATCCCCCCGATCCGGACGCCGCCGTCGAGATCGCGGCCCGGCTCCTCGACGATGCCCTGAGTCATGCCGAGGCTCAGGGCATCATCACCCTCTACACGCGACCGCAGAGCCTGGATCGGGTCTGGGTCCGCAACGGTTTCATTCCGATTCCCGAGGCCGACCTGCCGGAGGCCTTGCGCGGGCGCCCCGGCATCGGTCTCTTCGGCTGGCGCGGCGGCACCGCCATCTGGAGCATGGCCGGGCGAGCGGAGGCCGCGCGCCGCGCCGCCGCGCCGCCCACCGCCGGCCGGCGCCGCCGCTAGGTCGCGATGAAGATCGTCGCTCTCGCCGGGGGCACCGGCGCGGCCAAGCTGCTGCGCGGGCTGGCGCCGCTGGTCGATCCCGCGGAGCTCACCATCGTCGGCAATACCGGCGACGACACCGAGATCTGGGGCCTGCATATCTCCCCGGACCTGGACACGGTCTGCTACACGCTGGCGGGCCTCATCGACGAGCGGAAGGGCTGGGGGCTCCGCGACGAGTCCTTCCACGCGCTGGAGCAGATGCCCCGCCTGGGCGAGCCGGCGTGGTTCGGGCTGGGCGATCGCGACCTCGCCACTCACCTGCACCGCACGCGTCTTCTCCGCGAGGGGCGCTCCCTCACCGCGGTCACCGCGGACATCGTGGCCGCCCTTGGCGTGCCCGCCCGCGTGCTACCCATGTCGGATCAACCGGTGCGCACCCGCATCCTGGGCCCCGAGGGTTGGATCTCCTTCCAGGAATACTTCGTGCGCGAGAAGGCCCAGACCGACGTCCGCGCGGTCGCATACGCGGGCGCGGCCGATTCGGCGCCGGCGCCGGGCGTGCTGGCGGCCATCGCGGAGGCGCGGGCGGTGATCGTCTGCCCCTCCAATCCCATCACCTCGGTGGGCCCGATCCTGGCCGTGCCCGGCATCGCGGCCGCCCTCGCCGCCACGCGCGCCACCGTCCTCGCGGTGAGCCCCATCATCGGCGGCGACGCGGTGTCCGGCCCCGCGGGCCGGCTCATGGCCATGGCCGGGCTCCCCGTCTCCGCCGCCGGGGTGGCGCGCGGCTATGCCGCGTGGCTCGACATTCTCGTGGCCGACGAGCGCGACCGGGCGCTGGCGCCCGAGATCGAGGCCGCGGGCCCGCGAGCGGCGATGACCGACACGCTCATGACCGGCCGCGCGGCGGAGACCGCGCTCGCGCGGCACCTGCTGTCCCTCCTCCCATGACGGGCTCGGATCCCACCGTGTTCGCGGCGCTGCCGGTGAAGGACCTCGTCAACGCCAAGCAGCGGCTGGTCCCCGCGCTCGCCCCGGAGGAGCGCCACGACCTCGCCGCGGCCATGCTGGAGGACGTGCTCGACGCGCTCGACGCGGTGGAGGGCCTCGCGGTGCATCTCGTCACCCGGGATCCCCAGGCGCTGGCGCTGGCGAGCCGGCGCGGGACGCCCTGCCTCACCGAGAGCGCCAACCGCGGGCACACCGAGGCGGTGGCGCTCGGTCAGCGGGTGGCGGCGGAGCGCGGCTTCGCCCGCTTCCTCACCATCCCGGGCGACGTCCCCTGCGTGTCGGCCGAGGAAATCCGCGCGCTGCTCGCCGCGCTGGGCGAAGCGCCCGGTGCGGCCTTCGTGCCGTCGCGCTCCGGGTTCGGGACCAATGCCGTCCTGCTGGCGCCGCCCGACGTCATGCCGCTCAAGTTCGGCGAGCCCTCCTTTGCGAATCACCTCGGCGCGGCACGCGCCCGGGGGGTCGTCCCCACCGTGCTGGAGCTCCCCGGGATCGGCCTCGACGTGGATGCGCCCGAGGACCTCCGCCTGCTCCTTGCGTACGGCACCGCCACCAGAGCGGGGCGCCTCCTGCGCGAGCGCGGCATGGCAGCACGCCTCGGCGCCACGGACTAGGCATGCCCGCGCGCTTCGAGGTCATCGGTGTCGGCGGGCTCCCCGAGATCGCGCAGGGCGCCGATCTCGGCCCTCTCATCGTGGACGCCGCCCGCGCCCAGGGCACACCCCTGGCGGCCGGGGATCTCCTCGTGGTGAGCCAGAAGATCGTCTCCAAGACCGAGGGCCGTATCGTCCGCCTGGATCAGGTGACCGTCTCCCCGCGGGCGCAGGCCCTGGCGCTGGAGATCGATCGCGACCCGCGGCTGGTGGAGGTGATCCTCGGCGAGAGCCGGCGCATCGTGCGCACCGCCAAGGGCGTGCTCATCGTCGAGACGCATCACGGCTGGATCTGCGCCAATGCGGGCGTGGATCAGTCCAACGTGGACGCCGACACCGCCTGCCTGCTTCCCGTGGACTCGGACGCTTCCGCTCGCGCCCTCCGGACCCGGATCGCCGCGCTCACCGGCCACACCTTGGCCATCGTGATCGCGGATACGTTCGGCCGACCCTGGCGCGAGGGGCTGGTCAATGTCGCGGTGGGGCTGGCCGGCTTCGAGCCCATCGTCAGCTATCTGGGCGAGACCGACCCCGCCGGCCATGTGCTCCAGGCCACCATCCTCGCGCTCGCGGACGAGCTGGCCTCCGCCGCCGAGCCGGTGATGGGCAAGCTCGATCGCATTCCGGTCGCGGTCATCCGGGGAGTCAAGTGGACCCCGGCCGAGACCGACAGCCGCCCGCTGCTCCGCGATCCTTCGCGCGACCTCTTCCGCTAGCTCGATCAACCCCTCATCGAGATCATCCTAAAGAGAGACGAGATCATGAAAATTGGCATTGTCGGCGGCACCGGGAAGGAAGGCGCGGGGCTCGGCGCGCGCTGGGCGCAGGCGGGGCACGAGATCGTCATCGGCTCGCGGGATCCCGCGCGGGCTCAGGCCAAGGCCGCCGAGCTGAGCGCGGCGGTGCCCGGCGCCCGGATCACGGGCGCCGGCAATCGCGAGGCCGCCGCCGCCGCCGAGGTCGTGGTGCTCGCGGTGCCCGCCGACGGCCTCTCGGCGACGCTCCCCGAGGTCAAGGACGCCTGCCGGGGCAAGGTGGTGGTGAGCACGGTGGTCCCCCTCACCTTCGGTGGGCCCCGCCTCTTCACCCCGCCGCCGCCCGGATCGGCGGCCGAGGTGGCGCAGGAGCTCCTCGGGCCCGAGGCCCGCGTGGTGGCCGCCTTCCACCACATCGCCGCTCACGAGCTCTCGGCCACCGACCACGCCATCGAGTGCGACCTGCTGCTCTGCGGCGCCGATGCCGAGGCGAAGAAGCGCGTGAGCGAGCTGGGGACCTCCATGGGCCTCCGGGCCATCGACGTGGGGGCGCTCACCAATGCGGGGCCGCTGGAGGGCATCACCGCCGTGCTCGCCACCATCAACCGCCGCTACAAGCTCAAGAACTCCGGCATCAAGATCACCGGGCTGCCCGCCTAGCCCGCCCGGCGCGCGCTCAGCCCAGCAGCGCGGCGGCGCGCTCCACGTCGGCGAAGTCGTCGAAGAGGAGATCGGGGCGCAGCGCGGCCAGCTCTTCGCGCGGATGAAAGCCGGTGGCCACCGAGACCGCGACGGCGCCGAAGGCGCGCGCGCACTCCACGTCCAGCGGCGTGTCGCCGATCACGAGCACGTCGCCGGGAGCGAAGCGGTGGCCCACCAGGGCCTCCGCCCGCCGCGCCGCCAGCGAGGGGAGCTGCCGCCGATCGGCGTGATCGGAGCCATAGGCGCCGGTCCGGAAAAAGGGATGGAGCCCGGTGGGCTCGAGCTTGATGCGGGCGCCCTCCTCGATATTGCCGGTGAGGAGCCCCTGCATGATCCCGGGCGTCGTGTGGAGCCGCCGGACCAGCTCCGCCACGCCGGGGAGGAGCTTGACGCCGCTGCCGTCGCCGATCTCGGCCGCCAGCCCGCGCGCGTAGAGCTCGAAGCACTCGTCGAAGCCCGCGCGGATGGCGGCGTCGGCAAGGCCCGCCGCGCCCATGAGATCGAGCACGATGCGCGGATCGGTCTTGCCCCGGAAGTCGTACCCGTCGATGAGCCCGGCGGTTCCGTAGACGCGCTCGAGCGCGCGCCCGAGCGCCCTCCGCCCCGCGCCACGCGCGGACAGAAGGGTCCCGTCGACGTCCCAGAGGACGAGGCGACGCCAGGCCGTCACGGGGCGGGGCGGGGCGCGGAGGCGCTCCGGGTGCTCGGAGCGCGAGAGGAGGCGGGCACGCTGCGTGCGGCGGGGATGCTCGGCGCGGCGGGCGCGGGGTCGCCGGCGAGGACACGGAGGCGGGCGATGATGGCCGGCAGCCGATCCAGCAGCAGGTCCACCTCCGCGGCGGTGCTCCAGCGGCCGAGCGTGAAGCAGAGGGAGCCTTCCGCCTCGGCGGCCGTGCAGCCGATGGCCCGCAGCACATGCGAGGGCGTCTGGGTGAGGGTCGCGCAGGCCGAGCCCGACGAGGCGGCGATGCCGGCGAGATCCAGGTCCAGCAGCACGCTGTCCGCCTTGACGCCGGCCACGACCAGGCTCGCATGATGCGGGAGGCGATGGTCCCGCGGGCCGGTGACGCGACAGTCGGGCACCGCCTCCAGCACGCCTTCCAGCAGCCGATCGCGCAGCGCGGCGAGCCGCGCGGGCTCCCCGTGAGCGGATTCCGTCCTGATGAGCTCGGCGGCGACTCCCAGCCCGACGAGCGCGGGGAGGTTCTCCGTCCCCGAGCGCAGCCCCACCTCCTGGCCGCCGCCGAGAATCTGCGGCGCGAGCTTCACGCCGGGCCGCACCCACAGTGCCCCCGTGCCGGGCGGGCCATAGACGTCATTGCCGGAGAGCGTGAGGAGATCGACGCCGAGCGGCTCCGCGGCCAGCGCGGTGCGCCCGATGGCCCCCACCCCGTCCACGTGGAACGGCACTCGAGCCGCGCGGGTGACGCGCGCCAGCTCCGCCAGCGGCTGGAGCGTGCCGATCTCCTCGTTCGCGGCCGCGATGGACACCAGCGCGGTCTCGGGTCGCAGCGCGCGGCGCAGTGCCTCGGGATCCACGCGCCCCTGGCCGTCCACGGGCAGAAGGGTGACCGCCGCGCCGCCCTTTTCCAGCTCGCGGCAGGCGTTGAGCACGGAGATGTGCTCCACGCAGGACGCGATCACGTGGCGGCCGCGCTCTCCGGCGCGCAGCGCGATGCCCTTGATGGCGAGGTTATTGGCCTCGGTGGCGCCGGAGGTGAAGACGATCCCGCCCGCCGCGCCGCCGACGAGTCGCGCCACCTTGAGGCGGGCGGCCTCCAAGGACTCGCGCGCCTCGGCCCCCAGGGAATGGCGGGCGGAAGGGTTGCCGATGCCGGCCTCGAGGAACGGGCGCATCACGGCGAGGACTCGGGGATCCACCGGCGAGAAGCCGGCGTAGTCGAGATAGACGCGGCCGGGCGATTCTCCGCCGGCCTCCACGCCCCTACCGCGTCTTCCGGACCAGGAACCGGTAGACGGCTCCTTCCCGGGAGACACCGATCATTTCGTGGCCCGAGCGCGCGACCCAGGTCTTCATGTCCGCGTCGGAGGCGGGATCGTCGGAGCTCATCTCCAGAACCTGCCCCACCGTCATCTCGCGGATGGCCTCGCGCGTCTTCACGATCGGCATGGGACAAAAGAGCCCGATGCAGTCAATCTGCCTGTCAACATTGACGACTTTCGAGATTTCCATCGTGTGGCCTTACCCTACCCCACGCCTCGCCGCCCCGTCAAGGGAGCCTCGGCGGCGTGAAAATAGCTCGTCCGCTTCACGGGGAGACCCGCTATCCTTGATGCCTGAAATCCATGGGTACCGTCACGAGCCCCCGTTTCTGGACCGGCGCCGTCGGGCTCGCCGCGGCGGCGATCGTCGCGCTGGCCGGCCTCTTCCTGCTTCTCGAGCTCGAGCTGCGTCCGCTGCTGGCGCCGGGCATGGGTCGAGTGGCCCTGGTGGCCGCCGAAGCGCTGGTGGGCGTCGTCGTGCTCCTGACCCTCACCGGCGGGCTGGCCCTGGCGCGGAAGACGCCCGCCCGCCCGGCGCTCGAAGCCACCGCCGCGCCCCCGGAAACGGGGAAGATGATGGGCTCCTTCTCACGGATCCTCGGGGAGATCGAGGAGCAGGGCAACGAGATCAACACCTTCGCCCAGCGGCTCGAGAACGCCTACAAGGAGCTGGAGTCCAGCAATGCGCGCCTCAAGGAGTTCTCGTTCAAGGACGAGGTCACCGGGCTCTACAATCGCCGCTTCTTCTCCATCCGGCTCGAGGAAGAAGTCTCGCGTTACCGCCGGTTCAGCCATCCGGTGTCGGTGATGCTCATCGACCTCGACGCGTTCAAGGACATCAACGACGAGCTGGGCCACGGCGCCGGCGACGAGACCCTGCGCGACATGGCCGACATCCTCCTCAAGTACTCGCGCGGCATCAACGTGATCTGCCGCTACGGCGGGGATGAGTTCGCGGTGCTCCTGGTGGAGACCTCCAAGGCGGGGGCGCGGCTGTACGCCGACCGCATCCGGCAGGTGCTCACCACCTATCCCTTCGCGAACGGCCGCCGCGTCACCGCCAGCTTCGGCATCGCCGCGCTGCCCGAGGACGTGGAGCCGGCCGCCGAGGATCTCATCCGCGCCGCCGACGAGGCGCTCTACGCGGCCAAGCGCGCGGGGAAGAACCGCGTGTCGGTGTTCGAGGACGTGGGCGCCGCCCCTCTCCCGCGCCGGACCGGGCGCCAGCCGTGAGCCAGGTGGGCGGCGACCGCCGGGTGCTGATCGTGGACGACGACCGCCAGATCCGGCGCGTCCTGTCCGAGTTCTTCACCGGCAGCGGCTACGATTGCGCCCAGGCCGCCAACGGCGCGGCGGGGCTGGAGCGCTTTGCCGCCGACCGGCCGCCGCTCACCGTGACCGACGTGGACATGCCGGAGATGAACGGGCTCGAGTTCCTCCGGCAGGCGCGCACCATCGATCCCGACGCGGCCTTCCTGGTCCTCACCGGCGTGGGGGACATCCAGACCGCGGTGGAGAGCCTGAAGTTCGGCGCCTACGACTTCATCCTCAAGCCGGTGAACATGGACGAGCTCCTCATCGCCGCCGAGCGGGCCCTGGAGCACCGGGACCTCATCATCGAGCGCCGCGAGTACCACACCCTGCTGGAGCAGCGGGTGGCCGAGGCAACCCGCGACCTGGAGACCACGCTGGGAGCGCTGGAGGAAACCTACCGCAGCACGCTGGAGGCGCTGGGGTCCGCCATCGACACCCGCGACCTCGGTACCCAGGCGCACTCGCGCCGGGTGCGCGGCTACTCGCTCATCATCGCGCGCAATCACGGGATGACCGACGAGAAGGACCTGAGAAACCTCGAGCACGGCGTGCTGCTGCACGACATCGGCAAGATCGGCATTCCCGACGCCATTCTGCTCAAGCCGGGGCCGCTCACGCCGGCGGAGTGGCAGATCATGCGCACGCATCCCGAGATCGGACGCCAGCTCGTGGAGCAGATCCCCTTCCTGCGGCCGGCGGTGCCCATCGTGTACCACCATCACGAGCGCTGGGACGGCACCGGCTACCCCCAGCGCCTCAAGGGCGAGGCCATCCCCGTGGGCGCGCGCATCTTCGCGGTGGCCGACGCCTTCGACGCCATGACCTTCGACCGGCCCTACTCGCGCGCGATCTCCTTCGAGGAGGCGCGTCTCGAGATCCAGCGCTCCGCGGGCACGCACTTCGACCCCGGCGTGGTGGAGAGCTTCTCGCGGGTGCCGCTCCAGGACCTCGAGGAGATCCGGAAGAGGTCGCTGGAATAACCCCCCGCCCCCGAGCGGGGCTAGGGGCCCTTCAGGTCGTACTTCTCGACCGCGTAGGCCTTCTGCTTGAACTTCTGGACCTTCCCCGACCCGGTGAGCGGGAACTGGTCCACGATCTCCACGTAGCGCGGCTGCTTGAAGTTGGCGATCCGGTCGCGCGCGAAGGCCACCACGTCTTCCGGCGACAGCGGGTGCCCCGCCCGGGGAATCACGAAGGCCATCACCACCTCGCCCATCACCGGATCCGGCACGCCCACGATGGACACGTCGAGGATGCCGGGATGGCGGAGGTAGAAGTTCTCGATCTCGGCCGGATAGGTATTGAATCCGCCCACGATGATCATGTCGGTGACGCGGCCGGTGATGCGGAGATAGCCGTCGGCGTCCTTGATCCCCATGTCGCCCGTGTGCAGCCACCCGTCGCGGATCTTGTCGGCGGTGGCCTCGGGCTTCTTGTAGTAGCCCAGCATGAGGGTCGATCCCTTGACGCAGACCTCGCCCTCCTGGCCCGAGGGCAGCGGGCGACCGGTCACGGGATCCACGATGCGGTCCTCGATCTCGGGCGTGCGCACCCCCACCGTGGCCACCCGCTTCTCGATGGGGTCGCCCGCGCGCGTCCAGTGCGTGCCTCCGGTGGCCTCGGTGAGCCCGTACACCACGAGGGCGTCCATGCCGAGGCCGGCCTCGCGATCGAGGATCTTCCGCATGATCTCCACCGGCACCGGCGCCGCCCCGATGGAGCCCGTGCGCAGCGACGAGAGGTTGTATTTCCCGAAGGCGGGGTGGCCCAGCATGGTGATGAACATGGTGGGCACGCCCGAGAAGATGGTCACGCCCTCGGCCTCGATGAGCCGCATGGCCTCCCCCGCGTCGAACACCTCCATCACCACCTGGGTGGAGCCGGCGAGGCAGTTGGCGGCCACCCCGCCCATGGAGCCGAAGATGTGGAAGTACGGCACCGGCACGAGGTAGCGGTCGGCGTGGGTCCAGCGGTGAAGATCCACGTAGACCCGGCACTTGTAGTACATGTTGCCGTGCGAGAGGAGGCAGCCCTTCGGCTCGCCGGTGGTGCCCGACGTGTAGAGCATCTCCACCGGATCGTCGGGCCGCACCGAGATGCCGCCCAGCGCGGGCGCGCCCGGCCGGCTCCCCGCGCGCTCCACCGCCTCGAAGGCGCGGGCGCCGGCGGGCACCGTTTCTCCCAGCACCACCACGTGGCGGAGCGCGGGGAACCGCGCGCTGCGCAGCGGCCCCGGCTCCCTCGCTTCCGGAAGCAGCTCGTCGAGGATGGCGAGATAGTCCACCTTGGCGGCGGCGAAGCGGTCCACCATGATGAGGGCGGCGGCATCCGACTGCCGCAGCACGTACTCGACCTCCAGGGCCTTGTAGCGGCTGTTGCACGTCACCGTCACCGCGCCGACCTTGGCGATGCCCAGATTGGCGACGTTCCACTCGCTGCGGTTCGGCATCCACAGGACGATGTGATCTCCGGGCCGGAGGCCCAGGTCCAGGAGCCCGCGGGCGAAGTCGTCCGAGCGACGCTTCAGCTCGCGATACGTCACCCGCTCTTCCCGGAACACGACGGCCTCCCGATCGGGATAGTGGGCCGCAGCCGCGTCCAGCAGGTCCCCGAGCGTGAGCGCGGGGCCCAGATCGCTCATCGGGCGTCGGCCTGGGCGATGAGGCCCATCGCGCGCTGGCGCTTGTCGAGCGCCCCCGCCAGCTCTTCCTGCGACACACCCTCGGCGAGCCCGCGATCGATGGCGCGGCATAGCGCCTGGCCGGCCGACTCCGCGGCGGCGTGGTCACCGGCGCCCAGCCGCTCCGCGATGGCGTCCGACGCCCGCGCCGCCAGCGCGTCCAGGCCCAGGGCGAGGGAGCGGCGGGTCTCCGTCTCGCGGTCGGCGTCGCCCTCGGCCAGGCGAAGCGCATGATAGAGCGGCTCCAGCGCCGCCCCCTCGTCGCCGCCCTCCATGCGCTGGACGCCCAGCTTGGTATAGCTCCACCAGAGACGGCGGCGCAGCTCACCCAGCTGCGGGGAGGCCGATGCCGGCAGCCCGCGAACCACCGCTTCCGCGCTCTGCAGCGCGCGCACCGCGGCGTCGAGGTCGTCGCTGGACTCCAGCGCCTGGCTCGTGAGCCCGGCCACCTCGGTGTGCACCGCCTTCCAGTACGGATTCTCCAGATCTTCCATGCGGCCGCCCAGCTCGTCCCAGCCGGCCACCTCCTGTATCCACCGGTGCGCGCCCGCCCGGTCCTCGCGCTCGAGGAGCGCGATGACCTTTTGCGTGCAGGCGCCGGCCAGCGCGTCGCGCGCGCGCTCGACGGCGAGATGCGCGCGGAGCGCCTTGCCCCAGGACGGGAGCTCGTCCCCACCGCCGACGTCGGCCCCTTCGGCCTCGGCCGGGCCGGCATCCGTGCCGGGCTCGCACACCGCGGCGCCGCGCAGCAGCCCCACCGACAGGCGGAGGGTGGCGAGGGAGGCGCCGGAGGCGTCGGCGGTGGTCTCGCCGAGAGTCAGGAGCTGGCCGCCCAGCGATTCCGTGAGGGCCAGCACGGCGGGATCGGGACGGTCCCCATCGCTCTTTGGCAGCGCGCGGACGCCCTGCTCGAATGCCGCGCGAAGGCCCGCCCCGTCATCCTCCTCGCGGAGCGCGAGCCCGACCAGGCTCCAGAGCAGCGCGCGATCGTAGGACGCCGGCGTGCGAGCCCGCCCCCGGCCACGTCCCTTGAGCAGAGGCTCGGCCAGCATGCGCACTTCCGCGGGCCGCCCCGCCTTCAAGAGACGCGCGCACTCCACGACGAGCGCCGGGGACAGCGAGAGCGGAGCCGGCGCCACCGCGGGCTCGGACGCGTCACTCGGCGAGGCTGCCGCCGCGGAATCGGGCGGCGTCGTCTCCGCCGGGGCCGCGACCGGCATGGGATCGGCCGCCGCCGGGGCCATCACCTCAGCCCCTTCCTGGACCTCGGGGATCGGCTCCGTCAGGGCGGATTCTTCCTCCACCGGCGCGGGCATCGAGAGGCGGCGCGGGGTGACCGCGTTGACCTCGGACACCGACGTCTCCAGGCGAGAGGGCGCCGGCTCGGCGGACGGCGAGCCCATCGACGGCGCCTCGGATGCGGGCGCGACGGGTGCGGTCGAAGCGAGAGGCGGCTCTCCGGAGGGGCCCGCGTCAAGCAGCGAGGTCTGCTCCGGCGCCGGCCGCTCTCCTTCCGCGCGGCGGGACGGCCAGGTCGCGCGGGGCGTCTCGACGACGGGGCGGGGCGGCGGGGTCGCGAACGGGCTCGAGCCGGCGGGCCGCGCGCCGCGCGCCCGGTGCTCGAGCACGCGCTCCTCCGCGCTGAAGCTCCGGAGGCCGAAGGGGCGATGGGATGCGCGCCGGGGGGAAGGGCGTCGCGGACGGCCCTCGAGCGCCTGCGCCAGGCCCACAAAGAGCAGGACGCCGGAGACCAGGGCCAGCAACAGCATCAGGATCTCGTCGAGATTCAGGTCGAGCGCTCCTTCGTGAATGCGCCGCGGCCACGTTAGCACGCACCCCCGGTACCTGCCACAGTATTAGCGGGTTGGCCTCCGCCCACCCCGCGGTATCATTGATCCCGAGCTCTTTTCCACCCCTTTCCTCTGGAGGTTCGGATGCGCCGCGTCGCCGTGATCGGAGTCGGCGTCACCAAGTTCGGCAAGCACGATCGCTCGAGCGCGGAGCTCTTCGCCGAGGCTGCCCGCGACGCCATCGTGGACGCGGAGATCGATCCCCGCGCCATCCAGGCGCTCTACTTCGGCAATGTCACCGGGGGGGAGAGCGAGCGCCAGCTGCACATGGGACCGCTCGCCGCCACCCTCCTGGGCCTCCCCACCATCCCCACCACCCGCATCGAGAACGCCTGCGCCACCAGCCACGCGGCGTTCCGCCACGCGGTGATGGAGATCGGCGCGGGGGTGTCGGACGTGGTGCTCGTGGGAGGGGCGGAGCGCATCCTGCACGTGCCCACCGACCACGCCACCGAGTTCTTCGCGTACTGCTCGGACGCCGCCTACGAGCAACCCACCGGCCTCACCTTTCCCGGCGTCTTCGCCCTCATCGCGCGGGCCCACATGGACAAGTACGGGACCACCGAGGAGCAGATGGCGCACGTGGCGGTGAAGAATCACCGCCACGGGGTGCACAATCCCAAGGCGCAGTTCCGGAAGGAGATCAGCCTCGAGACCGTCATGAAGAGCGCCTACGTCGCGGATCCGCTCAAGCTCTTCGATTGCTGTCCCTTCACCGACGGCGGGGCGGCAGTGATCCTGGCGTCCGAGAAGGTGGCGCGGAATCACCGGCGGGCGGTCTGGGTGCTCGGAACGCATGCCGCCACCGACACCATGTTCATGGCCGAGAAGCGGGATCTGGCCCGGGTGGCCGCCACCGAGCGCGCGGCGGCGGGCGCCTACATGCAGGCCGGGCGGGGGCCCGGCGACGTGGACGTGGTCGAGCTCCACGACTGCTTCACCATCGCCGAGATCGTGGCCACCGAGGGTCTGGGCTTCTTCGAGCCGGGCACGGGCGGCATGGCGGCCGAGAAGGGCTGGACCAGCATCGGCGGCAAGATCCCGATCAATCCCTCGGGCGGGCTCAAGTCCAAGGGCCATCCCATCGGGGCCACCGGCGCCGCCCAGATCGCCGAGATCGTCACCCAGCTCCGCGGCGAGGCGGGGCCGCGGCAGGTCGAGGGCGCCCGGACCGGGCTCACTCACACCCTTGGCGGGAATACCGCCACCGTGCTCGTGAGCTTGTTCGGCCGTGACTGACGAGGTGGTGACGCTGCAGCGCTTCTTCGCGGAAGTGCGCGCCGGCCGGCTCACCGGCATCCGATGCCGGGAATGCGGCGAGCTCGCCATCCCGCCCAAGGAGCTCTGCGCGACCTGCGGCAAGCACGCATGGGACACCGTCCCCCTCAAGGGCGACGGCACGGTGGCCTCCTACACGGTGATCCGGGTCGCGCCCCGCGGGCACACGGGCGAGACACCCTATGCGGTGGCAGTGGTGCAGCTCTCCGAGGGCGTCTCGCTCCTGGGCCGGGTGGTGGAGGTTCCGCTCGACTCCCTGCGCGCCGGCCTTCCCGTCCGCTTCCGCCCCGTCGTCGTGGGAGAACAGACCATGGTCGGCTTCGGTCCCGCCTGAGCGCCACGATGCCACTCCTCGAGGGAAAGGTCGCGGTGGTGACGGGCGCGGGCAGCGGCATCGGCCGCTCGGTGGCGCTGGGGCTGGCGGGAGCCGGCGCGCGGGTGGTGGTGAACGACTATGGCGTCAGCGTCGACGGCCGCGAGCCCTCGAGCGCCCCCGCGGAGGCGGTGGTGCGCGAGATCGTGGCCGCGGGCGGGCAAGCGGTGGCCAGCGCCGACAGCGTGGCCACCATGGCGGGCGGGCGCGCCATCGTGGACCGGGCGCTCTCCACCTACGGCGATCTCAACATCGCGGTGTGCTGCGCGGGCATTCTCAAGGAGCGCATGATCTTCAACATGAGCGAGGAGGAGTGGGACTCGGTGGTGGCGGTCCACCTCAAGGGCCACTTCACCGTGATGCAGCCCGCCACGCGCCACATGCGGGAGAAGCGCCAGGGGCGCATCATCACCTTCACCTCCGCGGCCGGTCTCGAGGGCAGCCCGGGGCAGCCCAACTACTCGGCGGCCAAGGAGGGCATCGTGGGGCTCACGCGCTCCACCGCGCTCGCCATGGCGAAGTACGGCGTCACGGTGAACTCGATCTCGCCCACCGCCGACACCCGCATGACCCAGCGGTTGCCCGACGAGCGCCGCGGCGCCGCCACCGCCACGCCCCCGGAGGCCATCGCGCCGGTGGTGGTATTCCTCGCCAGCGACCGCGCCGCGCACATCACCGGCCAGGTGATCGGGGTGCGGGGCAACGAGGTCACGATCTTCTCGCATCCCGCGGCGCTGCGCACCGCCACGCGAGCGGAGGGGTGGACGGCGGAAGCGCTGGGAGACGTCTACGATCGCGCGCTGGGTCAGGATCGCCTGCGACGGCTGGACGCGATGAAGATTCCCTGGCCGCCTACCAGTTGAGAATGCCGAAGCGGACGTAGCCGACCAGCTGCCAGCCGATCCCCGCCAGGAAGGCCACGAATCCGAGCGTGCAGAGGCCCCGCCAGAGACCCGAGCGCGGGCTCTGCTGGGACGCGTCCTGGGTGAAGGACCACCAGGCGCCGGCCAGGAGCAGGATGCCGGCACCCAGCAGGGTGACGATCCACCCCGCCATGACGGCCTCGGTGAAGAGCTTGTCCAGGAAGATGGTCGGGCTATAACGCTCGAACACGTTGACTCTCCTCTCTCAGCGCCGCGCCGCGGTCGCGAGCACGGCATTGCCGGCAACGGTGGTGATAAGGGACGCGCCGGGATCGCGCCGCACACCCGCGGGATCGTGTCCCCCGGACACCGCGTCGATGGCGCGCGCGACCATGCGGCGGGTCAGGATGACGCCGCGATCGGTGGTGGCCAGGTGCTCCAGCGCGTGAATGGCGATCGGCCGCTGGCTCACGATGGCTTCCTTGTCTCCGGGCATCCGGTGATGCTCTTCCTCGGTGAGCTCGGCCCAGAGCTTGCCCCCATGACGCGCGCGGGGCGGAAAGACCGGGCGGCCGTCGCGCACGGGCACCCGCAGGAGCGAGTACATCCGGGTATGGGTGTCGTCGATGGGCAGGATCCAGCCGATATGCCGCGCTCGCTCGAAGCCTTCCCCGGGGCTGCCGGCGGCCACGCTGGGGACGATCCGGATATTCGGCAGGAGGATCTCGGTCACGCGGCGGAAGAGATGGCCGTCCGGGAGCTCGCGGTCCTGCGTCGAGCGCATGCCCGCCTCGGCTTCCTCCCAGCTCACCTGCGGCCGGAGATTCATGGCGTCGGAGAACTGGCCCCCGCTGAACACGGAGTGCAGCACCGCGACGTGGAAGGGATCCATCACGTTCTCGTAGATCTGGAGCCAGTTGCACTCGATGATCTCGCCGCCCCCCAGGCCATAGCTGGTCCCGTCGGGAACCACGACCCCCTCCCCGTCCTCGATCAGGTCATAGCGCGGCAGGACGGGTATGCGGTCGAGCGGCCCGAGATAGGCAAAGACGAGCCCGTGGTACTCGCGGCAGGGATACCAGGGCTGCCGCACCCGGTCGCGATAGGTGCTCTCGGCAGGCTCGCAGGGCTGCTCCAGGCAGCGCCCCTCGGGGTCGAAGAGCCATCCGTGATAGCAGCACCGGATCCCCTCGGCCTCGACGCGGCCATACTCCAGCGAGGTGCCCCGGTGGCAGCAATGGGCATCCAGGAGCCCGGGCCGGCCGCGCCCGTCCCGGAAGAGCACCAGATCCTCGCCCAGGACGCGGATGGGACGGGGCAGATCCCCCAGATCGGCGGACAATCCGACCGGCTGCCAGTAGCGCCGCAGCATCTCACCGGCCGGCGTTCCGGGCCCGACATGGGTGAGCTGCGCGTTCTCGGTGGGTCGCGGGCGACCGTGTCCGGATTGCATCGCCAGGATGATAGCCGACGAGGGACTCCGGGCCAAGGTCCCGCTTGACTTCCCGGGGCTTTCCCTCCAAAGTGTCGCAAATTCGCCGCCGCCCGCCCATGCCTCGCGTCAAGGATGACGCCAAGGAGGACCCCACCATGGGGACGGAAAAGTCGCAGTCGACCCACAGAGACAGGAACCTTAGCCGGCGCGACGCGCTACGGCTCGGCGGGGTGCTGGCCGCGGGCGCCGCGGTGGCTCCGTACCTGCCCCACGGCCAGGCCCATGCGCAGACGCCCAAGCGGGGCGGCACCGTCAATGTCCGCGCCTGGGACCCGCCCCACTGGGATCCGCATCAGACCATCTCGTACAAGACCCACATCGCCTACTCCTTCACCCATAGCCGGCTCCTCAAGTACCGCGCGGGGCCCAGCGTCGCACCAGGCTCCTTCCAGATCGAGGGGGATCTGGCCGAGTCGTGGAGCCAGCCCAACGAGCTGACCTACCTCTTCAAGCTGCGCCGGGGCGTGCGCTTCCACAACAAGCCCCCGGTGAACGGGCGCGAGCTCACCGCGGAGGACGTGGTCTACTCGATCGAGCGGTTCCGCACCGTCAAGGGCAATGCCAACGCCTACATGCTCTCGTCGGTGGACAAGGTGGAGGCGCCGGACCGCTACACCGTCCGGATCACGTTGAAAGAGCCTTACGTCTGGCTCCTCGACATGCTGGCCAACTCGCACGCGGTACCGATCATCGCACGCGAGTGCGTGGACAAGTTCGGCGACCTCAAGCGCCACGAGTCACTGATCGGGAGCGGGCCCTGGATGCTCGACTCGTATCGACCCAATGTCGGCTACACCCTGGTGCGGAATCCGGGCTACTTCGTGGCGGGGCTCCCTTACATCGACCGCGTCGAGGTCTTCGTGGATGAGGACAATGCCTCCCGCATGGCGGCGTTCCTCGCCGGCAAGTACGACCTCGGCTGGGAGTACATGGGGATCATCAACCGGGTGGACTGGGTCCAGATCAAGGACGTGCTCAAGCAGAAGCGTCCGAGGCTCCAGACGGTCGAGTTCACCACGCCGGTGGTGAGCCACATCTCGATGCGCACGGACAAGGCGCCCTACAGCGACGTGCGGGTGCGCCGGGCCATGTCCATGGCCATCGATCGCAAGGGCATCATCGACGCCATCTACGAGGGCGTGGGGGTGGTGAATCCCCCCGTGCCAGCGGCGCTGCGCGATTGGTCCATTCCCATGGACCAGCTCGGCGAGGGGCTGGCCTACTACAAGTACGATCCGGCGGCGGCGAAGAAGCTCCTCGCCGAGGCGGGGGTCCCCAACGGCTTCTCGGCGACGGTGGAGTTCACCACCTACGGGTCCACCATCCTCGTGGACGGCTGCCAGCTCGTCCTCAAGAACCTGAAGGACGTCGGCATCGACGCCAAGCTCGTCACCAAGGAGTACGGCGCCTACATCTCCACCACGTTCTACGGAAAGTTCGACACGCTGGCCTACGGGCCCCAGACCGGCTTCCAGGAGCCGGACAACCACCTCTACGGCCAGTACTACCCGGGCGAGCTGAAGAACCAGAGCCACATCAACGATCCCGTCGTGGCCGACATGCTGATCCGCCAGCGCCGCACCCAGGATCTCGCAAAGCGGCGGGAGATTGTCTACGACATCCAGAAGTACCTCGCCAAGCAGCAGTACTACGTGCAGATCCCCTCTCCCACCCACGTGGCCGTCTGGGACGGCGCGGTGAAGAACTACGCCCCCAATCACGGCTACGACTACGGCGGCCGCCTCATGGCCGCCTGGCTCGATCGGTAACCCACAACCATCGAGGAGATCGAATGCATCGGATCGACACCACGACCACGACGCCGCCCGTGACCCGCCGGCAATGGCTGGGCCTGACTGGAGGCGCGCTCGCCACCGCCGCCGCCGCGACCTCGCTTCCTTCCGCCGCCTGGGGACAGGCGCCCAAGCGCGGGGGCACGCTCTCCGTGCGGCTCTGGGACCCGCCCCACTGGGACCCTCAGCTCCAGATCTCGTACAAGACGCATACCGCGCTCACCTTCACGCATAGCCGGCTCGTGAAGCACAAGGCCGGCCCCGGCGTCGCGCCCGGCACCTTTCCCATCGAGGGCGACCTCGCCGAGTCCTGGAGCCAGCCCAGCGAGAACACCTACGTGTTCAAGCTCCGGCGCGGGGTGCGGTGGCAGAACAAGCCTCCGGTCAACGGGCGCGAGCTCACCGCCGACGACGTTGTCTATTCGATGGAGCGCTTCCGCACCGTCAAGGGCAATGCCAACGCGTACATGCTCGCCTCGGTGGACAAGGTAGAGGCGCTCGACAAGTACACCGTGCGCTTCACCCTGAAAGAGCCTTTCGTGTGGTTCCTCGACGTGCTCGCCAATCCCATGGCGGCCTGCATCATCGCCAAGGAAGCGGTGGAGAAGTTCGGTGACCTCAAGAAGTGGGAAGCCGTGATCGGCACCGGCCCCTGGATGCTCGATTCCTATCGCCCCAACGTGGGCTTCACCTATGTCCGCCATCCCGGGTACTTCGTGTCGGGACAGCCTTACATCGACAAGGTGGAGGCGGTGGTGGACGAGGACAACGCCTCGCGCATGGCCGCCTTCCTCGGCGGCAAGTACGACCTCGGCTGGGAGAACCCCGGCACCATCAACCGGGTGGACTGGGTGCAGATCAAGGACGTGCTCAAGCAGCGCCGGCCGGGCCTGCGCACCATGGAGTCGCCGTCCAACGTGATGAGCCACATCTACATGCGCACCGACAAGGCGCCCTTCAGCGATGTCCGCGTGCGGCGCGCGATGTCGCTGGCCATCAATCGCCAGGCCTATATCGAGAACACCTTCGAGGGCGTGGGCGCGCTCAACCCGCCCGTGCCCGCCGCGCTCCGGGATTGGGCCATCCCCTTCGATCAGCTCGGGGAGGGCGCGCAGTGGTACAAGCACGATCCCGCCGCGGCCAAGAAGCTCCTGGCCGAGGCCGGCCTGGGCAACGGGCTCTCGGCCACGCTGGACTTCACCACCTATGGCTCCACCGTGCTGGTCGATCAGATGCAGCTCATCCTCAAGGACCTCAAGTCGGTGGGCATCGACGCCAAGCTGAACCAGAAGGAATACGGCGCCTATATCTCCACCACCTTCTACGGCAAGTACGACGCCATGGCCTTCGGGCCCCAGACGCCGTTCCTAGATCCGGACAACTTCCTCTACGGTCAGTACTACCCGGGCGAGACCAAGAACCACGGCCTCATCAATGATCCCGTGGTCGCCGACATGCTCGTCCGGCAGCGGCGCACGCCGGATCCGGCCAAGCGGCGCGAAGTCCTCTTCGACATCCAGCGCTATCTCGCGAAGCAGCAGTACTACGTGCAGATGCCTTCGGGCGTCTACGTCTTCGTCTGGGACGGCGCCGTCAAGAACTACTCCCCCAACCTGGGCTACGACCAGGGCGGTCGTCTCACCGCCGCCTGGCTGGACCGGTAAGCGCCTTCGTGGGCCAAGATCTCAGCCGCCGGGATCTCCTCAAGCTCGGCGGTGGCGCCGCCGCGGCCGGGGCCGCCGGCACCGTGCTCGACCTCGGCGGGCCCGCGTCCGCCGAGGCGCAGACCCCGAAGCGCGGGGGCATCTTCCGCCTGCGCTCCCACGTTCCGCCGGTACACTTCGACCCGCACCAGACCATCGCGTTCTCCACCATGCTCGTGCTGTCCTTCGCCTATAGCCGGCTCGTCAAGGTGAAGGCCGGGCCCTCGGTGGTGCCGGGCACCCAGCCCCTCGAGGGAGACCTCGCGGAATCCTGGAGCCAGCCCAACGACACCACCTATGTCTTCAAGCTGCGCAAGGGCGTGCGCTGGCATCCCAAGCCGCCCGTCAACGGGCGCGAGCTGACCGCCGAGGACGTCAAGTACACCTACGAGCGCTTCCTCACCATCAAGGGCAATGGCAACCGGGGGATTCTCGAGCAGATCGAGCGCGTCGAGGCGCCGGACAAGTACACCGTTCGCTTCATCTTGAAGGAGCCCTATGCCTGGTTCCTCGACGTGCTGGCCTCCACCGCGACGTGGATCATCGCGAAGGAGTCCGTGGAGCTGCACGGCGACCTCAAGAAGCCGGAGTCGGTGATCGGGACGGGACCCTGGATGCTCGAGCGCTACGATCCGGGGACGCGCATCGTCTTCGTGCGGCATCCCGGCTATTTCGTGCCGGGCCTTCCCTACGCCGACGGCGTGGACATCACGCTCGACATCGATCCCGCCTCGGGCCTGGCCTCCTTTCTCGCCGGCAGGTACGACTTCGGGCCGGAGTACGGCATGGTGGTGCGACGCAGCGATCTCGACGTGGTCAAGCAGCGGAAGCCCAAGCTCCAGTCCAAGGACTACATCGTCATCTTCGGTGGCATCACGTGGATGAAGCTCGACCAGGAGCCCTTCAAGGACGTCCGGGTCCGCCGCGCCATCGGAATCGCCAGCAACTGGAGAGAAGTCCTCGAGACCAACGCCTGGTCCCTGGGGCAGGGCGTGCCCAACCTGGCGATTCCCGCCGCGCTCAAGGACTGGGCGCTGCCCCTGGACCAGCTCCCGGCCGACGCCCGGCGCCTCTACGACGGGGATCCCGCCGCGGCCAAGCGGCTCCTCGCCGAGGCAGGGCATCCCGGCGGCCTCAAGATTCCCGTGGACACCACCCCGGGCTATGGGCCGGACTTCATCGACGCCGTACAAGTGACCGCGCGCAACTGGAAATCGGCCGGCATCGAGGTGGACCTCAAGCTCAAGGAATACGGCGCCTTCGTCTCCAGCGCCATATTCGGCAAGTTCGACCGGATGATGACCACGCTGCGCGGCGGCAACAACGATCCCGACGCCTATCTCTTCCGCACCTACGTGCCGGGGCAGCCCCTGAACGCGGGCGGCGTCAACGATCCCAAGCTCACCGAGATGATCCAGCTCCAGCGCCGCACGTTCGACGTGGCCAAGCGGCGGGACATCATCTGCGACATCCAGCGTCACGTCGCCCAGCAGGCCTGGGTGCTGTTCGGCCCCTCGGTGAGCGCGGTGGCGGCGTGGGAACCCCACGTCAAGAACTTCGGACCAAATATCGGCCACGACTACGGCGGGCGCCTCATGGCGGCCTGGCTCGATCGCTGAACGACCCTCACGTCGAAGGAGACTGACCATGGCAGAGCATGAGAACTCGGTAAGCCGTCGCGACCTCTTGAAGCTGGGCGGAGCGGCCCTGGCGGTGGGCGCCACCGCGCAGGCGCTGGACCTCGGCCGGGCGGCCCCCGCGGAGGCACAGACGCCCAAGCGCGGCGGCACCTTCCGCCTTCGCTCCCACGTCCAGCCGCCGCACTTCGACCCCCACGCCATCCTGGCGTTCTCGACCATGATTCCGCTGTCCTTCGCCTATAGCCGGCTCGTGAAGGTCAAGGCCGGCTCCGGCGTGGTGCCCGGCACCCAGCAGGTCGAGGGCGACCTGGCGGAGTCGTGGAGCCAGCCCACCGAGACCACCTACATCTTCAAGCTCAAGAAGGGCGTGCGCTGGCATCCCAAGCCGCCGGTGAACGGCCGCGAGCTCACCGCGGACGACGTGAAGTTCACCTACGAGCGGTACCTCGCCACCACCAATCCGAACCGGGGCACACTGGAGGCGCTGGACAAGATCGAGGTGGTGGACAAGCACACCGTCAAGTTCACCACCAAGGAGCCGTTCGCCTGGTTCGTGGACGCGCTGGCCTCCACCTCGACCTGGATCGTGGCCAAGGAGTGCGTGGAGAAGTTCGGCGACCTCAAGAAGCCGGAGTCGGTGGTCGGGACGGGCCCCTGGATGCTGGAGCGGTACGAGCCGGGCACCCGGCTGTCCTTCGTCCGGAATCCGAACTACTTCGTGTCGGGCCTTCCTTACGTGGACAATGTCGAGATCACCATCGACACCGATCCCGCCTCCGGGTTCGCGGCCTTCCTCGCCGGCAAGTACGACTTCGGACCGGAGTACGGCATGGTGGTGCGCCGGAGCGACCTGGACGTCGCCAAGCAGCGCAAGCCCAAGCTCCAGACCAAGGACTACATCGTGGTGTTCGGCGGCATCACCTGGCCCAAGCTCGACCAGGACCCGTTCAAGGACATCCGCGTCCGGCGCGCCATGGGCATCGCCAGCAATTGGCGAGAAGTCCTCGAGACCAATGCGTGGTCGCTCGGCCACGGCGTGCCCAACACCGCGGTGCCGGCGGCGCTGAAGGACTGGGCGCTGCCGATCGACCAGCTTTCCGCCGACGGCCGGCGCCTCTACGAGCAGGACACCGCGGGGGCCAAGCGCCTCCTCGCCGAGGCGGGCTTCCCCAACGGCATCAAGTTCCCGCTGGAGACCACCCCTGGCTACGGGCCCGACTACGTGGACGCGGTGCAGATCGGGCTCAAGAACTGGAAGGCGGCCGGCATCGATGCCGACCTCAAGATGAAGGAGTACGGCGCCTTCATCTCGAGCACCATCTTCGGCAAGTTCGACAAGGTGGGCTCCGGGCTCTTCGGCGCCTGGACCGATCCCGACAGCTATCTCTACCGCTACTACCTCCCCGGGCAGCCGCTGAACGCCGCCGGGGTCAATGATCCCAAGCTCGCCGACATGATCAAGCTCCAGCGCCGCACCTTCGACGTCGCCAAGCGGAAGGACATCATCTACGACATCCAGCGCTACGTGGCCCAGCAGGCCTATATCCTGTTCGGCCCCTCGGTGAGCGCGATGGCGGCCTGGGAGCC
>Ga0134121_10001390_pt1 | contig 22851 bp, 23 predicted proteins | sample KB301_FD_96463 | JGI IMG/M metagenome (GOLD analysis project Ga0134121, IMG submission 96463) | Terrestrial soil microbial communities without Nitrogen fertilizer from Kellogg Biological Station, Michigan, USA - KB3-0-1 | ecosystem: Environmental > Terrestrial > Soil > Unclassified ... | reverse complement strand
GCCCCTGGTCGCGGCAGGCATCAGCCGGCTGGACGAGCTGACCGTCTTCACCCTCGCCGCGGGCCTCGCCCTGGCCCTCCCCGCCGTCGCCGAGGTGGCCGCCGCCGCTGCAGACCGCGGCGGCGGGCTTTACCGCGATCTGCGCCGGCAGGTCCCCTGGCTCGTCTTCGGAGCTCCAGTCGTGGCGCTCGTTCTGGCGGCGGCCACCCTCGGGGCGGAGCCCGCGTCCCACCCGTGGTCCGTGCCCCTGCGCGCGGCGGCGGTGGCGGCGGGCACGGCCCTGGCCAGCTCGGCTCTGCTGGTGCCGGCTCTCCTCCTCGCCGGCACCCGCTGGCGCCAGCGCGATCCGGAGGAAGAGAAGCGGCGGCGCCATCCGCCCGTCTGGAGCGAGCCGGGCGACCCGGTGTTGGAAGTGCGGAGCCTGACGAAGATTTATGGCGGGAAGTTCCGGGCTTTGGCGGCCGTGGACTTCACCCTGACTCCAGGCATCGTCGGCCTGCTGGGACCGAACGGCGCCGGTAAGACGACGCTGCTGCGCATCCTCACCGGCCTGCTGGAGCCCACCCGCGGCTCGGTGAGCTACCGGGGCGTCCCCATTACGTCGGTGAACCTGGCAGCCTACCGGCGACGGATCGGCTTCCTCCCCCAGGAGTTCAACGCTTATCCGGGCTTCACCGCCGAGCAGTTTCTCGATCACTGGGCCATCGAGCGGGGGATGAACGACCCCAAGGCGCGGCGGGCAGAGATCGAGCAGCTCCTCGAAGCCGTGGGCCTCACCGAGCACGCCGGCCGCAAGGTGCGCGACTTCTCGGGAGGCATGCGCCAAAGGGTGGGAATCGCCCGCGCTCTCCTAGGAGCGCCGCCGATCCTCGTCGTGGACGAGCCCACGACCGGCCTCGACGTCGAGTCGCGCAGCCGTTTCCGCCAGATCCTCCTCGAGCAGGCCGGCGAGCGCATCGTCGTCTTCTCCACCCACATCGCCAGCGACATCGAAGCCGCCGCCCGCCGCATCCTCCTCCTTCATAGGGGACGCCTGCGCTTCGACGGCACCCCCGAGGACCTGGTGGCCCGGGCCCACGGCCGCGTTTTCCGAGCCCTCGTCGCCGACGCCGACTTGCTAACCTTCGGCCAGCACTACCGAACGACCTCGCGGGTGCGGGTCCTGGAAGGAATCCAAGTCCGCGCCATCGCGAGACCCGGAGAGGAGCCGGCAGGGGAGATCGTGGAGCCCAACTTGGAGGAAGCGTATCTGGCGGAGGTGGACCGGGCGGATGCGGGGGTGGGTATCACTTAGAAGCCGACCTCGCGAGCCAAGCTCTGAGTCGCCTGGAGCGAAGTCTGGACCGTTCAGACCAAGGTCTCGACCCTCCGCACCAAGGTCTGGGTCATTCGGACCAAGGTCTCGGTCGTTCAGACCGCGGTCTGAGGCGGCCGCACCAAGGTCTGGATCATTCAAACCAAGGTCCGAGTCATTTGGATCGAGGTCTGGACTGTTCAGACCACGGTCCAGACCATCTGAAGCAAGGTCCAGACTGTCCAGACCAAGGTCTGAGTCCTTCAGACCTTGGTCTCGGTCACCCGCACCAAGGTCTAAGCTATCCGCACCGAGGTCTGAGTCGTCCGGAGCAAAGTCTGAGGAGAGAGACCATGCCGTCGAGCCGTTGGAAGCTCCGTCTATTGAGTCTGTATCCGCCCTACCTGGGCGCCGGGATCCGGGTGAGTCCCTCTGCCGACTTGAGCAGCTTTGAGGTGCGGATGAAGATCCGCTTCTGGAACCGCAACTACGTGGGGACCGCCTTCGGCGGCTCGCTCTACGCGATGTGCGATCCGTTCTTCATGCTCATCTTGATCGAAGCCCTCGGGCGCGAGTACGTGGTGTGGGACAAAGCGGCCACCATCCACTTCCGGCGCCCTGGGCGAGGCACCGTGAAGGCTACGTTTCACATCCCCCGAGAGCGGATCGACGAGATCCGCGTCGGGGCGGACGCGGGCGGGAAGGTCGAGCCTGTCTTCACGGTGGAGGTCCTCGACGAGCAGGGGGAGGTTGTGGCGTTCGTCGAGAAGCTCCTCTACGTCCGCCGCAAGACCGCCTTGTCAACGGCGAGAAGCGACAGCTAAGCTACACCGCGCCGATTGCCGACGTTTCATTGCCGAACCCCTGAGGACCGCCGTATGCCCAGCCGTGCCGCCGCCCCCCTGCTCCTCCTGCTGCTCGCGGCACCGGCCGCCGCCGACACCCTGCTGACCGTACGCAGCAGCGTCGAGGGCCTGAAGATGGACCAGCCGACGACCGGCCAGATTCACATCTGGGTGGCCGCCGACAAGCTCCGACGCGACGAGGGAGAAACCTCCTCCATCGTCCGTCTCGACCGCGGCAAGGTCTACCTGCTCAATCATGGGGACAAGACGTACGTCGAGATCGCGGCGCCCGACGTGCAGAAGCTCGCTCCTCCCGCGGAAGCGGCGATCAAGGTGCAGGTCACCGCCACCGAGGAGAAGAAGAAGGTCGGGGAATGGAACAGCCGCAAGTACAAGGTCGACATCACGAGCCCGGACGGCGTGCACCTCGACACCACCATCTGGGCCAGCAAGGACGTCGCCTCCCACCAGGCCTACGGCAAGCTCGCCGCCGTCCTCGCCGCCCTGCAGCCGGGCTCGGGCGAGTGGGCCCGCCAGATGCAGCAGATCGAGGGCTTCCCCGTTCTCCAGGAAGCCGACGTCGCCATGGGCGGCAGCCGCTTCAAGACCCGCGAGGAGCTGGTCACCGTGGAGACGAAGGACGCGCCGGCTGGAACCTATGAACCGCCGGCGGGCTACAAGGCGTTGCCGCCGCGGTAAATCACTTGCCCTGCGAGATCTGCCGCCGCAGCAGCTCGTTCTCGAAGGCCATGCCCACCTGAGCGGTGGCCAGCTCCAGGATATCGATGTCCTCGATGGGCTTCTCGCTGTCGCCGTTGTCGGTGTAGATCACGGAGATCACCCTCTGGGCGCCGAGCACGGGGAAGATCACCACCTGGTTGCTTTTCGGCGGCCCGACCATGGTGCGGAAGGGCTCGGGCAGATCGGCCTCCTCGAAGGTGAGGCTCTGCACCTCGCTGGTGTCGAGGCTGCGCGAGAGGGCGCTGTCGATCTCCAGGGCAACCTTCAGGCCGCGGGTCACCTCGGCCAGCGGCCGGCCGCTGGAGTCGCTGCCAAAGGCTCCCAGAGCCACCAGGTGGTCGCGCTTGACCAGGAAGAGGACGGCGCGCTCCACCGACTCCGAGATGATGTGCATGAGGTTCAGCGCCACGGTGGCCGAGATCAACCCCGAGCGCAGGTCGCCGAAGACCCGGCGCAGGCGGGCCACTCCCGACTGCGACTCGGGCGGAGGCGCGCCGCGCACCAGGTCGCGCCGGCTCTCGATGACGTTCTCGACGCAGGCCGACACCGCCTCGACCTCGGCCGGCAGAGCGGCCAACATCCCCGTTTCGTAGACCCGGGTGAAGGAGCTGCCAGGCTCGACCAGAGCGATGAACGAAGCCCGCGGGCGGGCGCGGCGCAGCGCAGCCGCCTCGTCGAGGGTGACGCCGCCCTGCCGCAGATCGACGAGCACGATCGGTTGCGGCTCGCCGCGCGACACGATGCCCGCCTGGCCCAGCAACACCAGCTCAACCCCCGCCACCTCGTTCTGAAGCGCGTCGGCGAGCCCTTCGGCGAACTCCGCATCGGTCGAGACGACGTGCAGGCGCAGCAGCTCGGCGGCGTGTTTCGGCTCGCCGAGCTCGTCGAGCTCGATTCCGGGCTCCGCCACCAGGGCCAGGCTCGCCGGGAGCCCCGGCACGAGCAAGGCGGGATGGGTCGAATCCCCGGCCGGGTAACCGTCGGCCGCGGCGTGGCGGGCCTCGGCGTCGGCGCGGGAGTCGTCGCGGTTTCGCTCGTCGAAGATCCGCGCCGCTTCGAGCAGCACCATCTGGGTGTTGATGTCCGCGTCCGGCAGGACGTCGCTCGGATAGAGGGCGATGTCGTCGATGGGCCGCAGGTCGTCGATGGCGAACTCGAACGTCCCCGTCTCCCAGACCATCACCTCCGAGACCGCCTGCTCGATCTGGGTGGCGATCACCTGGCGCAGCCCCTGGGCGTCGATGGAGCCGGAGGACATCAGGATCTGGCCCAGCGACCGGTGCTCGAGCGCCTCGTTCTGGGAGAGGATGGCGGCGTCCAGGATGCCGCGGTCGATCATCCCCGAGGAGACCAGCAGGTCGCCCAGCTTGGGCGTGCGCGGCGCCTGCGCCGAAACCAGCCGGCCGCCGTGGAAGCCGATCATCGCCCGCTCGCTGGCCCGTGAGAGCAGGAGCGTGCCCGTCCGCCGGCCGAGGTGAATGAACTGCATCACGTCGGCGACGGAGACGTCTTTGAGGCTGCCGGAGATACCCATGGTTGACGGTCGACGGTGTTCGAGTGCGGGAAACTACTCCCCGCGCGCCAGCTTGACCAGGCTCTCCAGCGTACGCAGCTTGCGATCCTTGGTGGCGAACAGCCGGGCGGCGAAGAGCGCCGAGGCGGCATGCGCGGACAGCAGGTCGAGCAGGTCGCGATCCTCGGCCCGCAGAATCGGCTTGTGATCCAGCAGCTTGAGCAGCACGAGGGCGCCGACGATATCGTTCTGCACCCGCAGCGGCACCGCCGCCAGCGCTTGCGATTCCGCCGTGGGACCCAGCCGCAGCACTCCATCCTTCAGCGTGGCATCCACCATTGGGTCGCCGCCGGTGTAGTCCTGGCCGTCGTAGAACGACTTGACGCCCTCGTACTGCCCCTCGATCAGCGCGATCTCGCAACCGTCGCCCTCGTCGCGGCGCAGCAGTAGCACGAACTGCTCGGCGCCCAGCAGGTTGATGGCGATCTCGGCGATGGTAGCCTGCACCTCCGCGGGGTCGAGGGTGGCGTGAAGCTGGTAGGTGGCGACGTACAAGTTCATCAGTCGGCCGCCCTGGTGCTCCGAGTCCACGAGGCGGGAGGCGAGCTCCTTGACGTCCGACTCCGCGGTGGCGAGGCGGCGCTCCAGCTCGCCCACCCGCTCGTCCTTCAAGACGCTCTCGATGCCCTCCGAGGTCTCGTCGAGGTTCGACTCGACGACCCGGATGAGCTCGCCGGCCCGCGCCAGGGTGGAGCGCAGCTCGGCGACGAGGTCATGCCCAACGGCCGGCGTTTCCGGGCGCGATTTGTTCGGCGAGGGAGTCCCCGTGGTGCTGCGTTCGCTCAAGCGTTGGAATCCTTCGTCTCCAGCCGCGCGATCATGTCGAGGATTTCCTCGCTGTGGAACGGCTTTTTGATGTAGGCGGTGGCTCCGGCCTCCATTCCTCGCGCGGTGTCCTCGTCGCGGCCCTCGGTGCTGATGATGACGACGGGAAGCAGGGAGCGCGAACCGTCCGTGCGGAGCTGGGCCAGGAACTCGAGACCGTTCATGTTGGGCATGTTGATGTCCAGCAGCACGAGGTCGATGTCGTCGTGCTGCTGCAGACGGTCGAGCGCCTGGCGCCCGTCGGAGGCGTAAACGAGAGCGTATTGGCGCAGCATCACCTCGTACATCTTGTGCATCAACTTCGAGTCGTCGACGACGAGTATTTTCCTTGGCTGCACGGCTGTCTCCCGAACCTCACGGATTGGAACCCAGGATTCTAGCTTATTTGGCCCTCGATCCCCGGGGAGTGTAGCCAAAGCGGAGCAAAGGTTTCAAGGAACGGGCTTCCGGGCCATCTTGGGGATAGTCTTTGCGGGCCATGCCGCCGGCGCCATCCACCTCCCGATCCCGCCTCGAAGGGGGCCTCCTGGCTACCGCCGGGTTGGCGTTGCTGCTCTACGCCCTGTGGCCCTGGCTTCCCCTCCCTGGGCGGGCGGCTCGCCCGCGCACCGTGGTCTTTTACGGCTTCAGCATCCTCGGCGAAGCCCTCAACGACGACGTGCTGCCCGAGTTTGCCCGCCGCTGGCGACAGACGACAGGTGAGCCGGTGGAATTCATTACCTCCTTCGCCGGCTCGGGGACGGTAACCAACCAGATCGCCCTCGGGGTGCCGGCACAGCTCGCCCTGCTCTCCTTGGAGCTCGACGCCGAGCGGCTCGCCGCCGCCGGCGTGATCGCCCCCGGCTCGTGGCGCAGCCTTCCGCACGGCGGCGTCGTCAACCGCACTCCGTTCGTGCTCGTGGTGCGCCGTGGAAATCCCAAGAATATCCACGACTTCTCCGACCTGGCGCGGCCGGGAGTGCGGGTGGTCCACCCCGACCCCATGACCTCGGGCGGCGCCAACTGGGCACTGCTCGCCGAGTATGGCGCCGCGGCCCGCCGGCATCCCGGGCGGGAAAGCGAAGCCGGCTTCGAGTCCCTGCGCGGCGTCTGGCGCCACGTCGTGGCGCAAGCCGCCTCGGCCCGCGCCGCCCGCACCCAGTTCGAAAACGGCTTCGGCGACGTCCTCGTCACCTACGAGCAGGACGTGCTGGGCGACGCCGCCAAGGGCAAGTTGCCGGGGGAGATCGTCTGTCCTCCCAGCACGGTGCTGTCGGAGCACACGCTGGTGGTGATCGACAAGAAGATCCCCGCCGCCGACCGGCCGTTGATCCACGCCCTCGTCCAGTTCCTGTGGAGCGAGCCGGCGCAAAGGTTGTTCGTGCGGCGCGGTTTTCGCAGCGTCGACGAGAGGCTGAACGCGGACAATCCTGCTTTCGGCAGGATTCAGGACCCGTTCCGGGTCTCTGATTTCGGCGGCTGGGACCGGGTGGAGAAGGAGATCGTGGACGGAATCTGGAAGGACCGGGTGATGAAGGAGATCGGCAAATGATCGGCCGGCGCCACGGCGCGGGGCTCCCGGTAGGAATGCTCGTCCTGGTGCTGTTGCCGCTGATCCTCATGCCGATCGCGGCGGTGTTCGTCTTCGCGTTCGGTGGCGGCCCGGGAGAGTTCCTCAAAGCGCTGCGCACCGAGGACGCTCAGTTCGCCCTGCGCTTCAGCCTGCTGATCGCCTTCCTGACGGCGGCGATCAACGCCGTGCTGGGCACCTGGGCCGCCTACGTGCTCGCCAAGCACCGCTTCCGCGGCGAGCGACCGCTGGCGATCGCCATCAACCTGCCGGTTGCCATTCCCACCGTGGTGGTGGGCACTTCCCTCCTCCTGCTCTGGGGACCCATCGGCCTTTTCGGCAAGCTTCTGGAACCGCTCGGTCTGCAGCCCATGTTCACTCCCGCGGGCGTGCTGCTCGCCCACCTCTTCGTCACCTTCCCCTACATGCTGGGGTCGGTCAAGCCGCTCCTCGACGAGCTCGAGGTGACCTACGAAGAGGCGTCCTACACCCTGGGGGCGGGCCGCTGGCAGACCTTCCGCTACGTCATCCTGCCGGCTCTCAAAGGAGGGCTGTTCAGCGGCACGCTGCTGACCTTCGCGCACTCGCTTGGGGAGTTCGGCGCGACCGTGATGGTGTCGGGCAACCTGCGGCTGCGCACCCAGACGGCGCCCCTCTACATCTTCGCCCAGTTCGAAGCCGGCAAGGTCGCCCAGGCCAACGCCGTGGCGGCGGTGCTGGCGGCCCTTTCCTTCGTCATCTTCTTCTTCCTGCTCCGCTACTCGGGCAAGGAGAGGTTGTAAGTGTCGATCCGACTCGATCAACTCGCCAAGAGCTTCGACGGCCAGCGGGTGGTGAAGACCACCTCGCTGGAGGTACAGGACGGCGAGCTGTTCGTCCTTCTCGGCGCGAGCGGCAGCGGCAAGAGCACCATTCTGCGGCTCATCGCCGGACTTTCGGCGCCGGATTCGGGGCGGATCTGGCTCCACGGCCGGGACGTCACGGATCTCCAGCCCCAGGAGCGGGGAATCGGCTTTGTCTTTCAGAACTACTCGATCTTCCGGCACATGAGCGTCGCCGAGAACATCGAGTTTCCGCTGAAGATCCGCAACGTTGCAAAGCGCAAGCGGGAGGAACGGCGCGAGCAGCTGCTCGACCTGGTGGGCCTCGGCGGATTGGGCAATCGCTACGCCCACCAGCTCTCAGGCGGCCAGCAGCAGCGGGTGGCTCTCGCCCGGGCCCTGGTGCACGAGCCGTCGGTTCTCCTGCTCGACGAGCCGTTCGGCGCGCTCGACGTGAAGATCCGCGGTCAGCTGCGGCGCAACCTCAAGGAGATCCAGCGCCAGCTCCGCGTCACCGCCATCCTGGTCACCCACGACCAGGAGGAGGCTTTCGAGCTGGCCGACCGCGTCGGACTCATGGAGCGGGGAGAGTTGCTGGAAGTGGGCGAGCCCGAGGCCCTCTACGCCCATCCGCGCACTCTCTTCGGCGCCACCTTCCTGGGCGCTGGAACCGTGCTCGTGGGCCGCGCCCGCAACGGCGCCGCCAAGCTCGGATCGCTCTCCCTCCCCATTCCGCCCGAGGTGGAGCACGAGGAGGACGCCCGGGTGCGGGTGCTCGTACGGCCCGAGCAGGTGGCATTGTCCGCTGGCGACGAGCCACCTGAGGGGGCACAACTTCTGGGTCGCGGGACGATCGTGGAGCAGAGCTTCCTGGGGGCCCTGCGCCGGGTGCGAGTCCGTCTGCCTGCCATTCCGGGGACCCGCCAGGCTTCGCCCGCCGTCTACGGCGAGGAAAGCCTGCTGATGGACGCCGTCATTCCGGCCGGAGAAGATCCGGGCGGCTACGAAGTCTGGGTGAGCCTCAAGGGCTGGCACATCCTGGCACCGCCTCGGCCGCGGCTTCTTGCCTGCGACTTTCCCGACCAAGGCAGCCCGGCTCCCTTTTCACTCTTGCGCGGTTTTGAAGGCTCCCTCAACGCTCGAGTCTTCCTGTTGAGCGTTACGGACAAAGTAGATCGAGTGGAGGCATTTCGCGCTTCGCAGACCGAGCGCGCGGCCAGCCATGGGCTGCCTGACGCCGAACCGGTGGTGCGGAAGGGCGATCCAGTGGACGAGATCGCCGCCGAGCAGGTGCAGAGCCTCTATGATTTCCTCGTCCTGAGCATGCCGGAAAAAGGCCCGGGAGAAATCCTCCCCGGCGTGCTGGCCGCCTTGTCCACTCCACTCCTGGCCGTCCAGGGGGAGCCCGATTCCTTCAGCCGGATCCTCATCTGCACGGCTGTAGGCGAGCCCGGCAAGGCGGACGTCCGCGTCGGCGGCTGGCTCGCCCGCCGTCTCGGCGCCGAGGTGACCTTGCTTCATGTGCTGGTCGACGGCGGCGGACCCGCGCCCTGGGTGAAGGCGCATCTTGACGCCGGCCTGGCCACGCTGAGAGGCCTGGAGGTGCCCAGCCGCACCGTCCTGCGCCCCGCGCGCGCCGCGGTTCAAGGCATTCTCGAGGAGGCGAAGGAGGGCGGGCACGACCTCATCGTTCTTGGCCGCCACGCCGCCTCGCGCTCCGGCGGCAGGGTCCGCCGCCACGACTTCAGCTTCGAGATCCTTGCCGGCTCAGGCAAGTCGGTGTTGATCGTGCCACCGGGTCAATAGCAAAGATTTTTTGAAGGAAAGGGAGATGGTGGAGCCGATCGGGATCGAACCGACGACCTCTTGAATGCCATTCAAGCGCTCTCCCAACTGAGCTACGGCCCCACAGGGACGCGGATTGTACAAAGTCGGGCAGGGGGTGTCAAACCAGGCGGGGTTTCCAAGGCCTTCGCCCGAGCCAAAACCGTCGTCCTCCACCAGGCACAAAGACAGGCTCCTCCACGAGTGGTACCATCTACTTGCCCGCGACGCCAAAAAGGAGCCTTGAAGATGCCCAGATATGCAATTGCCCACCTCGGAGAGGCTGAGCTAAGGATGAGCGAGCCTGCCTCAGCGGAAGAGATGGAGCAACGGAAGCGTGTCGCGGCACAGCTGCGCGCAAAAATGGCCAAGCCCGCGACAGAGTCCGACAGAGCACTCTGGCAGGAGTTCTTGGATCTTGGGCAGCAACGCCTGACGTTTCGCTCTTGAAAGCAGCTGCGCGGCTCAGAAGACAGCCTGGATGTCGACGTCATCCTCGCAGCCCAGGCCAAGCAGTCGGGCGGGCACATCATCACGACGAATGAAAAACACTTCCGAAATATGGTGGATGTCTTCGATTGGAAGCCGTTTCAAGATTCATAAGCGGCCTCTAAGGTAGGTCGATACTCCCCGGCCGGCCATTTACCTCGCGTTGCTCAGGCGAAAAACGTCTGGGCATCTCCACGAGGACCATCCGAAGCCGAGATACCCAGACACTTTGAGCGTAGGAGTGTCTACGCTGACTTCACCTCGTGCACCGCGAACGGCCCACCCTGGGCGTCCAGCAGCACGGCGATCATGTCGCCGCCGGGGACTTCCATGGGGCCATTCAACACCTGCCCACCCTTCTCGCGCGCGGTCTCGATCGCGGCATTGACGTCCGCCACGCGGCCGTAGTGGAGCCAGGCTGGCGGACCCGGGGATTCGGCAGCCGGCTTATAGATGCCGCCGAGGGGCGCTCCGCGGCGTCCGTACATCTGGTAGATGCCGGCCTCGCCCATATCCATCGCCGAGGTCTTCTCCCAGCCGAAAATCTCATGGTAGAAGTCGAAGGCGGCCACGGGATCGGTGGTGGCAAGCTCATGCCAGGAGAACTCGCCCACGGGCGGCTTCCCCTCGGGCTCCGGTCCGATCTTGTCCGGCGTGTAGGGAGCGATGAGCGCACCCTGAGGATCGGCGATGACCGCAAAGCGGCCGACCGTCGGAATGCTGGTAGGCGGCACCATGACCTTGGCTCCCAGCTCCTGGGCGCGGGCCGTGGTCTTGTCAACCTCCGGCACGACGACGTAGGCGAGCCAGTGGGGCTTCGCGCCTCCTGCCTCGGCCTCGGCGGGCATGTTCATGATTCCCCCGATCGTGCGGTCGCCCACTTTCCACATGGTGTACTGCATTCCCGGGTTCTCCCAAACTTCAATTCCCCAGCCCATGACGGCGGTGTAAAAGGGCTTGGCGCCCTCCGGATCGGGGGTCATGAGGTCGTACCAGACGAATCGGCCGCGAGCGCTCTCTTCAGGCATTTGTTCCTCCTTTCGGGTGACGAAACTTCCCATGCGCCGCCATCCTATACGAAACTACGGCGTAAGTCATCGGCGAAGTCGTGCCTGTCCGTCCGTAACTTCCCCCACCCTCACGCGTACAATGGGGAGCGAGATCCTCGTGCAAATCCGATGCGGCAGTTCGGGAGGCAATTTTTCGTGAAACGCAAAGTCTTATGGATTCTCATTGCCGTCGTGCTGCTTGCGGCGCTCGGCGGTTTCGCATATTCCAAGCGCGGTCCTCAGGCGACGGAGGTGCAGATCGCCAAGGTGGGGCGCGAGGACCTGCAGGCGAAGGTCAGCGCCAACGGCAAGATCCAGGCGCAGAAAAAGGTCGACATCTCCGCGACCATTCCCGGCCAGATTACCCACCTCGCCGTCGACGAGGGAGACGAGGTGAAGAAGGGGCAGTTCCTGCTCCAGATCGATCAGGTCAACACCCGGGCCATGGCGCGCAGCAATGAGTTCTCGATGCAAGCTTTACGTCAGGATCTCGAATCAGCCCGTAGCGCGTTGGAGCAGGCCCGCGCCGACTTCCGGCGTGCGGACGGGAACTTCAAGGCGGGGATCATCCCCGCCGCCGACATGGAGCGCACACGGACCGCCGTCCGCACCGCCGAGGCCGCCGTCCAGGCGAGCCAGCAGCGCGTGGAGCAAGCCGGCGCCACGCTCGAAGGCGCGCGCGACACCCTCGCCAAGACGACGATCCGCTCGCCGATGGACGGCGTCGTAACCGCTCGCCGCGTCGAGGAGGGCGAAGTGGCCGTGATCGGCATCCAGAACAGCCCGGGCACGGTATTGCTGACGATCTCCGACATGTCGGTGGTGGAAGCCGAGCTCGAGGTCGACGAGACGTCGATCCCCAACGTCAAGCTCGCCCAGGAGGCGCTGGTGCGGCTCGACGCCTACCCCAACCAGACCTTCCGCGGCACGGTGACGGAGGTCGGCAGCAGCCCGTTGGTGACCGTTGCCAACCAGGCGATCAAATTCAAGGTCAAGGTGCGTGTGAACAACCCGCCCGCCGACATCAAGCCCGGCCTTTCGGCGCGCGCCGACATCCTGACCGGTTTTCGCGCCCAAGCGTTGGTGGTGCCGCTCCAGGCGCTCGTCGTGCGCGACATCGAGCGCAAGCCCGGGCAGCCAGCGCCGGGACCGGACGCGCCCCGCGAGCAGGAAGGCGTCTATCTGAAGGAAGGGGCGAAGGCGCGCTTCCAGCCGCTCAAGACCGGACTCATCGGCGACCTGGCGATCGAAGTGGTCGAAGGGCTGCACGGCGGCGAGACGGTGATCAACGGTCCGTTCAAGGCTCTGCGCGCGCTCAATCCGGGCGATCCGGTCAAGCTCGAAGAGCCCAAGAAGGGAGAGGGGCGCGGCCCCGCGCGCTGATGGATTTCGCGGAGCTGTTCAGCGAAGCGCTGCGGGCCATTCGCACGCACGCCCTGCGGAGCTTCCTGACCCTTCTGGGCATCGTCATCGGGGTGGCGACGCTGGTGGGTGTCATCTCGGTGATCTCGGGGCTCAATCTCTTCGTCCGCGACAAGCTTTTTGGCCTCGCTCCCGACGTTTTGGTGGTCACCAAGTTCGGCATCATTCGCAGCCACGAGGATTTCCTGGCGGCGGTGAAGCGCCCGGACATCAGTTGGGAGGATTACCAGCGGCTGCGAGTCGAGTTGCACAAGGCCGAGCAGGTGGGTGCGCAAGTGGGCGGCACGGCTGCCGTCATCTACCGCGATCATCGCCTCGGCACCGTTCGAACCAACGGCACGACGGCGAACTACGCCTCCCTGATGAGCCTGGACCTCGCGGCCGGGAGGTATTTTCTGGAGAGCGAAGCGCGAACCGCCCAAGCCGTCGCGGTGATCGGCTGGGACGTGAAGGATGAGCTCTATCCGCACCTCGACCCGATCGGTCGCGACATTCTCATCGACGGCGTCCCTTTCCGAGTGATCGGCCTGCTCGCGCAGCAAGGAAAGACTTTGGGCGAGAGCCGCGACAACGTGGTGATGCTGCCCATCGACACCCATCGAAAATCGCTCAGCGGCCGCACGAGTCTGGACATCCTGATTCAGGCCCAAGGCGGAGTCGAAGGGGTGAACGACTCTGCCGACGAGGCGCGGGCGCTGCTACGGGCCCTGCGCCACACGGACTTCCGTTCTCCTGATCCTTTCGGCATCATCACCGCCGAGAGCCTGCAGGACGTCTGGCGCCAGATCTCGACCGCGGCCTTCGTGCTCACCCTACTCATCGCCTCGGTGTCGCTCGGCGTGGGCGGCATCGTGATCATGAACATCATGCTGGTCGCCGTCGCCGAGCGCACGCAGGAGATCGGCTTGCGCCGGGCGCTGGGAGCCCGCCAGCGGGACGTGCGCCGCCAGTTCCTGCTGGAGGCGTCGCTGCTCTCGCTGGTGGGAGGGCTGGCCGGCGTGCTCGTGGGTACCCTTGTGGCGCTGGGAGTCGACCGCATCGCCCATTTCCCCGCCAACGTGACGCCGGGCATCGCGGCCCTGGGGCTCGGCCTCTCGGTCGCCGTCGGCCTTGCGGCCGGCTACTGGCCGGCGGTCGCCGCTTCCAATCTGCTGCCGGTGGATGCCCTGAGGGCCGAGTGATGCCGCCGAGAGCCGGCTCCCGTCTGCGCCTCTCCTGGACGGAAAACGTCCACTTCGCGCTGGTGGCGATGCGAGCGCAGAAGCTGCGGACCTTCCTCACCTTGCTCGGCGTCGTCGCCGGAGTGGCCACGGTGATCATGATGGTTTCCTTCGTCGCCGGCTTCGACCGCTCGGTAACGACGGCCTTCTCCGCCTTCGGCACCCACCTCGTCCAGTTCCAGAAGTACGAGCCGCGCTTCAATGGCGGCGATCGGCCGGAGGAAGAGAAGAACCGCCATGACCTGACGCTGGACGACGCGGCGGCGCTCAAAAGGCTGGCGACGTACGCCGCGGCGGTCTCTCCCGAGCGTTACCTCTTCGCGACCGCCGAGGTGCGGGCCGGCCGCGAGATCGCCAACGGTCCGACGCCGGTGGGAGCGACGCCGGAGTACGCGCTTGCCAATCACTCTTCAGTCCAGGACGGCCGTTTCCTGATCGACGCCGACGTGCGCCACGCCGCTCGCGTCGTGGTCCTCGGATTTGACGTCGCCGACGCGCTCTTCCCGCATCGCGACCCGATCGGCCGCCGCATCCAGATCGACGGCATCGACTACAACGTCGTCGGCGTGCTCGAAAAGAAGGGGTCCTTCCTGGGCGGCAGCAATGACAACCTTTTCATCATTCCCGTCACTGCCTTCGACGAGCAGTTTCCGCAGGTACGCGACGGCGGCAAGGATACATTGCACATCGCCACCGTCCCCAAGAACTCCGAGGACGTGGACAAGCTGATCGAGCAGGAGACGGGAATCCTGCGCACGCGCCGCCACCTGCGCCCCAACCAGGAGAACGATTTCGCAATCTTTACCAGCATGGAGATGCTGAAGAATTTTCGCCAGATCACGGGAGGCATCGCGGCGGTGATGATTCTGATCGCGGCGATCTCGCTGGTGGTCGGCGGCGTGGGCGTGATGAACATCATGCTGGTCAACGTCACCCAAAGAACGCGCGAGATCGGCTTGCGCAAGGCACTGGGCGCCACCAAGCGGGACATCGCCATTCAGTTCCTCGCCGAGGCGGTGACGCTGACCGGCGTGGGAGGCGGCCTTGGCATCGCCATCGGCCTGGGCGCCGCGCTCCTCGCCCGCATCGCGTTCGACTTCCAGGCAGCGGCTCCCCTGTGGTCTGTCCTCCTCGGCTTCGGAGTCTCCACCACCGTCGGCCTCGCCGCCGGCCTCTGGCCCGCCATGAAGGCAGCGCGACAGGACCCGATCGAGGCACTCAGGTACGAGTAGGGAGTAAAATCAGAACCATGAAGGCGATTCTGCGGGCGTTCCAGGCGCAAGGAGCATGACGATCCCAAACCCTCCGAGGTTCGCTCCCTTTCTCGCAACCGCGGTCTTGCTCGCCTCGATCCTCACCGGCTGCGCAGTGATCGATCGGATGAGCGGTGTGGCGGAGACGAAGCGAATCCAGGAGTCCGGCGTGGCGGCGCGGGCCCGGATCCTTGAAATCTGGGACACGGGGATCACTGTGAACGAAGACCCCGTGATTGGAATTCGGGCCGAGGTCACCCGCGCGGACGGCACGACCTACACCGCCTCGATTCCCAAGAGCCTGATCTCCAGGTTGGACATCCCGCGCTTCCAGCCTGGCGCGGTGGTCGACGTCCGGATCGATCCGCAGGACGCGTCCAAAGTGGCGCTGGACGTCTATAAGTATCGCTAGCGACCTCAGCCGCGCCGGCCGAGGAAGATCGTGTCCCGTCGCCTGCCACCCGGGCGCGCGGGGACGCTCTCCATCCTCGCTTCGAAGCCGGCTTTCCGCAGCCGGCGCTGGAACTCCGGGGAGGCCGACGACGACCACACCGCGAGGACTCCTCGCGGCGCCAGGCTGCGCGACAGACGGGTGAGACCTTCGGCGGAGTAGAGGCTGTCGTTGGAGCGCAGCGTGAACGCCTGAGGGCCGTTGTCGACGTCGAGCAGAATGGCGTCGAAGCGCTCGCGATTGTCGCGGCGATCGAGGAGGCTCTGCACGTCCGCGTGGACGGCAGTGACGCGCCGGTCTTCGAGCGGCCGGCCGGCGAGATCCGCCAGCAAACCACGATTCCAACCCAGCAAGGAAGCGAAGACCTCGCAGACCACCACGGCGGCTCCTCTCGGCAGGCGATCGAGCGCGGCGCGCAGCGTGTAACCGAAACCCAGCCCGCCCACCAGCACGCGCGGCGTTTTCTTCTCCGCGATCGCCTCGCACGCCAAGCGAGCCAGGGCCTCCTCGGAGCCGTGGACGCGGCTCGTCATCAGCTCCTGGCCGCCGACGCTCAGGGAGTAGGTGCCATCGCGCCGGGAGAGCACGAGCTCGTCGCCCTCCGGCGTCGTCTCCCGCGCCAAGGTCTCGGTCGGCTTCACGGGCCAAGCCTACCGCGGACCCGGCCTATACTGTTTCCGAGTTCAACCTCCATGGAGGATTCTTGAGTCATGGCAGAACTGTGGATTCCGACCATTCATTGGTGGGAGCTGATTCTTCGCTCAGTGCTCGTCTACCTTTTCCTCGTCATCGTGCTGCGGATCACCGGCAAGCGCCAGGTCGGCCAGCTCGCGCCATTCGACCTCGTCCTGCTCCTCGTCCTCTCGAACGCGGTCCAGAACTCGATGAATGGCGGCGACAACTCGCTCACCGGCGGGCTGATCTCGGCGGCGACGCTGATCGCGCTGAACTACACGGTGGGCATCGCCACCTTCCGCAGCAAGAAGATGGAGGCTCTCATCGAGGGCAGGCCGCAGGTGCTGGTCCACAACGGCAAGCTCTTCGAGGACGTCCTCGCCCACGCCCAGCTAACCCGTCACGAGCTCAACTCAGCCCTGCGACAGGCTGGATGTACATGCATCGAAGAGGTCCACACCGCGATCCTCGAGAACAATGGCTCGATCTCGGTCTCCACGAGAAAGGAAAAGTAACCGCTACACTCTCGTGCCGCTCCGGCCTCCCAGCTCCGGCACCAGGGCTTCCCGGCGTCCCAACAGGATGCGCAGTTGGAGCAGCGGGCCGGTCATGAAGGTCGTGATCAGCGCCATCAGGACCAGCATCGTGAAGATCTGCGGCGAAAGGATGCCGAGGTCGTAGCCCAGATTCAGCACGATCAGCTCGACCAGACCGCGGGTGTTCATCAGGACGCCGAGAGAGAAGGAGTCTCCCCAACTCATCCCCGTCCAGCGCGCCGCTCCCATGCTTCCGAGCAGCTTGCCGGCGATCGCCACCAGGACGATTCCGCCGCAGATCATCCAGCTCTGCCAGTCGGCGAGCAGGCCCATCTGCGTGCGCAAGCCGGTGAAGGCGAAGAAGAGCGGCAGCAGGAGGACCGAGCTGAAAGTCTCCAGACGCTCGCGCAGGAAGTGACGTAGGCCGGAGTCCGGCGGCATGCAGACGCCGGCGAGGAAGGCGCCGAACAGGGCGTGGATGCCAATCATCTCCGTGAACAGCGCCGAGGCGAAGACGAAGGAGAAGAGGATGGCGAGGAGACCTACGCTCGCCGCCTGGCCCTCGGGACGCACGCGAACGAGCCGGCTGGCCAGCGGTTTGATCCCGAAGAGCATCGCGGCGATGAACAGCAGCGTGAGGCCGATGGTGAGCAGCGAGCCGCCCAGGCCGTTGGCCTTCACGATGGCGACCACCACGGCCAGCATGCACCAGGCGGTGACGTCGTCGACGGCGGCGCAAGCGATGGCGGTGCTGCCGAGGTGAGACCGCGTCATCCGCCGCTCTTCGAGGATGCGCGCCAGCACCGGGAACGCCGTGATGCTCATGGCGACGCCGATGAACAGCGCAAAAGCGCTGAACGGGATCCCGGCCGGAGCCAGGGAGCGATAGAGCAGCAACGCCGAGCCGCAGCCCAGGAAGAAGGGCACGATGATGCTCGCATGGCTGACCATCACGGCCGCATGCGCCTTCTGTCGCAGGTGCTGCACGTCCAACTCGATGCCCACCACGAACATGAAAAGGATGACGCCGATCTGGCTGAGCATCCGGAGCGCTCCCAACGACGCCACCGGAAACAGGAAGGTCTGCACTCCCGGAGCCACCAGCCCAAGCAGGGAGGGTCCGAGGAGGATTCCCGCGACCATCTCGCCGATGACGGGAGGCTGACCGATCTTGTGGAAGAGAGCGCCGAGGAGCCGCGCCGCGGCGACGATGATGATCACCTGAAGCAGCAGGATGCTCAGGGGGCTCTGTAAGTTGTCGACAAGGGTGCCGACGATCCCGCCCCCGGACGCCTTTTTCACCTCCGGCCCGACGCCCGGATGGGCCTGGGCGGAGGGTGCCGCCGCCGAGACGGCCGCATCCGGCTGCAGATGCGAGCCGGACCTCAGGATGAACCAGATACCCGTACCAAAAACGAGAAGGACGGCGACGTAAAAGAAGAGATTTTTCGGCATCGGAACCCCCAATAAGACAATCTCCAGAACTGCAAACCTCAATAAGACGACCGAGGATTTAGTGCCGGAGTTGGCCTCAAAGGGGACAGAGGGGTCAACCTCTGTCCGCTTCTCGATGATTCACACCCGACGGATCAGTGATGCTCCTTCTCGTCCAGGTTGAGGGCGGGCTTGACCTGGCCGCGATGGCAGGTGGTGCAATTCACCATCGGCTTGTCGCTCATCAGGCCGGGCATTCCCTTGAGATACTTCTCGTTGATGTCCCCCACCATCTTCATCATGCCACGGGTGGCCTGCTTCTCGTCTTTGGCATCGCTCTCCCACTTCTCCGCGTCATGGCAATGGGTGCAGGAAACCCCGAGAGCGGGGCTGAAGCCTTTCTCCATGGCGCCCAGCAGCCGGCCCGCGGGCACGCCTTTGAAGCTCTGGATGTTCTTGAACACCTTTTCGGATGGCTCGTTCTCCTTGCCGGCGATGGCTTTGTGAAGCGCCGCCACGGCGCGCTGCTGGTCGAAGTCGCCGCTGGCGGGGGCAGATGCCGCGGCAGCCGGTGCGGCCGGTTTCTCGGGCTTCGCCTGGGGAACGGAGAACGCGGGAACAGCGGCCAGCCCGGCGACGACCAACCCGCCGGCGACTAATTCACGAATAGCAATGCGCATCGTCTCCTCCTCTAGTAGGGCCGTCAGTCTATCGCAGGGCTGATGAAAGCTAGAAACCGAAACCTCTCTATCGGCGCTAATCGCGGCCCCCCGACTCAAGGGTAGGCCTGTACGCTTAGGGTGGTATGCTTCAAGCATGAAGACCGTCACCCTCCGTGCTCATTTCGATGGCGAGCGAATCCGGCTGGATGAGCCTTTCCGGCTCGAACCAGATATGTCTCTCGAGGTTACTGTCCTGAATAAGGCTGAGGATCCGGAATGGACGCTCCTACCGGCCCAAGGACTGGCGGCTGCCTTCGGCGACTCCGAGCCGGACTACCCGCTCAACCTGATCCGCGACCCGAATCCAGACTATGAAGGAGGCTGACGTCGCCCTGGCCGTTCTCCTCCATGTCCTTCACCATCGAGCAGATCCGCACCGCCCTCTCCGGTCATAGCCCACAATTCCTGGAACGGGAGCCGTCGCACTCCGAGGCGGCGGTGGCGCTGGTGCTGGCGGGCAGGGGCGACGACCTGTCGCTCTGTGCCATCCTCCGAGCCGAGCACCCGCTGGATCCGTGGTCCGGCCATATGGCCCTGCCGGGTGGGCGCGCGTCGCCCGAGGACCCCAGCCGGCGGGCGGTAGCCGAGAGAGAGACGTTCGAAGAGGTGGGACTCGTTCTCGGCGACGCTCATTGGATCGGTCCGCTGTCGGAAGTTCTGGTGCGCCTGGGAGAAGGCGGCCGGGAGTTGATCCTCTCCCCATTTGTCTACTACCTGGGGGAAGGGCTGGCGCCCTTCACCACCAGCGACGAGGTGGCCGAGGCCTTCTGGATCTCCCTCTCCCATCTCTGGAATCCGCGCCACGCCGGCCACATGGAGTGGGAACGCAACAGCGCGCGTCTGCTCTACCCTGCCATCCGCTTCCGCGGCCATTCCATCTGGGGGCTCACCTTCCGCGTTCTCACCCTGTTCTCCGACGTCCTGGATGCTCCTCTTCCCCATCTCGAAGAGACTCCGGGCCTGATATAGGATGAGCCGCCTGAATCTGGAGTCTCCTCCCGGCCATGACGGACGCGGAGGCCTCTCCCCGGAGGAGGATGCCATGAAGCGATTCTCTATTCTGTTCCTGCTACTCGTGGCGGTCGCGATGACCGCGCCGCTGGGCGCTGCCAAGACGACGAAATGCGAGATGAAGTACACCCTGGAGGGATGGTCGGCGTTCTACAAGGTGGCCCACGGCAAAGGCACGATCACGTGCGACAACGGCCAATCGGCGAAGGTGATCCTCGAGGCCAAGGGCGGAGGGCTGACGGCCGGCAAATACAAAGTTCGTGACGGTCTCGGCAAGTTCTCCGAAGTGGGGGACATTTCGGAAACATTGGGTACCTACGGAGCCGCAGCGGCCGAAGCCGGCGCCGTCAAATCCGCCACGGCAGGAGCGATGACCAAAGGAGAAGTATCCCTCGCTCTCTCCGGTACGGGAACCGGCTGGCAGCTCGGCGTCAGCTTCGGGAAGTTCACCATCACGAAAGAGTAGGGGAAGCCGGAGCCGAGAACGGAAAGCGCCGTCTTCTTTCTTGGGGCCCTGCTGCTGGTAGCGGCAGTGCGCTGGTGGCAGCCGCAGGTCTCCATGCGTGCAGGGCTGGCCTACGTGGCCCTGGTCGCGTTGTTCTTCGCCGCGCCGCTGTTCACGGGGGCGCTCCAGATCCCCACCGACATCGTCTATGACTGGCTGCCGTGGCGGGCGGCCGTCGCCAAGCGCCCCGTTCCGCTCAACCCGCTGCTATCGGACATCGTTCTCCAGGAATTGCCGTACCGCTCCCTGGTCCGCTCGCGGCTCCTGGCGCTGGAGGCACCACTGTGGGCCAATGAGATGGGCGCCGGGCAGCCGCTCCTCGCCAACGGGCAGTCGACGCCGTTCGCACCTCTCCACCTTCTGGCCTTGCCGCTGCCTTCGCCGCGAGCTTTCGCCGTCAGCGTCGCCTGGGAGATCCTGCTCGAGCTGTTACTGATGCACGCCCTGCTGCTGCGGCTCGTGGCGGGAGCGATCGGCGCCGCCTTCGGAGCCGTCGCCGCCGGCTTGTCGACGTTCATGATCGCCTGGGCCTATTTCCCGCTGGCCATGACGGCGGCGTGGATTCCTGGCCTCCTCCTCGGCATTCTGCTGTTGCGCAACGCCGAGCGGGGAAGCTTTGCGGGGCTGGTTGTCTGTGGCGTGGGTCTCGCGGCAAGCGGACAGCCGGAGATCCTGGGCTTCACGGCCCTCGCCGCCGCGGCCGTTGCGGTCGCCGTGGCGCTCCGCTCCTCCGCGGGTCGAGGGCGCTTCCTGCTGCGGCTGCTGGCGGCCGGCACGCTCACCGCCTGCCTCGCCGCTCCCCTTCTCCTGCCGGTGCTGGAGCAACTTCCCCACAGCCTGCGGATGGAGAACGTTCGACGCTCGCCGGACGCCATGCAGCCGCCCGCCTTCGAACCCCGGATGGCCCTGCCACTGCTCGATCCCCTGGCCTTCGGCAGCCCGCGGGACGGCAACTGGAACGGTCCCTGGAACTTCAACGAGCTGTGCAGCGGCTACGCCGGACTCCTGGCTCTGGCCGTGGCCATCGCCGGAGCGCTGATCTTTCGCGGCCGTGTCGCCGTCATCCTTCTCGGCGGCCTCGTCGCGCTCCTCGCCTCGTTGCGGATCTCCCCCGTCCACGACCTGTACCACGCCATTCCCCTGATCGGCGTCGCCGCCGCTGGACGGCTGCGGATCTTTTGGGTGTTGGCGGTAGCGGCGGCCGGGGGCTTAAGCGTCGAACGGCTGGCTGGAGACCGCCGGGGGCGACTCGCCGGAGCCGCCGTGCTGATCGTGGCCGGAACCGCTCTCGCGGTTCTGCCTCCCCCGGGCGACACGCCCTGGCAGCGGGCGTGGTGGCTCGCCGCCCTCCTCGGCGCGGCGGCGGCCCTGGCGGCGCTGGTCCTGCCGGGAGCCCGCCGCCAGTTCGCCCTGGTGGTCATGGCCGCCCTGCTGCTCGACCTCGGCCTGCTCGGAGTGCGTTTCAACCCCGTTCCTCCCCGAGGTCTCGACCTTTCGCCGCCGCCGTCCCTGGCGTTTCTCCTGGACCAGGCACGGAGCTCTCCGGAGCCCTTCCGGGTGCTGGCGGACGGCTACGACCTGCAGCCGAACCTCGCCGCCGTCTACGGCCTGTGGGATCCGCGAAGCTGTGATCCCATGCAGGTTTCGGGCTCCGCACGCTTCGTGAACGGCGGGCTCAAGTCAAGCGACGGGTCGGAGCGGCTGGAGGTCGAGAGCTACCTGGCCGTGCGGTACCGGCTGCTGCCGAAACGGCGGCAACTCCCCCCTCCCTGGCAGGCAGTTTTCCACGGGCCGGGCGGCTGGATCTGGGAAAATCCGCAGGCTCAACCGCTTTTCTTCCTGCCGGCCCAAAAGGGGGCCTTGAGATCGATCCGCGCCGGCAGCAACCGGTTCGACCTGGAGACCGACTCCGCCATCGGTGGAACCGTGGTCTCCAGCGTTTCCTACGTGCCGGGCTGGCAGGTGGAGATAGGCGGCCGGCAGAGCCCCGCGATCGAGGTTCAATCAGCGTTTCTTGGTTTCCAGGTGCCGCCGGGACGACACGACGTGCGCCTCGTCTACCGGCCAGCGAGTTGGATTTGGGGACTGTGGCTGTTCGGATTGGGAGTCGCCGGCGCTGTAGCCGCCAGGCTCTTGGGGCGTGGATTTACAGGAGGGAGATTCCGGACAAACACAGCGGTCCCATGGTCACGAGACCCTCTCGGGACCGCTGCCACGGGACCTCTCAGGCGTTAAGGGCCGCTCAGGGGTTCACGATCACGTTGCCCGGCTTGCGGGGCGGATCATTGCGGGGCCGCTCGGCCACCGCCGGGTTCTGGTTGAACTCAGGCGCCAGCTCCTTGTTGATGGCTGCCCACTCCGGGTCCTCGTCCTCGGTCTCGAGGATGGCCCCGATGGGACACTCCGGCAGGCAAAGGCCGCAATCGATGCAGGCCTCGGGGTCGATGATCATGAACTCTTCGCCCCGATAATCGCCCGGTTTGATGCAGTCCACCGGGCAGACCGAGACGCAGGTCGCGTAGCGCTCTCCCAGGCACTTCTCCGTGATGATGTACGACATGCCTTCCTCCCCCTCTATGGGTGCGTTGTTGGCGGATCTGGTGACATTACAG
>Ga0134121_10001389_pt1 | contig 22855 bp, 19 predicted proteins | sample KB301_FD_96463 | JGI IMG/M metagenome (GOLD analysis project Ga0134121, IMG submission 96463) | Terrestrial soil microbial communities without Nitrogen fertilizer from Kellogg Biological Station, Michigan, USA - KB3-0-1 | ecosystem: Environmental > Terrestrial > Soil > Unclassified ... | reverse complement strand
GTTCGCGCAGGCCCGCGCCGTGGAGCTGTCGTATGGCCGCAAGCGCGCGCTGGAGATCGCCACCACGCTCGCGCTCGATCCGGAGACGATGCTGCTCGACGAGCCGATGTCGGGCATGGGCCACGAGGACGTGGGCCGGATCGCGGCGCTGATCAAGAAGGTCGCCGCCAACCGGACCATCATCATGGTCGAGCACAACCTAAGCGTCGTCGCCGACCTGTGCGACAAGATCACGGTGCTGGCGCGCGGCGAGATCCTCGCCGAGGGCGACTATGCCTCGGTGTCCAAGAACCCCGAGGTCGTCCAGGCATATATGGGGACGGCACATGCCTGACATGCGCAAGGCGCCCCAGATTCCGGAGATGAGCGATCGTCCTGATCCGCCCGAGCTGCCTCGGCCGCGTGATCCGCATGGTGCCACGGGGGCGACCCCGGCGCCGGTCACAGCGCCGGTGCTGGTGACCAAGGATCTCAACGCCTGGTACGGCGAGTCGCACATCCTCCACGGCATGAACCTCGAGGTGCGGCCCGGCGAGCTGGTCACGTTGCTCGGCCGCAACGGCGCCGGCAAGACCACCACGCTCAAGGCGATCATGGGCATGGTGGGCAAGCGCACCGGCAGCGTGCGGTTCTCTGGCAACGAGCTCATCGGGCTGCCGTCGCACCGGATCGCCCGGCTGGGGATCGCGATCTGCCCCGAGGAGCGCGGCATCTTCGCAAGCCTGAACGTGGAGGAGAACCTCGTGCTCCCGCCGCGGGTTCGCCCGGGCGGCCTGTCGGTGCCGGCCATCTTCGAGCTGTTCCCCAACCTCAAGGAGCGCCTGAAGAGCCCCGGTACCAAGCTGTCGGGCGGCGAGCAGCAGATGCTCGCGATCGGCCGCATCCTGCGCACGGGCGCGCGCTTCCTCTTGCTCGACGAGCCGACCGAGGGGCTCGCCCCGGTGATCGTGCAGCAGATCGGCGCCACGATCGAGCGGCTCAAGGCCGAGGGATTCACGATCTTGCTGGTCGAACAGAGCATCAAGTTCGCCCAGACCGTGGCCGATCGCCACTACATCGTGGAGCATGGCCGCGTGGTCGACATGGTCCCGAACGCGGAGCTTTCGTCGAGCATGGAGCGATTACGCATCTACCTCGGAGTCTAGTCTCGAAGTCACATCCAAGCCCAGTGCCAATCACCTCTGCGTCGTCTGAACCGCCGGAACAGAACCGAACAAGACAGGAGCCGCCATGTTGAGACATCTACCCAAGCGAATCGCCGATCGTTCGATGGTCGTGACCCTGTGCGCCGCGGCGCTGTGCTCGGCGGCCTGCAAGAAGGATCCGCCCAAGGTCGTCATCGGCGTCCTGTCCGATATGTCGGGCCTTTATGCCGACCTTGCCGGCAAGGGCTCGGTGGTCGCCGCCCAGATGGCGGTCGACGACTTCGGTGGCACCGTCGCCGGGATGCCGGTCGAGGTCATCTCGGCCGATCACCAGAACAAGCCCGATGTCGGGTCCAGCGTCGTTCGCGAGTGGTACGACACCAAGAACGTCGACGTAATCGTCGATGTGCCGACCTCGTCGGTGGCGCTGGCCGTGAGCTCTGTGACCCAGGACAAGAACAAGGTCTTCCTCGGCTCGGGTCCAGGAAGCTCGGATCTGACCGGCGCGAAGTGCTCCCCCAACACCATCCACTGGACCTACGACACCTGGGCGCTGGCCAACGCGACCGGCCGCGAGATCGTCAAGAATGGTGGCGATACCTGGTTCTTTCTGACCGCCGACTATGCGTTCGGTGCCGCGCTCCAGCGCGACGTCACCAAGGTCGTCGAGGCGAGCGGCGGCAAAGTTCTCGGCGAGGCCAAGCATCAGATCAACGCAACCGATTTCTCGTCGCTCCTGCTCCAGGCCCAGAACTCGAAGGCGAAGATCGTCGGCCTGGCCAATGCGGGCGGCGATACCATCAACTCCATCAAACAAGCGGCCCAGTTCGGGATCGTCTCGAAGGGCCAGAAGCTCGCCAGCCTCCTGGTGTTCATCAGCGACATCAACGCGCTCGGCCTCGAGACCGCGCAGGGGCTGACCCTCAGTGAAGCGTTCTACTGGGACCGCGACGACCAGACCCGCGCGTGGGCGCAGAAGTTTGCCGCCAAGCACAACGGTGCCATGCCGACGATGGTGCAGGCCGGCGTGTACTCGTCGGTGTTGCACTATCTCAAGGCCGTCGCGGAGCTCAAGAGCGCCAAGGACGGCAAGGCCGTGGTGGCGAAGATGGAGGCAATGCCCACCGACGACCCGCTGTTTGGCAAGGGGACGATCGACGCCAACGGGCGCAAGCGCCACTCGATGTACGTCTACGAGGTCAAGACGCCCGCCGAGTCGAAGGCCAAGTGGGACTACTACAAGCTGATCCGCGAGGTGCCCGCCGACCAGGCGTTCCGCGCTCCTGCCGACAGTGGATGTCCCCTGATCAAGAAATAGCATCTAGATGTCGAGTCTGCTCTCGCAACTGGTCGTAGGCCTCATCAACGGCTCGTTCTACGCGTTGCTCAGCCTCGGGCTGGCGATCATCTTCGGGCTGCTCAACGTCATCAACTTCGCGCACGGCGCGCTCTACATGCTGGGCGCGTTCGTGGCGTGGGGGCTTCTTCACTACGCGGGGATCGGCTACTGGCCGGCGCTCGTGATCTCACCGATCGTGGTGGGCCTGCTCGGCATCGTGCTCGAGCGAACGCTGCTGCAGCGCCTGTACCGGCTCGATCCGCTCTATAACCTGCTCCTGACCTTCGGGCTGGCCCTGATCATTCAGGGGCTGTTCCAGATCGAGTTCGGCTCGTCCGGAGAGGCGTACGAGATTCCACAGCCCCTCAAGGACTACTCCCTGGAGCTGGGCTTCATGACCCTTCCTGCCTATCGCGCCTGGGCGATGATCTCATCGCTGGTGGTGTACCTCGCCACCTGGTACGTCACCGAGCGCACCAAGCTCGGCTCGTACCTGCGGGCAGCCACCGAGAATCCCGGACTGGTCCAGGCGTTCGGCGTCAACGTGCCGCGTATGGTGACGGTGACCTACGGCCTCGGCGTCGCCCTGGCGGCGTTCGCCGGCGTGCTCGACGCGCCGAACGTCCAGGTCAGCCCGGCGATGGGAGCCGACCGCATCATCGTGGTGTTTGCGGTGGTAGTGATCGGCGGCATGGGCTCGATCATGGGCGCGATCGTCACCGGTTGGGGGCTGGGCGTCGTCGAGGGGATCAGCAAGGTGGTCTATCCAGCAGCGTCCGATACCGTGGTATTTGCGCTGATGGCGCTGGTGTTGCTGGTCCGGCCGGCTGGCCTGTTCGGAAAGGCGCCCTGATATGAGCTCTCCGCGGGTACCCGGCTTCATCAGCGTACTCTGGCGTGCCCTCTGGCGACGCGAGAACAGGGTGTTCACGGTGATGATCGCGGCGCTCGTGGTCGCCCCGTTCCTCACCTATCCCGTGGTCTTGACGAAGTGCCTGTGCATGGCGCTGTTTGCCTGTGCGTTCAACCTGCTCGTCGGCTACGTCGGCCTCCTGTCGTTCGGTCACGCGATCTTCCTGGGGTGCGCCGGGTACGGATCGGCGCACGCGATCGCGGTCTGGGGACTGCCTCCCGAGCTGGCGATCTTGTTCGGCACCGCGGTCGCGGCCGTCTTCGGCGTCGTCGTCGGCTGGCTGGCGATCCGCAGGCAAGGGATCTACTTCGCGATGATCACGCTCGGCCTGGCCCAGATGATCTACTTCCTGTGTCGCCAGGCCCCGTTCACGCACGGCGAGGACGGCATCCAGGGGGTCCCGCGCGGCAGGCTGCTCGGCTTCATCGATCTGAATGACAACCTGACGATGTACATGTTCGTCCTGGTCATCTTCCTGATCGGATTCGCGATCATCTACCGGATCATTCACTCTCCGTTTGGTGCCGTGCTGACCGCGATCCGCGAGAACGAGCAGCGCACCACGTCGCTGGGCTACAACACTGATCACTACAAGTTGATCGCGTTCGTCCTGTCGGCCGCGCTCGCCGGGCTGGCCGGCGCCACCAAGGCGCTGGTCTTCCAGTTCGCCACGCTGGACGACGTCAAGTGGACGATGTCGGGCGAAGTCATCCTGATGACGCTGATCGGCGGGCTCGGGCGGTTCACCGGTCCTGTGGTCGGCGCATTCGTGGTCGTGAAGCTCGAGTCCTATCTCGCCCATTTCGCCGGCTGGGTCGCCGTCGCGCAGGGCCTGGTCTTCGTGCTGTGCGTGCTCGCGTTCCGTCAGGGCATCGTGGGGAAACTGAGCGAGATGTTGAAGCTGCCGCTCTGAGATGCTGTCATGGTGAATGATTTCGATGTCATCATTGTCGGCGCCGGCCTATCAGGGATCGGCGCGGCGTATCGCATCCAGACCGAGTGCCCGACCAAGCGCTTCGCGATCCTCGAGGCCCGCGACACGATCGGCGGCACCTGGGATCTGTTTCGCTATCCGGGGGTCCGCTCGGACTCCGATATGTTCACGCTCGGCTATCCGTTTCATCCATGGCAGGCGGCGAAGTCGATCGCCGATGGCCCGGCGATCCTCCGCTACATCCGGGAGACCTCGACCACCTTTGGCATCGATCCGCACATCCGGTTTGGTCACCGGATCGTCGCCGCCCGGTGGTCGTCGGAAGCCGCGCAGTGGACGCTCGACGTCGAGGTCCTCTCGGGTGGGGGCGCCCAGAGCGGCGACCACCGGCTGGAGACGTATCGTTGTGGCTTCCTCTACGTCTGCACCGGCTACTACCGCTACGATGCGGCGCAGGCCCCGGTGTTTCGCGACGCCGATCGCTTCGCCGGCACCATCGTGCACCCGCAGTGGTGGCCCGAGAACCTCGACTATACGGGCAAGCGCATCGTCGTGATCGGCAGCGGCGCGACGGCCGTGACGATCGTGCCCGCGATGGCCGAGCGCGCCGCGCATGTGACGATGCTGCAGCGATCGCCGAGCTATGTCGTGGTGCTGCCCGGCCAGGATCCCGCCGCCGCCTTCATCCGCAAGCGGTTCCCCACCGCAATCGCACACCGGATCATTCGCGGCAGGAACGTTGCATTTGGCATGGCATTCTACCAGTTCTGCCGGCGGTTTCCCGCCAGGGCGAGCCGCTACCTGCGCGACCAGGTCGCAAAGCACCTGCCGCCTGGATACCCGGTCGAGCGCCACTTCACGCCGCGCTACAATCCGTGGGATCAGCGGGTTTGCCTGGTCCCCGACGCGGATCTGTTCAAGGCGATCTCGTCGGGCAAGGCCTCGGTCGTGACCGATACGATCGACGCGTTCACCGAGACCGGCATTCGCGTGAGCTCGGGCGAGATGCTTCCGGCCGACATCATCGTGACCGCGACTGGCCTCACGCTCGTCCCGTGCGGTCGCATCCGGCTGACGGTCGACGAGCGCGCCATCGATATCCACGACACCCTCGTTTACAAGGGCATGATGCTGAGCGATGTGCCGAACCTGGCGTGGTGCACCGGCTATACCAACGCTTCGTGGACGTTGCGTGCAGATCTGGTGTCGCGCCACGTCTGCCGCCTCATCAACTTCATGGATCGCCAGGGTTACGACCAGGTGGTCCCGGACGCCGATGGAGACGCCGCCGAGCATCAGCCGCTGCTCGATCTCTCGTCGGGGTACGTCACACGCGCGGCCCCCCTGATGCCCAGACAGGGCTCGAAGGCGCCCTGGCTCCAGCGGCAGAATTATCTGCTCGATCTATTCTCGACGCAGGTTGCGCGCGTCGATAACCCATCGCTGGTCTTCTCCCGCTCCCGCGAGGGCGACCGCAGCGCGCGGCCGGCGCCTCACAAAGGAAAGCCCTACAGAGTATCGGCGACTCGGTAATTCTCCGATCAGGGTTGATTTGCTGCCACGCAACAATTGCTTGTCCGGCGTGGCGGCCCGCCACTGTACGCAACGGACTACATCAGCCTCTGCAAGATGACGTACTGACTCGGCCGCCGCCGCTCGAACCCCAGGCGCTCATACAACGCCACCGCCCGCGTGTTCTCCTGCCGGACGTGCAGGAACGGCCGCTCGCCGCGGTCGAGAATCCGGTTCATCAGCAATGTCGTCAACGCTGCCGCGTATCCGCGTCCCAGGTGATCCGGGTGCGTGCAGACCGCGCTGATCTCCGTGTGCCCGGGCACGCGCAGCCGTTCCCCCGCCATCGCAACGAGCTTGCCATCCACGCGAAGGCCGAAATAGTCTCCCATGTCACGGGTCCGCCGGCTGAACGGGCCCGGCTTGGTTAACTCCGCCAGCGCCATCATCTCCAGCACATCTGACTCGGTCAGCGCCACGAACTCCGGCGTGGGCTTGTCCTTGGCCATCGCCGGAGCATCGCGGCTCTCGTGAACCATCTGCAGTACCGGGCTCGCGCTGACAAGCTCGAACCCGGCAGCCACCACGGCTTCTTCGATCAACAAGCCGACGCGCTCCCCGGCAGGCAGGAGGCTTGCCATCGACGCGTAGCTGCCGGGGCCTGGTTCTGCGAGCCCAGCCAGGAGGCTCACTTCCTTATGGAACTTGCACGCAGCTTGATGGCGTTCACCGAGCTGCGCCTGCCGCGTGGTCAGTGCGTGCCAGATCACATTGTCGAGCGGATGCATGACGGACATTGCGATTCCTTCGCGCTCTCGAGGGAGCGAGTTCTGCAGGGTAGGGCCGTTACCGGGCGCCGTTCAGTACGAAATCCGTACTGGCGTTGCTGTGGCCGCGGGCGCGACGCCGGCAAACAGGTACCGCTCGAACCACGTGGGAAACGCGCGCACCCACTCACGCCGGCCCTCGATGACCATGCCCGATGAGCGCGCACTTGCGAGCGAGATGTCGCCGCGCCACCAGGCCGTCAGCGTTCGCAGCGAGGCGGTGATGCGTAGCTCCTCGGGGAAGCCTGGATTCTCGGCGCACAGCGAGACCTCGCTGCGGCGGAGCAGGAGGTAGCGGACCCCGGGGCGCCTCCCTGCGTCCGAGATCTCGATGCGCGCAACGATCGGTGCCGGGGGTAGCTCGTCCACCCGGATCCGCCGCCGGATATCCCAGAGCAGCGCGTCCACGTCGAGCTCGTCGGGCGGCAGCGTGCGCGGTAGCCACTTCTGGCCCCAGGAGCCAAGATCGCGCACGGTGTTCATGAGCTCGTGCCCAGCCTCGGTGAGCGCGTACGTCGGGCCATCTTCGCCGTCGCGCGTGATGACGCCCGCATCGAGCAGCTCGCGCAGGCGGGCGGCGAGCATGGTGCGCGAGATGCGGGGGATGCCGCGCCGCACGTCGCCAAACCGCGTACTCCCGCTGAGCAACTCGCGCACGATGAGCAGCGTCCAGCGCTCACCGAGCAGGTCGAGAGCGCGCGCGACGGAGCAGAACTGGCCGTAACTCTTCATCGATCAAGCCTAACCCATGCGTGCCTGGTGTGCGGTACGGATTGCGTACTCATCAGACACCGCGGCGGGGGCGATGCTACGCTCGAGCGGTGTGGGCACGCGTTCACAAGGTCGATCGCATCCGGCCACAGCCCGATGGCGGCGCGATCGTGCTCGTCGAGGATGAGCGCTCGGTCGCCGCGATGTCGCGCGTGCCGAGCCTGTCGACCATCATCGCCGTCGCCCGCGTGCTCAACGCGCGCCGCGTGCTCGAGACCAAGTACGGCGGCAAGGGCGAGGTGCGCTACGCGGCGAACGCCTCGCTCCCCAGCTTCTTGTTCGATGCCGTCGTGCGCGCGGGTGCCGGTACGAGTGACCGCACGGGTGACAAGCTGGTGTCTCCCGCGCAGCTCGCGAGCGTGGGCGCGATCGTCGATGTCGCGTTCTTGGAGTTTGCGCACTATACGCGCGGCAACGTCGGCGTGCCGGACATGATCACCGCGCTGCGCGCGGTCGAGGCCAATCGCAGGAAGTCGCCGCTCGATCGCGAGCAGCATCCGGCGTTCTACTGGCCTGCGGTGTTCGAACTCGCGGCGCTGGCCGGTGAGCTCGCGCGCCCGCGCGGGGGCCGCTGGATCGAGACCAAGGACATGCCGGTGCCGTTCGCGATCAAGCTCGCGACGGGCGACCTCGCGATACCGACCAAGCTCGCGCAGCGGATCGTGGAGGGCGAATCTGTCGAAGAATCGCTGGTCGAGACGGTCTGAGCCTCGGCACGCAGTCAGCGCCGCCTGTCCCTGTGGGACGCTCGTACTGGGCGGGATTCCACCAATTTGCCTTCGACGAGGATCCGGGCGCCGATACCGGGGAGTGACTGCGAAAAATGCTTCTTCCTCGGCTGTTCCGTTCGCGTCGCATGCGTCACCTGCGCCCACCGCAGAAGCCGGTAGTTCCTTAACGAGACCAACACGGCGGGATCCTTCGTCTCGTCTCATTCTTCGCGAGTCCGGGGCGCTCCTGGGCTTCCTGAAAGATCGGGTGTTTGCTTGTGCGCCGCCGGCCGCCTCGACGAGGCCGTCGGGTTGACCCGCGCCTTGCACACGCAAGAGAGCGATGATCAACGATCCATCCATTCGATTCGGAGTGGTCCGCGGCATCAGCTACGGACTGTTCGGCCCGCCCGATGCATTCGTTGCCCCGGCGCGCGCCCTCGGAGCCGGGCTATTGCGGGCCTACATTTACTGGGGGCAGGTGGAGCCGAAGCCGGGGCAATTCGTATGGGATGTCGTGGACGCCCTGCTTGCCCAGCTCGACGGGGACGAGGAGGTCTGGATCACGGTCTCTTCGAGCTCGCCATGGGCGACGGTGCGGCCGACCGACTTTCTGCCGCCATCACCGGCGCATGATCTCGCGGCCTACGGCGCCTTCGTGCGCCGCCTGGTCAGCCATTGCAAGGGGCGTGTGCATTATTGGCAATGTGATAATGAGCCTAGCAATGTGGGCTTGACCTGGGCCGGGACCGCAGCCGAATACGTCGCGCAATTGACCGAGCTGTATCGCGCCGTGAAGGAGGTCGCCCCGGCCGCGGCGGTCGTCCTCGGTGGTTGCGGCTACGACGTATTCAGCAGCGAGGAAGGCAGCGCCTCGCGCACGTTCTTCGAGTACCTCGTGTCCGCGGGCCGCGACGCCTACGATCTGTTCGACGCCCACTTCTACGGCGATCCAATGCGAATCCCCGAATTCGTGGCGACCGCAGAACGGCTCATGCGCGCGGGCGGCGCGGTCAAGCCCATCGTCGCCGGCGAGTACGGCGGCCCGATCCTCTTCGAGTTTCCGGAGCTCGAGCCGGTCTTGCAGCAGACGCTCACCGCGGCGTTCGCCGCGCCGCCGGGAAACCTCGACACTGCCGAGCTCAAGGCGCAGCTCGCCGCGGAGACGCCCGAACGGCGCGCCCTGGCCGCGCTCTATCGGCGCATGGCCGAGCTACCGCCGCGGCTACAGATGTTCATGGACGGCTGCCCGCCCGAGCTCGAGGCCAAGCGGCACCGGATCGCCTGCCGCCAGGTCGTCATGCGCAACCTGCTGCTGCTCGCCGCGGGCGTGCGACGTACCCTGTGCTGGAACCTCGCGCCCGAGGTGCCCAGCTTCTCCGATCCGTACCAGATGATGCAGCTCCTGTTCGGCAAGCTCGCGCTCATGGACTTCGAGGGCCGCGAACTCGTCCGGCGCCGTCCGGCCGGCGACACCTTTGCGCGCTTCGTCGGGCACATGGCGGGCTCCCAGCGCGTGACCCGCCTCGACCTCGCGGGCCGGCCGTCGGTCCATGCGTTCGAGGTCGAGCGAGCCGGCCGCGCCCCGCTGCTCGTGCTCTGGGATCAACGCGACACCTTCGACGGCGAAGACCAGCCGCCGGTAGCAGTGACCGTGCCATACCGGGCCGCGGGCGCGTCCGCGGTCGACGCGCTGGGCCAGCCGCATGATGTGCGGATCGGCGACGGCACGCTCGGCCTCGACCTCTCGGTCACGCCGGTGCTGATCACGCTACGGCCGTAACTGTTCGCGCCTGATCGATCTGCCACTGCAAGCCGCGCCCGCCATCACCGCCATAGCCGGGATTCGCCGCTTCAGGGTCGCGTTCAGCGAGCAACTACCACCGGCGATCCCGATGGCAGCGATAGCCGTCCCAGTGCCAGCCATAGGCGCACTCGCGATGGACATAGCGAGGGCGACGTTGCTCGACGTAACAGGCTCCGAGCATCGAGATGAGCGAAGTAACGACAATCATTTTACTGAGGCTCTTCATGAAATGAAGAACTGCATTCGCCGTGCCGCGCCTGCTCAGGACGTCTTATTGCGGCTTTCGGCGTGACATCGTCGACGAGCCTGGTGAGATCTCTGATGCCCGAGCGCATGTGTGCAGCACATCGCTCGGTTCCGCGAGGACGGCTGCGCCGGCGGCCCGCAAAATCGGAGAACCGACTGACCCAGGTTAACTCCCAGTGGGCGGCCAGTTCGGTTTCACCCTGCCCAGGAAGTTTCCATCTCGTCGATCACCTGACTTGCTTCGAATTGGTACCGTTTGTGCTCCAAAGCATTATATCGACGGGAAGTGGGCTGCCGGCAACCCGTCCTTCTCCCCGACCTGGCGCACCCGATGCTGACCTGAGCCGACCAGAACGTCCCATGCCCGTAGGTCGCCAGCCACAAAGATCATCGCGCCCTACCGGAGTCGCCCGCGATCGCGCTCGGGCCGCCGCGTTGTACCGGAAGGCGTGCAACGGTGGCCACGCCAAGTCGTGAGCCACAGCGTGGTGAGCGATTCCGTGGATCAGGTGGTCGACCCTGGGCTACTTCGTGCAATAAGCCTCGAACCATGAAGGCCATCCTTGCCGATCTGGTTTCGCTGCTGGGCCTCGAACGCCTCGATCGCGATCTGTACCGGGGCCGCAGCCAGGACCTCGGCTGGGGCGCCATCTTCGGCGGGCAAGTGGTCGGACAGGCGCTCTCTGCCGCGGCCCAGACCGCCGGCAGCGGACGTATCGTCCATTCGCTGCACGGCTACTTCATGCGCGCCGGCAACGTCCGAGGCTCGATCCTCTATCAGATCGATCGCCTGCGCGACGGCAAGAGCTTCACCACGCGGCGCGTTGTGGCGGTGCAGGAGGGCGAGGCCATCTTCAGCCTCCAGGCATCGTTCCAGGCAGAGGAGGAGGGGCTCGACCACCAGGATCCGATGCCGGTGGTGCCCGCGCCGGAGACGCTGCGCTCGGAGCGAGAGCTCGCGCTCGCCTTCGCCTCGCATCTCCCGCCGCATCTCCTGGCGCGCGCCACCGCCGAGCGGCCGATCGAGATCCGGCCCGTCGAGATTCGCGATCCGATGCACCCGACTGCGAGCGCGCCGCGTCGCCACGCATGGTATCGCGCGGTCGATCAGCTCCCCGATGATCCCGCGCTTCATCGCTATTTGCTCGCCTATGCATCGGACTTCGCATTCCTCGGCACCGCGCTCGATCCACACGGCGTGAGCTGGCTGACGCCCGGAATGCAGGTCGCATCGCTCGATCACGTGATGTGGTTCCACCGGCCATTTCGCTTCGATGACTGGCTACTCTACGCGGTCGACAGCCCCTCGGCATCGGGCGCACGCGGCCTGGTACGCGGGCAGTTCTTCGACCGCAGCGGTCGCCTCGTTGCAAGCACGACGCAAGAGGGGCTGATCCGGCAGCGCCGCACGACCGACGTGTCGTAGCGACGCGGCGGCCCGGGAAGCGCGACCGAGGTTAATCTTGAACCGGGCCGATTCGCTCAAGCGAGTGGTCACCGCAAAGCCAGCATCAAGGAGCATCACCGCCAGCGCCGCACTTATGGTGCTGGGCCACCAGCGGCCAAGGCCCTCGTCGCGACTCGCTGGTTAACAGCCCACCGGTCTGACCGACCCGCTGGTTAACTGGACCTGTTAAACGCTCTCTATCCGTCTCTCCCGGAGGGCGGTTCAGAGAGCAGTATCCGGCTCGATCGAATCTTCTCGCGCCGCGCAGAACGCTGCGAACGTTGGCGGTCTCAGCGCGCCTTCATCTGGATCGCTTCGGGAGACCTCGGCGTCAACCAGTGGGTCGCCGCGTTGGCCTAGGTCAACGTCTGGCTCCGGATTCGATCTTCAACACCAAGCGTTCTCCCGCCGCTCTCCGGAGAGCGGATGGGCCGTGGCACCCGGCGCCTCGCGGAGATCTCCAACGAACTCAATCCGCTCTCCGGACGATTCGCCCCTTGGCGACGAGCGGTTGCAGTCCACGATGACGCTGGACAGGCGAATGCCCGCCGATTCGGTCGGAACGATCTCCGGAGAATCCCGCCCCGGGCCCCCGAGAGCTTACGACAGGGAACAATCCACGGCAGTGGGAAGTGGTGGGAAGGCGCGAGTGCCGCCTGATGGGGCGACGGTACCGAATTCGCAGGCAGGGATTGCGGAATCGACCAGCCGAGGTAGAAGCTCGCATCTGCTCGAGGTTGCGCTCGGAGAATCCTCGACCGAACCGCTCCGGCGCGCAACCAGCAGCACCGCCCCTGCGCGCTCGCGAAAATGCCGGCACTTGTCCCGAGACGCCGAGTTCAACGCACGAGTAGCTTTTGTAGATTCATCCCGGCGCCGTAGCTGCAAGTTGGCGAGCACGCGGGGCCCGCGGTGATCTCGAACGTCAACGCACCCGAGATCGTCCCCGGCTTGAGCAAAGCTGGTGCGTCAAGGTAGGTATGGTAGCACAGGTTTGTAGTTGGGGTCGCAGTCGCACCACTACCGTTCCAGAACCCGCACCGCGCGCCGGCCGTGTCCGTCGTCGATCCACTGGCGGAAATCGCGGTGCTGTTGATGAGCAGGCTCTGGTTCTGGCCCTCGGCCGTAGCGATGAACATCACTTCGGTCGCGCCGACCGGGTTTGGCCAGGTGACTGTGAGTCTCGCAGAAACATCACCGCACCGGTAGAATTCAAGGCCGCGCCAACCGTGAGCGATGATCTCGCTCGGCGACGGAGTGCACGACGTTTGCGTGCCACCGACTGTCGCGCCGGCGAACGTCGCACCAGCACCCATCGTCGCAGGCATGACGTCGGGATTGATCAGTGCCATCCACCCCCCGCCATCGGTTGTCATGTCGCACCACACCGTCTGTGGCGCGCCTGGGCCCGAACCATCGAAATCGACCTCGTACGCGCCGTCGCCCTCGGCCTTGTTGGCTGCGACGATCTCGCGACAGCTCGCAAGCCCGGTCTTGATCGGACAGATCGGTCGTGACGGATAGATCGCCGGATCGAGATCGTTGCAGTCACGCCCATCGAGTACGTAACCGCCGGGCCGGGCGCACGTTGGTCCTTGCGTTACGGTCATATGGCCGTAGCCGTCGCCGTCGAAGTCGAGGTGCCAGAGCGTGTTCGGGTTGATCTGTGGAGCGCCGTCGTCGCAATCGGTGGTCGAAGCGACGAAGCCCGCTGGTTGCTCGCACGCGTCGCGCGTGATGTTCGGTGTGCCGAACCCATCGCCATCCTGATCCGCATACCAGGTCGTCGGGGTGCAGTCGTTGTTGATGACCTCGCCGCCGCCGCCGCACGCGGCAGTGACCGACGAGGCCAGCAAGACGAGGATGGACGGACGGGCCGATCGCAAACTCGACCGGCCAGGCTCGACCGCGTAGTTGTGGGTTGTGGCCGCAGCCGGTGACCTTGATCGATTCTGTTCGTACTCGCGATTCACAGAGCCTCCATAGACACTCATGCCAGTGGTCGACAGTTTGCCGAAACCTAACCCAGCCTCATTGACCCTGATTCGCCTCGACAAGCCAACTGATACACTACAACCTGCTACGCAGCAATGGTTGCGTCCCAATGCACCTAGAGCAAAATAATGCACCAGGCCCGCATCACCTCGTAGCAATGTGCAGTACCAGCTCAGTGCAGCGAATCGATGCACGAACGCACAACTCCGGAGTGCACGATCTCAAATCGAACGGTGTTATACTGTTGATGGGATCGATCCAGTTCGGATAGGCTGAAGGACATGCACTTTGCCTCGTTCGTGTCGTTGGGGGTCCTGGTAGCGTGTGGTTCGTCCGGCGCCAGACAGCCGGATGCCAGGGTGGTCGATGCCAGGGTGGTCGAAGACGCACCGGCGAGTGGGTGTACTCAAGGGACAGCGTGCTCAACCAATCCGGGCGGACCGTGCCTTACGGGTTCGGTCATGTGCCAGGGCGGTCAGGCAACCTGTGTCGACAGCGCAAACGCACCCGACGGCACCATGTGCTCACCAGGTACGTGCACGCGCGGCACCTGCCTCGCACCCGCTACAATCAACACGAACGTCGATCTGTCGACGATGGTAGTCACGACGGGCCGCGCGTGCGCTGAGGCACCGGCGTACAGCGTGGTGAATCTCACGGCGTCGGCCGCGATGCTGACTCCTATACCCGACGCGGGCTGCCTCGCCAGCGGTGACGAGGTCCTGCTAATCAACCTGCAGGGTGCACCCGGAGCCATCAGCAACGTCGGCAACTGGGAGTTGCTTGAGATCATCAATGTCATGGGCAGTGTCGTCACGTTCAGGTCGACGAAGACGAAGAGCTATGGCTTCGCCGCTAACGGCGATGCAGGCATCGGCGTCGGGCCGACCGATCAGAAAGTGGCACTAGTGCGCGTGCCCAACTTCGGCACGCTCGCCGTGGCGAGCGGAGTGAAGGTCACGACCTCAGGGTGGAACGGCCTCGTCGGCGGCGTGCTAGCGCTTCGCGCAGCGACGCTCAACCTCAACGGCACGCTCTCGGCGGCAGCCCTCGGGTACCGCGGAGGCCAGTCGAGCGAAGACGGTCGGTGCAGCGACAGCGTGACGACCGAGCCCGGCGAGTCGATAGCCGGACCGCCCACCGCCGGCAGCACCGCGAACAACGTCGGCGCGCCCGGCGGAATCGGCGCGGGCTTCGGCATTGTGTTCGCAGGCAACACGCCACTCAATTCGGGAGCCAGCCACGCAACTGCCGGCGGCATGGGCAGGAACGGCAATGGTCGCACGATCGGTGGACCGGGCGTAGTGTACGGCGTCGCCGATGGATCGCACCTGACAATGGGCTCCGGCTATTCCGGTAACATGTCGTGCAGAGTTGGATTCCCGGGCCCTGCTCTCATTCCGGGTGTAGTGTCGCTGGCCGGCGGCATTGTACTACTGCTCGCGAACCAGCTCAACATCGGCTCGGCCGGCGCGATCACCGCGAGCGCCAACAACGCGGATCGCGACGTCTCGGCCTCGGGCGGCTACGTGTTCCTGCGGGGCAACTCGCTGTCACTCGGGACCGAGCGCATCACCGCGGTCGGCGGTGTTGCCACCGGAACCGGCGGAACGCTGACAGCCGGCGATGGCTACATCGTCGTCAGCGGCACGACAGTAACGGGTGTGACCAAACCGGCCGCACACCAGCTGTGATCGCGCCACGAGGTACAACACCCCGGAACAGCAGCGCGCCGGACGCGCGGATAGGCAGATCCAGAGCTCATCGGATCGCTTGTGCGGTCCCTTCGAACACGCGGTCTTCGTGGCTGGGCTCCTCGGCGCGCGTGCGCCAGTCGTTAGATTCGATGATCGGCCGACCGTCGACCTGATGGCGCCGGAGTAGGTAGGTATCGGCGATGGTACCGCGCCCGGTAAGAAGGCCCAGTCGCTTCAGACATGGCTCTTGCGACGTGGTTCGGCGGTCAATATGCGCCGAACTACGTCCGCCGCGTCAGCCCCGTGCGAACCATCTCGTCCACCAGCGAGACGGCGAGTTCGGCGTCGGTCTCGCCCTGCACGGTGAGCTCGACGCCCTCAAACTTCAGGGCGTTCGCAGCGACCCACTCGACGTACTTCCGCACCGTGAAGTCCTCGACGCCAAACGCGATGTCCTGCATCGCGCGTACGATCTGCAAGGCCGTGCCCTGGAACACCCGGTCGTCTCTCATGATGATCTTCATCGAACGGACTCCTTCCGGCGCGCTCGCCAGCTGCCCGAGGCGATGACCGGGTGACCTGCGACCTGCTCGGGAGTCAGGAGGTAGGTCTGGGCGCGGGTGCCGTCCACGAGGACGATGCTCGCGCGCCGGTAGAAGTCGGGGGTGCCCTCCAGGCGATCGAGGGCGGCGAGCGTGGCCTCGTCGACCGCGTACAGCTCGCCGACGATCGTGTGCTCGCCGCCGGCAACGAGGCCGGGGTACGGGCCGAGGTCGTGCAGCTGGAACGCAGGCTGGGTCCGGGCCTCGCCGACCAGCCGCGCTCCGACCAGGTGCCGGTGGTTGCGCTCGCCGAACAGGAGCGTGCCGTAGACGAAGACGAACGTGCGCGCCTCGCGCTCGCGCTGCCGCACGCCACGTGGGGCGTTGTGCGCGGTCACGACGCCACCTTCACCGCGCGCCTCGCGCTCGCGCTGCCGCGCGCCTCGCGCTCGCGCTGCCGCGCGCCTCGTGGGGCGTTGCGCGCCGTCACGACGCCACCCCCACCGCGGTCGCCAGCGGCTCGACGTCGAAGCCCAGGCGGTCGTACGCGTTCAAGAGCACCCGGAAGTAGCCGGGCTGCGGGAGCCACGGCTCGAAGGTGTCCGCCGGCTGCCGGTAGACCTGGGCGCGTCGGCGCCGGCCGCGCTCGTCGGTCACGAGCTTCAAGATGCGCTCGTAGGCGAACGGGAATCCCTCGTGCCGATCGAGGACGCGCAGGTCCGGCGAGGTGATCCGGTAGAGGAGCCCTTCGACGCGCGCCCCCGGTTCCGGCACGACGCTCGCGACGGCGCCGCCCCAGCGGTGGCTGAAACCGCCGAACGCGAGTGCGTGGTTGGGCAGCACCGCGCGCGCCTCGATCCGCGCGCTGGCGCAGCGCGAGCGCATCTGCTGATCGTCGAGGCTCGAGCCGTACGCGAAAACAATCACCTGTCCCAACTTCTCGTGGCAGCCACGTGGCAGCGGGATCGGTTCGGACACGAATTTCAAGTTCATAGGAACGGGCTGTCCGCGGATGCTTATGCCCGTTGACTTCAGTAGCGATAGTATCGACCGAGTCGGACCTGGTGGCAGTCGGGATCGCGCATATGGAGAAAGGCATCGTATGACCTACGAGATCCCTGCTGCAGTGGCACGCAGGTTCCAGGACACCAGGCGCGTCGAGGTGCGGTTGCAAGCCGCGGCCGACGCCGCAGCGCTGATCCGCGACTGTTCGCAGTGGACGGCGGCCGATCTGCGGCAGTTGCTACGCCACCTCCAGACCGACTGGTACAAGGGCAAGCAGGTCAAGAACCGCTTCTCGCCTGGGCTCACCGGTCAGCACGAGAAATGGTTGCTGGATGCGCTGGAGGGCGTCGGGCAGTGGCTACGGTCGGTGCGCGATGCGGCGGCGCGCGGGCTCTCTGACGACGTGGCTGCTGGACTGCTGACCGAGTTCTGGTCGGCCGATCTGCCCGGGATGCGGATCTTCCCGACCGCGGTGCTGGCCGCCATCGACCCGCAGCGCTTCGTGGCGTTCACGAAACCGAGCGTCGCGGCGCTCAACGCCATCGTCCCCGGGGCGTCGTTCAGCAAGTCCAAGGACGCGACCGAGTACATGAACGTGTGCCGCGCGGTCCGGGCGATATGCGAGGCGCAGGGTTGGCCGCTCTGCCTGGTGGACGCCGCGTTGCACGTCGACACGCAACGCCCGGCTAGGGATTCGTTCTCGGGCTACTCACGCGCGGCGGTGCAGTTCCTCGAAGCTCTTCCGGATCATACCCGGGATCCCGCATGGCACGCCGAGCACAGGGACACCTACGAGCGTGAACTCCGCGATCCGACCGCCGCGCTGGTCGACGCGATCGCGGCCCGCCACGTCGCGGCGCTCGACGCCGCGGTCGCGGCGGCAAAGCGGCCGATATCGGTGCTGAAGAAGAACGACTTCGGGGCCGATACGTATCACGCCCACTACTGGTTCGCGTTCTACGATCCAGCGGCCAAGACCAAGACCGAGTCGGTGCAGCTGTTCGGATGGTTCTCGGGAGCGCGCAAGCTGGTTCGCTACGGCGTAGGCATGGGCGACTATGGGCGCGTGTACCTCGACAACGTCCTGGCCGCACTGCGTGGTGCCCTGGCCAACGCGGCGACGTTCGTCGAGCAGCTCCCTCGCGGGATCCTGATCCGGCTGGAGTTCAAGGACGGCACGGAGCGAATCCATCCACCGGGCGATCTGGCGAAGGCGCTGCGCGATGGCACGCTCGACGCGTTCCTCGCCGGTAGCAGCACGCTGATCGATCTCTCGTTCGAGTGCCAGGCAACGCTGACGACGCTGGTCGAGCGCGGCGTCGGGCTCGCCGACGACATCGGCCGGGTCTTCGTGGCGGTCTGGCCGCTGTTCGAGGCGGCTCGCACGGGCACGTTCCGCGGCGGGGCCGAGACGCCGCCATCGCCCATCGAGGGGGACGAGGATGCGCCGGAGTCGATCGCGGAGCTTGGCCAGGAGACGTCCCTTGCAGAGGACATGCTCGCGGAGATCGAGGACGCGCTGCTCGCGAAGGGACAGTTGATCCTGGTCGGCCCGCCGGGGACCAGCAAGACATACGTTGCCGAGCAGTTCGCACGCTACTTCGTCCGCTACCAATCGGGCATCCGTCCGCAAGGACAGCACCGCATGCTCTACATGCACGCGAGCTGGGCATACGAAGACTTCTTCGAGGGCATCCGTCCGCGGATCGGTGGCGCGGGGCTCGAGTTCGCACACCATCGCGGTGCGTTCCTGTCGTGGGTCGAGGACGTCGTGGCGAAGGGGCCAGCGGCGGCCCGTTACATCATGGTCCTCGACGAGATCAACCGGTGCGATACCGCGGCCGTGCTCGGTGAGTTGCTCCAGCTGATGGAGTACCGCGGCCAGCAGATTCAGCTCCTGAGCGGACGGCCGTTCGTGGTACCGCGCAACATGTACCTCATCGGCACGATGAACAGTGCCGACCGATCGATTGGTCGGATCGACCTCGCCCTGCGGCGACGCTTCCTCTTCATCGATCTGCCACCGGATCCCGACGTCCTGCAGACCTGGCTGGATGTGGTCCCCGAGCGCAACGCGTGCGGACTCGATGCGGAAGCGCTGCGCCAGTGCAACGCCTGGCTGGAGCGCGAGCACAGGATCCCGCGGGACCAGCAGGTAGGACACGCGCTGTTCATGCCGTCGTCGCAGAACTCGCACGGCGCCCCGGAGATTCCGCTGACCGGTCCCGCGTTGCGTCGCATCGTGCGCTACAGCGTGCTGCCGTACGTCCGCGAGCTACTCGTCGAGCGGGGTCGCGATGTCGCGCCCGCGCTGAAGACGGTCGAGGGCTTCTTCGAGAAGTACTATGAGGCGGCAGACGATCCGGCGGAACCGTGAACGCGTCATCGATCCGCTGTAGCGAGGAGGGCTCCTCGGAGCACGAACGCTGGAGCTCGCCGTGGCGCCCATCGCAGGACGACCTCGCGAAGTTGCTCGAGCTGGCCACAGACCGCGTGCTCAAGCTCGAGCTGCGCGGTGATGGGATGGTCCGGGTCGGCGGTCGCGATCTATGCGGGAGGGTACGCCTGCCCTCGGGGACCATCCTCGAGATCCGGACCAAGATCCCCGTGCGGACCATGCTGGAATGGCTCGCATTCACGCGCGCGCTACCCGAGCTCGACGAGTGGAGCGACGGGCCCGCGCTCCGTGCCGGCGGCGACGTTGTCTCCGCACTGGTCGCGCTGTACGTGCACGCACTGACCCACCTCACGCGCTTCCACTGGCGCCCAGGTTATGCTGCCGCGCGCGACCAGCGGGCGGACGTCCGCGGCCGCATCGACGCCCGCCGGCTGGCGAGTGTCGCCGGGCACCTGCCCGCGTTTCCGTGTACGTATCGCGAGCGGACGATGGACACGCTCCCCAACCGCGTCCTGGCACGCGCACTCGATGCGGCTTGCAACCTCGTCGGGTCTGCACGCGATGACGACACGGCACGGAGGCTCGAGTGGCTGGCCCGGGAATGGCGCGACATCGACCGCGATCTCACCGACCTGACGAGCGCCATCGCCTCCGCCATCGCTCAGCCGCCGCTCGGATACCGCACCAGCTTGCAGATCGCGCGGCTGCTGCTCGGGGGCGGCGCGACCGACAGCGTGGACGGCGACGGTGGCCACCTGTTCGTGGTGAAAATGAATGTGGTCTGGGAGCACGCGGTTCGCCGGCTCGTCGCCGCGTGGGCAAACGAGGCGGGCCATCGCGTCGCCACCGACGGTGAGCGGACGTTGCACTGGGAAAACAGCGACGACGACGCGACCGCGCGATGGCTCACCCCCGATGCGCTCGTGTTCGCCAAGCGTGCCATCGTGTTCGACGCGAAGTACAAGCGGGCGTACGGCGCGGAGAGCCGCGAGGACCGGTTCCAGATAGCCGCGTATGCGATGGCATTCGGAGCCGTCGCCGCGACCCTGGTCTACCCGACCGCGACCACGGAACCCCGCCTCCGCCGACTGCTGCGCACCGCGGTGCCAGGGGCGCAGCCATCGGACCTCTATTCGATCGAGCTGCCGATGGCGCACGGTCCTGCGGCCTGCGCAAGCGCGCTGTCTGTGGCGATGGCCGCGCTGGCGCCGGCCGCGCCGGTGTGACGTACCGGCTGGTTCGGACAATGGCCTCGGACTCGGTCGCAGTGCACGCCGGGTTGCTGCCGACAGCAAGTTCAGCAGTTACTGCTTGTTATATGGCTCCGGAGGAGGGTTTCGAACCCCCGACCCGGCGGTTAACAGCCGCCTGCTCTACCACTGAGCTACTCCGGAAGGTGAAGGGACTAATAGATGACGTAGGTTGGGTCGGGGTGTCAAGCGACGGGGCCGGCAGGATTGGCGGCGGTGACGCCCACGTGGGGCGCCGGCCTCGAAAGTCGGACGACAGGATCTGAGGGCACATCGGGCTGCTGAACGACGGCATCCAAGCGCTGCGCCTACCCATGGGTAACCTATTGGTTATAGGGCATATTTCGGTCAGCTTGAGGGCACCGTGGCCTCGACGACGGCATCGCTCGCACCTTCACATGATCGCCTCAGCCAGGCGCGATCATGCCACCACGGTCGAAGCAGACCTGCCGGGGGAGCGAAGAGGCGAGGCCGGGCGCCTTTGCGGCGAAGCCGTGGCTGGCCGGGTCGATCGAGCGGTGGTCCCATGCAGGCTGGTGCAAGACGACGGCGGTGATGATGACGGCCGGGTGGTTGCACCAGTAGGCTGCCGCGGCATGGCAAGCGTGCTTGGAATCGGCGGAGTGTTCGTCAAGTCGAAGGATGCGGATGCGCTCAGGGCCTGGTACCGCGAGATGCTCGGGCTGGAGATCCAGGAGTGGGGCGGTGCGCAGTTCTGGTCGACGCCTGCGAGGACGTACAACGTGTGGAGCGCCTTCAAGGCGGAGACGAAGTACTTCGAACCGAGCGAGCGCGAGTTCATGGTGAACCTGCGCGTCGACGATCTGGATGGGCTGCTCGCGAAGCTGCGGGCGCGCGGGGCGCGCGTGCTGGATCGCCGAGAGGACAGCCCGGACGGCAAGTTCGGCTACGTGGTCGATCCGGACGGGACGCTGCTCGAGCTGTGGGAGGCCGGGCCGGCGGGTTAGCAGCCCGTAGCAGCCCCGTAGGCATACGGCCTCCTGGCCTTTGATCGCCTCGCGAAACGCTCGGCTACAAGGAGACGGCTCGCTTCCGCTCGCCTGGGGGCTACTTGGTCGCGGTGCGCCGCGCGAGATATTCGGAGAGCAGCGTGTCGGTCGGGCCGGTGTAGCGCTTGGGCACGATCTTGGCGCGCTCGAGGGCGTAGTGGACGATCTCGTTCATCGCCTGGCCGTAGGTCCGACCGCTGGCGCGCACGCATTGCGCGAAGGCGCAGCTGTCGGCGAGATCGGGGTTGGGGTTGACCTCGAGGATGTAGGGGGTACCGGTGGACTCGTCGAGCCGCATGTCGATGCGCGCGTAGTCGCGGCAACCGACGGCGCGGAACGCGCGCAGGGCGACATCCTGGATGTGCGCGACCACCTCGGGCTCGAGATCATCGGGCGGGCACTTGCTCTCGACGGCATAGTGATCGCGGCTGTAGGGGTCCCACTTGGCGCGGTAGGTGATGATGTTGGGAAGCGGGCGGCCCTGGTCGTCGACGCCGCCCTTGAACCGCATCTCGTAGAGCGGGAGGGCCTCGGTGCCGAGGATCGCGCAGTGGAGCTCGCGGCCTTCGATGTACTCCTCGACGAGGGCGGCCATCGTGTGCTCGGTGAGCAAAAACTTCACACGGGCCTCGAGTTGGGCGCGATCGTGGACGACCGAGCCGGCATCGATGCCGCCGGAGGCGTCGTCATGCGCGGGTTTGACGATCATCGGGTAGCGCAGGTCGAGATCTTTGGGGACCGGGCCGCGCTCGATCACGATGCCGCGCGGGGTGGCCAGGCCAGCCGCGGTCAGGAGGGCCTTGGCCTGCGGCTTCTTCTGGCAGAGCGAGAGGGCGAGCGGCCGGTTGCCGGTGTAGGGAATGTTGAGGAGCTCGAACAGCGCGGGGACGTTGTGCTCTTGCTCGGGGTCGTCGTGGAAGAACTCGACGAGGTTGACGACGCAGTCGGGTGGGTCGGTGCTGACCGCCGCGAACAGGTTCTGGAAGTTGTCGCGGATGTTGATGTGGTAGGCGTCGTGGCCGCCGTCGATCAGCATCTTCTCGATGAGCTCGATCTCCTGCTCGACCGTTTCCCACGGCTCGACCTCGAGCGTCGGGTCCCAATCAGGAGCGCGCCGGTTGTCGCGACGATAGTGCTCGTACACATCGTCGTCGATCTGGTTCCAGAGGATCAGGATGCGAGCCATGCAGAAGCGCCGCTGTTCCACAGGTACCACCACAAGCGCGTGATGTCGATGATCGTCCGCTATCGCGCATCGAGATCTCGATCGGCCTGCGGGTCGGCCGCACCCGGCCGCGTGCCCCAGG
>Ga0134121_10001388_pt1 | contig 22856 bp, 38 predicted proteins | sample KB301_FD_96463 | JGI IMG/M metagenome (GOLD analysis project Ga0134121, IMG submission 96463) | Terrestrial soil microbial communities without Nitrogen fertilizer from Kellogg Biological Station, Michigan, USA - KB3-0-1 | ecosystem: Environmental > Terrestrial > Soil > Unclassified ... | reverse complement strand
GCGCGAGGGCCGCCAGGAAAAGCATGATCTTATTTGTCATTGTCGTACCCTGAGGGTCCTTTCAATTTTGTTTAAGACCGGACCCTCCCGCGCTGCTGGGGGAGAGCCCGGTTGAAGCAAGTCAGAACGAAGTAAGAATCAGACGGTCGGCTTCTGTGCCGGGTAGCCCAGGATCGCGAGCACGGAAAGCAGGGCTTCCGACGGCGTTCCGGAGTTTCCGGACGGAGTGATCGTCATGCGGACGTATTGCTTATGGCCGCGGTAACCGATCTTCCGGACTTCGTTGTCGTCGTCGTATCGGAACGCGGCGCCAGCCTCGGTTCCGAGAAGCTCGGAATCGGCGACGGCCGCATTGTCGGACAATGTCGGATCGTCTCCATCCTCGACGAGGACCGTGAAGGTCACGTTTGCGTCGCCGATTGAGCCTAGATCGATCGCGAATTCCAGGGCCTCAAAGCCCTGACGATCGATGATTTCGCTCACAAGCGGGGTATCGGCCGAAACCGAAACCGGGCTAAGCGCCCGGCGTACTTCAATATTATTGTGTAGGTCTTTCATCTCACTCTCCTCCGTTCAAAGTTTTTAGGAGCCGGCCCGGGGCGAAACTCGCGCATCCGGGCCGGCGAATAACATCAGGGGCTCAGGGCCCAGGGAATCAGGCCGAGCATTTACCGATCTTGATGGACTCGAAGTTCTGAACGCCGCCGCCGAAGCGCATGGTCGTGTAGAACAGGACGAAGCCCTTCACCGTGACATTGTCACGCAGGGTCCGCATGCCGAGCTTGCGCACGATCTTGTAACCCTGTTTGAAGTCGCCGTAAGCGACCGAGAGGGCGTTCGATCCGAGCGCCGTCATGTCGTCAGCGAGTCTGACGGGGTTGCCCAGGATCGTGTCGGGTTCCTTAGCCGTGAGGCCGGGCTGCCAGAGATACTGTCCCTGGCCGTCCTTGAGGGTCCGAATCGTGGTGCGGGTCGCACGCTTCATCAGCCAAGTCGCGTTCTTCTGATAGGGCTCCTTGAGGGCGCCCTGCAGATTAACGAGACCGTCGGCCGTGACCGTCGCAGCAGATCCGGAATTGACCTGCTCAATCTGTCCCGTGCCGGTGCCGGACGGGTATGTGAGGATGCCGCGGGCCTTCTTGACTCCGTTGCCGGAGATGCAGGCGGTCGCAGCGGTTCGAGAGAACTTGTCCTGCAGCTTGGCCTGGAGCCAAGCCTCGAAGTCCCAAGCGCCATCATCAAGAAGACGCTGAGTGGTCTTCGGCATGGCTTTCATCTCGTGACACACGATGTTGACCATCCCGAATTCCGGGTTGTCTGTCGCGGTATCCCGATCCTCTTCCTCGCCGACCCATCCGGCATCGACTTCGTCGGTGTCCTGGAGGACGTCGATCGAATCTCCCGAGCCGATCGTCTCAACCGACGCGAGTTCGGCGAGAGGGGAGCTTTCGAAAACTTTCATGATGATCTCGCTCGACCGATTGGTCGGGACGAGCATTCCGCCGCTCGGGTCGGAATCCGTCGAGAGGAGCTTCACCTCTTCAGCGGTGAGGCGATGTTCCCCCTTGCGGGCGAACTTATTGAAGGCCTCCGTGTGAGCCTTGACCTGGGCCTTGGCTTCGTCTTCGGTGCCGCCACCCATTCCCGGGCGAGCCATCGCGGTCTTGATGCCGTCGATCTCTTTCTGGAGGCGGTCCCTCTCCTGAGTCAGGTGATCAACCGCGGCGCTAGCCTTGGCGACCTTCTCTTCGGTCAATGCGGATGCGGACCCTTTGGTCGCAATCTCAGTGATCCGCTGGTTGTTCACAACCTTGAACTCTTCGAACGCCTTACCAAGCGCCTCAAGCGACTTTTTTAGCTCATCCACGAATGAAACCCCTTTCGGTAGACATGCAGGTGCCGCCTACGCGAGGGGCTTCTGCTGTTTTGTTTTTCGCAGAGAGGCCGCGGGGTTATTGGCCCTGCATGCTCCTCTTCAACCTGTCCACCGACTGGAGAAACTCCGGGTCGGCTTCTAAAGTGGCGGCTCGCGACTGACCAGCGTCCCGGTCGAGGTCATCGAGTGCCTTTCGAACTGTATCTAAATCGTATCGGCCACTCTGCAGGAGCGCAAACAGCCCACTCCACTCGGCAGCCTTGGCCCCCGTGAAGGTGGCCTGCTCGTTCATGGGGAAGATCACCCAGGAGTATTCCCAAAGGCGGATCTCCTTGAGAACGCGGACAAAAATCTCTTGCCCATCCCGCATGACCTTTTGGAAGTCGGCCTTGATTGCGGTGTACCCAATCGATAGGCCCATTGGCCGCTTGAGCTCGAGCGAGAGCTTCGCGAGCTCATACCGCTGCTTTACCTTCGGGTCGTAAAGCTTGCACTCGCCGTCGACGTCGAGGCCTTGGTCGGTCTCCTTCGCCTTCCGGTTGTAGCCAGCGGGATCGCCCGGCGAGTGATCGAGCAAGATAGGGAAGACGCCGTTCTGTTCTAAAATAGTCTTGGCGAACGCGCCATGCTCGACAATGTCGTACCCCTGATCGACGTTTCCGAAAGTGGATGCAAGGCCTTCGACATAGCCGGTGTTCGGATCATCCTCGGCCTTCTCGACCTTGAACTTGAAGCCCAGGTATTCCTTCTTCCCGGTTACGGCCTTGCTGTTCGGATCGTATTTAGGCTGGGGCATAGGGGCTACTCCTGTTCCTTCGTCATCATTCATCCCCCTCGGAGAGGAAACCCATGGTGCAGCGGCAACGAATCACGTTCTCAGGCGAGCCTTTCGGATCCCCGGGGGCCTCGAGCTGCTCGCCTCCGACGCTGAACGTGTCATCGATTCCGACAATCGCTTCGTCTCCGGAGAGCTTGTGCTCGTCACGCGTCCTCTTGTCGTTGGTGAAGATCCACTCTTTACGAAGCTTCGGGATCCCGGTGGCCTTGGCACCCTCAAGCGAAGAGAAGCTCGACGCGGCATGCACCTCGGTGATTGCGATCGCATCGGCGCGGTAGCCGGCGAAGCCCTCATAAAGACTCTCGACGTCGTCGGCGAGTTTAGAGATGGGTTCCCCGGTCGTCTGCCACTTCTCGACAGCTTTCTTCACATGGCTCTTGGTCGTGTCGGTGATCTTGACGATCTGCTCGCCGACATGATTCTCAGCCCATGCTGCAAAGTGATGGGCAAAAGTCGAGAAAATGTCCTTCGCCTCGCGCGCGCCAGCGCGGGATTTGAGCCCGTTCATGACGCGCTTTCCGAACTCGGTCCCGACCGTGTCGGCCGAAGCGCTGATCGCGGACCTCATCTTTCGGCGATTCGTAAAGATGACTTGCTCGGCCGCATCAAAAGCCGCTGCCCCGTTGCTCTTAGAGCGGATAGCGTCAGCGACCAGAACCCCCTCCTCGCGGAAGATGGAGGCTGCGCGCTTCGCTAGACGGCGCTCGTGCTTGAGCCTAATTCGATTCACTTCCCGCCATTCGCGGGTCTTTGCGGACTGGCTCTTGAGATTGAATATCTTCGACTGTTTCCCAGAAGTAGCGGCTTCGCCCTGGGCGTCGGGCTGATCCTGGGAGGGGTCCTCCTCGGACGGATCCGCGTTTGGGTTGGGAGGCGTACCGGGTGCCGGCGTCGTTTCAGAGAGGGCCGGATCCGCGTTTGCGAATTGGAGTGGGACCTTAGACGCCTCGACAAACAGCGTGTCACCACCCTCGACGGGCTCGTAACCTAGGCGATCGCGCTTCTCGTTTGGCGTGAGGAAGTCGGCTTTCTGGGTCTGATCCCAGATCTCAGCACGCTTCGGCGCGAGAGCGTCGATTTCATCCTTGTCAAAATCGCACTCGGTTTTCTCGTCAAGGGATGGCAGGAGCCAAAGATTCCACCAGGCTTTGAGTGAATTCTTATGCGGAATGACCGTCTGTTCGTAAAAAGCCATGTTGGCTTCTTTGTAATTCGAAAAAGTATTGTCGCCGGGGATCCCAAGGAGCATCGGGGGTACGCCAAAGGCGAGCGCGATATCGCGTGCGGAGGTATGCCGGCTATTCACCCAGTCCATGTCCTTCGGGTTGAGCGAGACCTGTTCCCAGCGGACGCCGCCCTCGAGCAGCATGGGGCGACCTGAGTTCCTGGGGCCTGAGAACTTATTTTCGATCTCCTGCTTGAGTTGCGCGCGTTGGTCGGTGGAGAGCGCTCCGGAGGGATTGAGTTCAGACGCCTCGGCCACCAGGAACCCGCTCGGCACGGCCGAGTTCTGAAGTAACCCCAGGTTCCAAAGGCCCGCCTGATTGTGTTGATCGATCCCAAGTATTGCCGCTTCGATCGCAGCCATGCCGTACGTGTCATCAAGCGGGTTGAAGGACTTGAGCTGCAGGATCGGGGAGCGCCCGCTCACGGCGTCTACTTGCACCTGCCTCGATGTGGATCCGACGGTGTACTCATACGCGCCTGGGTAACCGCTCGCCGCAAGAATGACCCGTGTGCGATCGGGGCGCCAGTTGTGAAGCTCCGTGATCCTGTTCTTTGCCGGGCCAACGGCCTCGATATAGGAGTTTCCCGAGATCAGCTTAAACGCATGGATTGCTTCCTCAAACTCAGATGAGCTTTGGAAAGGATTGGGTTTTCCAAGAAGATCAAAGAAGGGGTGGGACGTGATCTCCTCGCGTCGACTGTTCCCGGATTGAGCCTTCCGGTAGAGCACCCAAGGGATCGAGGCGCAGGCATTGGCAATGAGCCAGATGCACTTATAAACAATGACGTTCTTTCGGTAGCCCTCTTCGGCGAACTGGTCATAGCGCCTGGGCGTGCTGATCGGCCGCCCGGATGCATTGATCGCGATCAACTGGCGGGAAACGCTATCTTTTCGCGAGAATAGACGGCCGAGCTTTTGAAAAAGGGTCATAGGCGCCTATATCCACTTCAACCGATGACCTGCAGGGGGTCAAATCGGGGGATGAGGGGCTAAAGACTGGTCGCCTTGACCCCGCCGCCACGGCGCTTAAGCAGGATGTTATAGGCGATTGCCGCGGCGTCGACCTGGTCGTCATTATCCCCATCGGGAAAGTTCTCGGCCTCCTTGAGGAAAGCATCGTTCCACTTCCCACGGAGAAGCTTCACGTTCCCGCCCTGGGCCTGGGCTGAGAGGGGGCTCGCGCGCGTGATCTTGCTCGTCGTGGGCTTCTCGACGATAACGGTGAAGCCGTCGAGAAGGATTCGGTAATTCCGGATATCGTTGACGCCAGACGCCCCGGGCTCCTGCTCAAGACCAACAGGGCATGCTACCCCGTCCTGGCTCGCGGTGCCTTTTACGAGCTGTTCGACCTTGCCGGGTGAGTACTGCTCATGCCTCATGTCGACTAGGTAATAGATCTTGGTTGGTGGATGGTAGAGCATCTTGCCTCCGGCAGTCCAGTCAGCCTTGACGCCTTTCTTTCCGACCTTCTCCTTGCCGCCCTTCCGTTCCTCCGGAGTGACCTCAGTCGCGGCGCGGTCCCAGCCGCGGACTTCGATACAACCGCCAGGGACCTGGTCGACGATCTCAAACCATTCGCGTTTGAAGACGTTGCCGGCCGAGTAGCGGATCTTCCAGTTCCCGTCTAAGAGCCGCGCGCGCGTGACTTTGTCCTGGGCGAGGAGGTTACCCATATAGGCCGGGTCCTTCTCCATCAGGATTTTGTTATCCTGGAGCTTTGACGGAATGAACGTCACCGACTTGGGCTGGATCTCCGGGCCGCGGCCGAACTTCTTGAAGAGGTCCTCGATATCGCTCGCCCAATGGATCTCGTCGTTGATCCGGAGGAAGTAGCGGATCTTGCCAGCGCGGGACGGGATCGGTAGCCCGTAGCTGGGAGAGTCCTCGTCCTGCTCGATCCACCACTCGAGAAACGTTGCCACCCAGGAGTCAGGATCCGGGTTGCAGGTCGCTCGCACGTAGGGGCGAACCCCGCACGTCGAGCGATTGCGAGTCAGCATGTAAAAGAATTGGTACTCGGTGAAGTGGGTCACCTCATCGAACATGAGAATCGGGATCTGCGAGCCCTGCCAGGCGAAGACGTCCGTCTCATTCTCGAGGTGGGAGAACTTGACCGACATGCCTGAGGGCGCGGTGAAGTCGTGCTTTTGGCTCCGGGGTTCCCATCCGAGCGGGCCGTAAAGGCTCATGGCGGTATCCCAAAGGCCGCCCTTATTCGTGATCTGCGGAGTCGTGCGCCGGAAAATTACGGCTCCGCATTCGCCGTTGTCCTTGTGGCGAAGCGGATCCATGAGGAGTCCGTAGCTTTTCCCGCCACCAGCGGCGCCACCATAGAAAACTATGTCAGCCGGGCAGCCGAGGAACTCCGTCTGCGGGCCTTCCTGAGGTCGGATCTCAGGAGGCTTTGCGTTTGGCTTCGCGTCCATTGGAAGGCATGAAGATCAGGACGCCGCCGGCGGTCTCATCATCGTTGCCAGCGGGCTTGAACTCGATCGCCTTTCGCTTGGGTTGTGAATACTGCATGAGCTCGGAGGCGGCTTTTTCTGCGACCCCGAGGAAGGTTGCCGCGCGCGAATGGAGATCTCTCGGCGTTCGCTTGCCGGGATCCGCCATCCATTCCTTCTCCATGATGAGGTTCGCGAGCTCGTCCGCGCGCCGGTATTCCTTGAGTGCCTTCCGATAAGTCGAGATCAACGCGCGCGTGGGGCAGAAGCCCTCCTCCTCGAGGATCCTCAGGAATTCCATCGTCCGCTTATTCGGCGTGCCCTTCTTTCGGCCGCCAGTTTTGAGCTTCGGCTGCCCCCTTTTCCAGGCCATGGCTGGTTACTTCCTTACTAGATAAATTATATCCAGTAATCTGCTGGAGGGCGAATCAGCGGAGTTTCTTGAAGGGGCGAGGTGGGAGTGCGCTCTTCGAACCGAATCGAAGGCCTTTTGACCAGTCGACATGCGATCCGATCTCAGTCTCGCCTGGTTTAGTGGTCTTGATTGATAGGCTTCGAATGATCTTCTTCAAAAGGTCCTTCATGCGCCTACCGCCTTGAGCGCGGCGAGGCAGATCGCGTGCGGAGCGGTTTCGCCCTCCTCTTCCTGGACCGAATCATAGTCAAGGTTGAGGTAGCCCCGCTCGTCCTTCCGATAGATCCCTAGGTTCACGAGCCAGCGACCGCCATCCCAAGATACGTCCAGATCCATTCCTGGGATCGATCGGAGCTTCTCAACCACTTCCCACGCTATAGCGATGTCGGTGGAGTATTCAGGAACGTCGCGAAAGTCCTCTCTGCTCATCCGATCTTCCATGCAGGGGCAGCAAGGCGTGTAGAGGTCGATATCTGCCCGCAAAAGACCGCGCGCATCCTGGGTGATCTTCTTGGCGCCGAAGACCTTCTCAGCGACCAGGGCGTCGAGCTCGCGGCCGGGTTTCATGGACTGGTATTATAATACTAGTCCCAGCCTGGCAGAAAAAGTGAGCGAGGCGAGAAAAGCGCAGGGACTTCAAAAACTTGGCTGCTGCCGCTTCCGCCTGGCGAGACCCGCTCAGTCGCGGCTCCTGAAGGGTTGTCTCCCGCGGCGGACCCCAGTAAGCCGGGCGTAAGGGTTGCGATCCCATTCGGGCGGGGGTCCCAGGAGCACGCAGGCCTGGGAGGCGAATTTCTGGGCACTCGTGGGCAAAACCTTGAAAGTGGCCTCACAGCCGCAGACGCAGGTCCTGGTCTCGAGCTGAAATACAACATTGTTGTTTTCGCTCACGCGGCCGCCCCCGTCTCACAGTCTCGCCAGTCCACCCGACGCTTGCATTCGCTGCAGACGTGCGGCTCGCGACACTTTTTTTCAAGCATCAGATCGCATTTGAGGCAAGGCCGAAACTTGAGCCGCACGCGTCTCCTCATCCGGTAGGGCGAGTCGCAGTCAGCGCAGACCCGTTTACGTCTCCGGCATTCCGCGCAGGACTTCCTCCGACCCGGCTTGACCAGGGCGCGCGGACAGACGCGCTTCATCCGCCGGCATGCCGGACAGGGCCTCTTTTCTTCTCTCTCCACTCCATTCAATTAACGGCGAATATGGTCAAAAATAAAACGGTCAAAATTTAACCAGTTTTCCCCGAGCGAGGCCTTCCGCCTGGGTTTTCAGCCACGATGCCGAAGCGCCTGATCTTGCTCCGGATCGTCCCGATAGACCAACCCAGGGCCCGCGCAGCCCGCGTCCGGTTGCCCTGGAACTTCTCGAGAGTCCGCACGAGAGCCTCCATCTCGAGCTCGATCAGGGGCTGTCCGGGCTGCCAGGCAAGGGGCTTCATGGTTTTCGGGATTTCCTTTCTGAAAGGTCGGCCTCAGGTGGGGCTAATCACGGGTGTACCCCTGACTCCACCCGACCACCAGTTCGGGCACCTGGGGCCTTGCCAACCGGATCGAGCGTCAATTCGGAGGGCTGTCTGAGATCATAAGGCCTCATCTGTTAGGAGGCGAATCGGGCCCCGCCTTCTTGAGATGGATTTCCAGACAATGCAGGCAGGTCACGTCTTCCCAGCGGATAGCGACTGCGTCCGAAGCGGTGCGCGTCTGAAACGTATGTCTGCAAGCAAACGTCTCATGCCGCTGGGAACACTCTGGGCAGATGGTGAGTTTGTGAATGGTCATCTCGCGCCTTACCCGTCTCGGAATAGGCCCATGAAGGTGAGCGGCCAGAATACGATCTCATACCAACGCACTGGATGGTTAGCGTAAGCCGCCGCCATTGCGAGCGTAAATACGGCACCCAGGAGGTACATGGCCACGAAGAGAAATAGGAGAAGAAGTTTCACGCCGCCCCCTCAAAAAGGCTCTCTCGGTAATCGGCATGCCACTGGTATTAAGGCCCGGTTCCGCTGTTGAGCGTCTTCAGCAATGCGGCGCAACGATCAAGCGCCTCATTCATCGTGACCGGAGGGGTCCCATTCCAGAACGTGGAATCAGTCAGCGCGACCGAGAAATCTCCAGCGCTGTCGAGCTTCGCGAGAACTGATCCGGACGGAGAAAGCCATCGCTGAAGATCCGCGGCTTGACCCGCATAGGTTCTGGGAATTTCACCGGTGAAGTTGGACGTGTGCTTGATCGTAGAAAATACAACGAAATTGGACATGGAGAAGTTCGGCGGATGATTCACCAGATCGAAGTCATACCCAATTCCAAGCTGGAAATTAGCTGGGGCGGCCATAGTTCCTGTGGTGGTGTCCGTACTCCCATGCTGAACACCATCGATGAACAAACGGGTAGCTCCTGTGGCGATATCGAGATCCAACTCGATCTCATAGGTCGTTCCGCTCGTCGGATTCCATGCACCGAAGTCACCTGAAAAGCCGCTTCCAGCGATATGGACATTTCCATCAGTGCTGTGCCAGAGCTGAACGTAATTGGATCCACCGCCATCTGTACGGCTGAACCAATACATTCGGTTGCCTGGGGTCCCGGAGTAGGCAGGCTTGACGTTGAATCGAACCGTGAAGATCTGCGTCTGAGCGAAGTTCGCAGCAGCGGCAAACTGAAGATACTTCGGAGGAGTTCCCCCAGCGGTGAGGTCCAGCATTCCGCCGGAGATGGCAGCGCCATTGTGGGACGTGCCCGTGCCGGATCCGTTTGAGGACGTCGCGTTCAGGGAGGTGGCGAAGGTCGCAAACAGGGTTGACCCTGGGGCTGCGGAGCCTCCTGCCGCCGTTCCTTTGATCTCCAGACCAACGGTGTCCGAGTTACCGGTGGTGATCCGGGACGCGCTAGCCGGGTTCCCGTCGGCGGAGTTCGTGACACTGAGCCGCGCCGTCGCCGCCTGAAGGATGGATTTCCAGATGCCGCCGACCATGATTTACGCCCCTTCCGTGATGTAGAGGGTTCCGCTCGTCGTGTCCCGAATGGCCGCGATCTTATCGGTCGGATTCACTCCGATGTATTCGACGATGCCGGCCGGAAGGAACATGCAGCTCCCGTCGGCTAAGGCCGTCGGATTGGCGCCCACTTTGATATGGCAGTCTTCGGTTGCAAAGACCCTGATGACCGTGGACTCGGTGTTTGTACCGCCAGAGAAGGCGGCCGATTGGGCGCTCGTTCCGGTGAAGGATACTTTCTGGGAATCTCCAGGAAAAATCGCGGGGAACCCTGAGGCCTGATAACTCGCTCCAACCTTTGCGCCCGGTGCCTGAGTCATTCTGTCTGCCCTCCTTCAGGGTGTCTCTTTGGATCATAACGGACGATCTGCGGTGAGGCGAATCGGAGCTTGAGCTTATGGACGATCATTTGTCCTTTCGGGGAACGGCTCGGATCGCGGCCGGCCAAAAGAACATGCAGACCACAAAGGTCACGAGAGCCATGTAAACGGGCCTAGCCTCAATCTGGCTCCGGATGATTTGTATACGCGGATCCTGGAGCTCGGGGTCTTTGATCATTTGGAGGATCATCCGGGCCTGATAGGCGCCGACCAGGAGGTAGAGGCATGCGATGATTGAGAGGGTCACTTAAAACTCCATGCTCGCAAAGACCGCAAGCGGATGATCACCATCTTTGAAATAGACCCTGCGCACGTCGCTGATCCCGCCAGGCCAGCGCTTGAGAAATCTCATGCGCCAGATCCGTTCCGCGAGATTCTCCGGATGCCACCACCTACGTCTGAGCTTACGAGCTCGCACCATGAGATAGGTCAGCCGCCAGGGGTCCTGGCCGTCAGGATCGTTCCAGCCGGCAAAGGCGATGCTCCAGCACCAGACGAAACGCTGAAGGAGAGATGGGGTCTCGCCCACGCACCACCTGAGATGGGCGACGAACTGAAGATAACGCCCCAACCAAGGCGCGGGATCGCGCTCATCGATAGTATCGGCATCACCTTTAGGGGTAGGCCAGCAATAGCGAAAGCGGAACGGTCCCCAGCGAAAGAAATGTGCACGCCCAAACATGACCACGGCCACAGGTAAGAGATCGGGCTCTCCGCCTTTCATGAGGAGGGCCGCAGTGGTGAGTCCCATGAAGTCGTCCCAGCCTTCCTGATCTTTCGAGAAGGGACAGTCCTTCGGTGTCCTCCGGAAGTTCCCGATCTCCGTCTGGCAAAGCGTCGCCATGAGATAGAAAGAACCCCGATCCTCGGGCTCTAGCCCCAGATCCGATTTGATAACGTATTCCTCCCCCAAGAACATGAGGCAGTTCCCAGCAGGGTCCTGATCTCCTTTCCGGCTCACGGGGAATCCAAAGCGATCGCGGTAGCCGAGATTCATGGCCTTATCGAATTCGCCGCGGGTCATAGCGTATCTTCCGGAAGAAATTGATTCATTGACCAGCCTCATCCACAACATGGCCGCAGGTCTTACACTTGGGTTTCAGGAACTGGTCGGCGAGGTAGGTTGCATTTTTACCGATAGCATTCCAGTCGATGACGTCCTCCTTCATTCCCTTACCCATGTTCGCAATCTTGGAGATGAGCAGCCGCATCGCCAGGAACTCCTTTGCGTGGGGGTCGGCGGTGACCTTTTTCCAGGCCTTTACAACCTGTTTCGCTGTCGGTCTCTTTTTAGAAGTTTTCATGGCTTGCCCCCGTTGCAATAGAAATGAGTAGGTCGCGGAACTTCGTTGGCGTCCGCGCGCGCTGGTTTGAAGATAGGAATTCACACGCTCTCAAGCCGGCCTCGCGTGCTCTGCGATCTGAACGAGCAGATCTCGAAACGGAATTGGAGTACATCGGTTCTCTTTCGGCGTAAGCCTCTTGATCGGCGCGACTCCTGCAGCGCGCGCGCGCGCGCGTTCTTCGGCGCTATGGAACCCTTCGTCCATCCGCACTCCGACACAAGGACCCCAGCAAAGAGACGGCAAATCCAGAACGCCAAAAGCGTAAAGCCACGTAGCCTTGGCGGCGCGATGACCGTAGTGTCCCTGCCAGACTTGGCAAGTCCATCCACCAAGAACGTCAGCCTTCCACCCGATCTCATCGGGCTCGAATAGGCCGAACGCCTCCCATGCTCCGGAATGTGCCGGGTGTTCAAGAACGCCGCCATATTTTCGGACTGCAGCCAGGGCCGCAGCGAAGCAACCGCCATCGTCGCCTTTGGTTCGGCGGACCTTTGCCGACGGTCCTCCAGTAGCATAGCGCCCCATCGTTCGCAGGGCGGATGAGCCACGACAGGCCAGGGCCCGCGGTATAGACGCGCGTCCCGGGTTTTTCCCCATGCATCGACGTTCGGAAGCCCGACATAAGGACCCCTCTCGTCGATGAACAGTGCTGCGATCTGTGTACGTGAAGTAGACCGCATTGCTCGTTACTTGCCCCTTTGAGCGTGTGAAGCACGCGGCTTCTTTGCGAGTCTGAGCAGGGCCTTCGCCAGCCGTCGCGCCTCCTCCGGATATATCCAAGTGTTCGGCATCCCGTTGTTCCGAAGTTCAATACTGACGTACCAGTCTCGGCCTTTCTCGTCTGGACCGGCGTCGAGCTGAATATCGGCCACCTTGACCCTGACGTGCTTAGCCATCTTTGTTCACTCCTAGTCCCGCCATTCGCAAGTCCTCTTGTGCTTCAGCTCGGTTCCGTTGCAGTCGCCACAGTTGATGGCTCTTAGTTTCTTTTCGAGGAACCGGACGCGATTTTTGAGGGCCTTCTCGGCTTCGCTTTCAAAGGCTTCGCCGTCCGAAACATCCTTGAGAGATGCCAGGACGCCCAGCCTCCGATTTTTCGGGCCATACGGGGGCTTTTGGTCCCGAGCTGAATTGCGATTAGATAATTCTTCGTTTTTCCGCATTGCCAAACCTCAAATCCAAAACGGTTCATAGTTCAAAATACGCTCTTACTTTTCAGGGCTCTGTACCTCGGTGGATCGCCAATTGAGTTTTTTCAGCGGGCTCTTATCGGACAGATAGAGCGGGTGTTTCGGAGAGCCGTCCTTAGTTGTCCCGAGACACCACACGTCTCCGAGCAGGTGAATGACCCGCTTCGCTCTGTCCTTGGCGAGAGGGTGAGCGCCCCAGGAGGCGACAATCCAGCCCGTCCCGTGCTTCGATACCTGCTCCTGAATGTAACGGTCATTCTCCGGACCGACCGCATTGGCCATGTTCTCAGAAAGCTCCTTCGGGTCAGTAGCCCGCCAGGCAAACAGGTTGACCACAGTCAACGACGTGCATCCCTCGCGCTTCGCGAAAGCCAGGCACCGGCGGATCGTTGCATCATCTTTCTCGGCGTCAGCGGTGCTCGGATTGAGCATCACGAATAGCATCGGGCGAACCCAGCGAACCGGCTGGGGAATGTCTCGGTGGAGCGTATAGCGGTAGCGCCCGCAATCGCTGATGACTGCTTTACCCATCTTTGCTCCTGTCATCGGAGGTAGGTGCTGGCAGGTCGAGCCTCGCAGCATCGTTAGCAATCTGGGACCAGAAAGACCGCTTCACGTCCTCCGCCCATAGCCGCATGTCTACCGGCGCCCAAATCGATTCCTTCTCGCTAATCGGAAAGGAAAGCCTGAATGCGTCTATGACCTGGAACAAAACGCCCTTGATGCAGCGGACAGTGCCGATGGGCAGATACTCATCCGAGCGAAACCAGCCACAGGTGCTCCGGTCGGGGCCGTAGTAGACGCCAAAGGTAATCTTGGTCTTACTCATCTTTTCCACCTACCGGTCGGGACTTTGAAGGGCACATGGGCGAGTGGGTGCCTTCGCGCTTTCGACCGAAGCAGCAGTCTTGGTAATCGTCTTCCAGCGCCGCCTTGGCGAACTCATGCGCCCAGGTCATCTTCCACCCGGCCATGTCTCTGCCGGGGCCATCTCTCAGCTTCTCCAGCGCCGCGCGCAGACGCTCAATCTCTTGCATCCGATTGGCGGCCAGCTCCCGGTAACCATCGCGTCCAACGTCTGCACTGTCCGCTGGGGCCTGTGCTGCTGCGTTCAGAATCTCCCGCTCCAGGTCCTCGGCGCAGAAGATGCGATACTGAAGGTCATCGCCCTTGTCCCACTTCTTTCGACGCTCCCACATGCCCTTGAGCCTGGTCTTCTCGGCTTGGACGATGCCAAGCGCAGCGCCTAGCCCGGCCTTGTAATCTGCCGTCGCTTTAGCAGGAACTGCCCAGCCGCACAGGCGGCAGGAATCACCTGGATGGAGCAGCCCCGCAAACCCTGCCTTTCCTACCTTCGGGCATTCGTGTGCCCAGTTACCCGGTGAAACTTCCTTCGGCGCCTGTGACTTTGCTGCGTATATCTCCAGCTCGTGCTTACCGATTAGGTCGCACACGTCGGAACCTGCCACCAAAGTTTGCGAAGAAGAGCCCGGTGCTCCAGGTCCCGTCTCCTCATGTGCCACTGGATTAGCTTCTGCACTGCGGTCCTGTTGTCCACTTTCGTCTCCTTTGGTTGAGCCTTGGATAAGTCGTCGAGAGCGCAAAGAACTCGTGTCGCCGTTCTTGCCCCAGTCGTCGCCCAGGATGGACGTGATGCGCTCGCAAGCGGTCTCTGCACCGTCGACCCACACAACGTCGAGGGCGTTCTCAATAATCTCATCACGTAATAGACGCAGTTGAAGCGTAAGCTCCCGGACGCGCTCCGAACTGCAATGGAGCTGGCATTTCAGTTCGGTAATCTCGTCGCTCATATGATCATTTTTCATACTGTTCCCTTCGCAAGCTCGGCCAGGAGGGCGTCGGCGTATTCAATGGATCGCTTAGCCGTGAGCGAGACCATGTTCTTATCCGTGACCTCTTTGCCCCCGATCGCTAAGCAGGGTCCGGTACAAATCCCCTGCATCGCCATCGCGGCGAGAAGCTCGCGCTTGGTGAGGCCGCCAGAGATTTTTGGAATCGAGCAGGTCTCGCTCAGGTGTTCAATCTCATGCATTTCTGGAAAGGCCGGCTCTCCTCCGCTCACGTCTCCCCCTTCCTGCAAATCGGGCAAAGCCATTTGCCAGCGTTCTTCCCGTTCTTGAGCTTCCGCTCATCGTGCCGGGTTCCGCTCCAAAGCCTAGCGATCGTGAAATCAATCCCCGCCTGGTTGATGGCGGACATGAGCTTAGAACCCCGCCCGCTCCGATGTGTCTTCATGCGATCATCCAGGCAGTCGCCTTCGGTCCAGCCAAGGTAGTGCCGGGCATGGCGATAGGGCTTGTCGAAGTGGAGGAGGTAGATCGTTCCGGGGACGTTCTCGCGACGTTCGCCGTTCGGCATGCTCATGGCTCGCTCCTGAGCTTGTTCTCGCAGAGCTCGACGACGCGCTTGCAGAGATAGACATCGAACATCCCGATATGAGTCTCCTCGACCGGGATCCCGAGGAGTTCAGCTAGCCAGGCATAAGCTTGCTTCCGCGATCGCGAGCCGGATTTCCAGAAGGGATCGAAAGCCCTATGCGCGCGTTGCTTCCACATTCGGAGCTCGGCATTGGCGAGTCGTCCCAGCGGCTGCTGAGTACCGGGGTGGCACCCGACGTATGCAGAGCATGGTTTGCAGAGCCAGAAAGGCTTGTCGGCCAGGTCCGGGCGATGGGGATAGATCGCAAGACCGCCGACGAGATCAGATAGCTTGGTGCAGTAAGGGCAGTGAGGAATTTCTAGCCGGCTCACTGCTGCAGCTCCACGGTTTCGCCCTTTTTGAGCGTTCGCGGTTTGAGATCAAGCATCGGCTGCCTGGGATCTTCCTGAACCGCAATGAACTCGCCATCGTCATCCTCATCGATGAAAAGCGTGCTGAGCCTGGGCTCAACGGTCGGGATCTTTTTCTTGCATTCGATTTCGACCTCCGCCGATTCTCGCGACTCCTGGGGATAAATAGTGAATTCGATCGTGAGCCGGCGCGCCTTCTTCCAGGGCGTCGTGACATCACGGATATTCTCCAGGATGGCCTTCATCTCCCGATCGAAGAGTTCCCCGGCAATCCCGTTGCCGATGCTTCCGAGTGAAATCTTGCTGAGTTTCTTGACCGAGCTCATGCGGCCCCCGCAGCCGTTGCAATCGCAGCCTCGATGGCTTCGATAAACAGGTCCTCGCTGATGTCGTGCGAGCGTACGATCTGACCGCCGTAAGGGTTGATGATTCCGGCCGGCCAACCATTGAAGAAAATCCCAGCCGAGAAGGGAGCTATGCCGCCGATCTCCCGCTTCTGCCCGTTGACCTTGATCTCCCAGTACTCATCGAGCCGATGCTCCCAAAGTCCTGGCAAGGTGTTTAGCGGCGGGATGCCGAGCTTCTTGCCTAGCTCGCAGATCTTGATGAACGCTTCCGAAATATGTCTCTGACTCATGCTTTACCCTCAGGCATCGCCGGAAGGATCCGGCGCCTTTCTTTCTTCGCAATGTGCTCGCGAAGTTCTTTGATCTCCGTGTCTCTTGACTGAATGATTCGGCCCATCTTCCGGATAAGAGCCTGCGCCTCCACGAGCTCCTGGCGCACTTCCTCGAGCTCGCGCTCCTGTCTTCCCTGCAGTCTTTCCATCCCGATCTCCGTGGGTTGAATCTTGTTCTTGGCCACCGTCGAACGAGACGAGAGGCGTGACTACGATATGGATCCTGACCTTGCCGCCCATGCCCGGGTAACAACGATCTAGATAGGCCTGACAGACCTTTTCGCATTCATCGCCAAACTCCTGAACGATGCCAGCTAGGCTCTTCTCGAGGGTTTCAACGACGTTCATCGGTTGAACTCCCATGCGTGGTCGACAGCGCGCTCCGCGGGGCTCGGCCGGAGGCGGCAGGTTTCGCAGATGCCGACTGCAACTGTGAGTGGGATCAGTGGGACAGGCCGTCCCGTGCCGCAGTCTCGCTGACAGACTTTGCACCAGTCGTGGTGAAGTCGAATGCCAGTCCTGGGCAGTGTCTCAACAGGCGGTGGCCTCACCGCGCTTCCGCCTTTGGGCGGTGGCCCAGGATCTTTCCCCGGGCGCGGCTGATAGCCCCCGAGCGGAGGTAGCGGCCACAGCCGTAGAGACACTGCCATGGCAATGAGGCTGACCATGAAGGCGAAGGGGGGAAGGATCCAGATTATGTCTACTTTAGACATGGGCTGGCCCAAGAGGAGCCCCGGGCTCGGCTTGACGGCCGAAGCGGAACCATCTGCGAAGGGCTGGCACCCGCGCCGCCTCGGCCAGGCCCGTGGGAACCGGTGTGTCGATACCCGGAGTCACCGGTTCGTCGGGGTTGAGGGTTTTCCCTGTTTCTCCCCCCGATCCCCCCTCTTCTTTTTTTACATTTATATTTATATCTTCTTCTTCTTCTGTGGGGCTAGGCAGGGGCACCGCAGCCCCTAAATGGGACCGGCGTTTGTGGATAACTTCGAGTTGCGGATGGACAAACTCGATCCATGGCGTGGAGTCGATCCCATTCGCCTCGAGCAGCCGGATCACCCCTTTGTGGGAATTGTTCTTGGGATTTAACTTTTCCTCACGCGCTCCGGTTCCGACGCTGTACTGAAATTCAACAAAACGCCTGACCCAAATCTTTTCGTCACTCACTCGTACGACACGCTTCCCAAAAACCCCGAGGTCCTCTGACGTGACGTGCGCGCCAATTCTGCCGCTGGCCAGCTCGTAGCATTCATCCCAGAAGCCGGCATGATCGCAGTTGTCGCAGAGGTAATCCCAAAGGCACTTGAGCCGCGGCTCGAGGGCGATGAACCAGCGCATTTCCCAAATGCGGGTATCCCGTTGCCGCCTAGCCACGTCGCCCCCAGCCAAAGCCGCGCCGCCGAGCGGGAATGGGATCCGTCTCCTCGATCTCGAAGCGGACATAGGTGATCCAGTCGCTCGCGCGGACTCGAGGATAGAAGCGCCGGACCTTTTGTTTCAGGGCACGCTCCGATTCACACCCCTCAGTCTGGGCATGCTCGGGCAGTAGGCATTCGAATGTCGTGGCCTCGAGTCGGGTGATGAAGATCCGGAAGCGCCCGAAGGCATGAACCATCAGGGCATGCCCCAGGACGTAATGCCGGAGCCCGAGGCGGGTCGTGCTGGTCTGGTGGCCCTCCAGGATACGGCGCCCATCGCCGGCCAGCTTCAGAATGTTCCGCTCGATGAGTTCCTCGTCGGAGCTCATGAGGGCACCCCCTGGGAATAGATGGCGGCGGCCAGGAAGAGCAGGCCAAGGATTGCAGCATAGAACCCAGCAATGCCTGTCAGGGAGGGAGGACGACCGGGTCTCATGCGACCTCCCGGGAGCCGCATTGGAGGCAATGCCCCCAGGAAGCCGGCTTTTCGTTGCCGCACTCAGCGCATTTCCAGGTCGAGCGTAGAGGCTTTGAGTCTACGAATATTCTACGAATGGATGGGCGGGTTTCGTGCAAACCACTGCAAATGAATGCAAACGAAGGAGGGGCTAAACAGGGGCTAGATAACCGCCGGTATTCGCAATAAGTGCCTGTGTTATAGATGTATTTTGATGGCGACCCCGGCAAGGTTCGAACTTGCGACCTCATGCTTAGAAGCAATGCACCGTGTTCAGAATTTCTAGAGAAAAGTGGCCGTTTAGACACACAGTCTACGACAACTCTACGAACGTCCAGCCAAGTACGTGATTTCATGATGGCCGGCCTCACCCGGCGAGCTTACGCATCGACTTCCGGATGAGGACCGCATATTTGAGGTCGATCATCGCGGCGCTGTTCTGGACGTACTTCCCAATGAACGAGCTTTGTTCCCCCCGATTCAGCATGTCGGTAATGGCCGTGTCCCGGAGGTTGTAGGGCACTGCCGTGATCTGGGCCTTCGAGCAGGCCGTCTCCCAGGCCGTCTTGTATTCGAGCATGGGTTTCCCAGGGTTGATGGGCGACGGGAAGATAAACTGGCTTGAGACCGACTCGACGATCCATTTGCGGCCGCGGCGCTCCTTGGGACTGAGGGGGTCCAGCTCGGCCTGGGTCAGGTTCCACTGGGCGCCCTTGCGAAGCATCCAGGCCAGGATCCGAGCAACACGCGAGTTGAGCGCGATCGTGCGCGGAGTCTTGTTCTTCGTAATAGCGCCAGGAATGTCGATCTCGGCCTGGATCCGCGTCCTGGGCCGGCCGGACTTCCCAGTCCATTTCTCGGTGCTCCACCGCAGCATGTCCCAGCGGTAGCGCAGAAGCTCGCGCGGCCGCGGGCCTTGCTTGGACATGGTGAACATCCAGAGCTTCCCGGGTAGGCCGGCCTGGTGGAAGATCCTCCGACGCTCCTGGTACTCGAGGTAGCGGGGCGCCTCGGGCGGGGCGTCGTGGTTCCGGAGCTTGGGAAGGTTTCGAATTAGCGCTTCCTCCTGAGCGCGCCTGAGAATCTCCTTTAGCACTCGCTGAGTCGGTTGGGTCTTGGACCGCTTGCCCTTGCGCCGCTCGAGCTCGTCGTATTGGTCCCACTTGAGAGGCGTGATCTGGTTGGGCCTCAGATGGCCAAAGGCTGGGATGATGTGATTCCGAATCTGGTTGGCGGCAGTATCGTAGGTAGTCTTTTCCTTCCGCTCCTTCCCCGCCAGAACTGCCCGAGCGATATCGCGGATCAGGATGTCGCGCCCCGACGGCAAAGAGGTCCCTAGCCATTCGTTGAAAAGCTCGAGGCCCTTCTTGTAGGCCTTGGCCTCGTCCTTGTCCTCCCGGGTGCTCTTCACAAATTCCTGGCGCTTCACGCTCGAATACTTGCGGAAGACCCAGAAGGGAGAGGTCGAGTATTTGTGGAGATTGGGGTACCGCCTTGACTTCATGGCTCATCCCGTACCGTGGGCCTCCCTGCTCTGCTCGGTATCGTCGAAAGTATTGCGCTCGATCCATTTCAAGAGCAGGTCCTCGCGGTAACGGACGGTCCTGCCGAATTTGGTGAAGGGAATTGGATCTTTCCCCGGCCTGGTCCGCATCGATTTGAGTGTTGCGACTGGCACCCCGGTCCATTGGCTCACCTGATCCTCAGTCAGGAGGCGCACCTTTCCCTGGAACTCCACCCCGTCCCGCTGAACTTCCGCTTGCTTCTGCTTTGCCACGTCCGCCATCCCCTTGGTTGTCCGTGAAATCCTCGCATCCCCCGAGAACCTCTCCAGAATTGGATACTCCATCACCGCTACTCTCATGAATGAACCCTCAAAAATTCGGCGAGCGCCTGATATTTTTCGGCCATCGAGTCGCACCCGAGCTTATGCCATTCCCTATGATGAGCTAGGCACAAGGCGACCACGTTCCCCTCAGAGTCATCCCCGCCCGCACCGCGCGACTTGATATGCGAAGCCTCGACCGGCCGCTTAAAGCAGATGAGGCAGGGCCGCATTCGGATCCGGGCGAGGAGCTTTGGGTCACGCTTTCGGATCTGCTTGGGGAAGGCGGCCTGGGCGTAGTAGGTCATGCAACCTCACGAAACGATTTAGTATAATATTGGTATACTTTTGACGCTATAGGCTGTATACTTTTAGTATGTTTTCGGATTCGTTCGACCGATCTAAGAGTGAGAGGACCCAGGCGGATCGGGGGATCGATTTCGTGCAGGCTCGCGTTATCTGGCTCGACCCTTCGGTGCGAACGGTTCCAGCGAGGATGACCGAAGGACAGATTCGTTACGCGACCATCGGTTTTATTGGAGACAAGCTGTGGGTTGCCATCTGGACTGATGAATCTCCCGAGGCTTACGCAGACCCAAGCCAGGAGCATGAGCCGAAGATCAGGATCATCTCGGTCCACCGGGCCGAAGGAACAAAATTCGAGAGAGGCTATTATGGCAAAGACTAAAAAGCAGATCAGCGCGAAGGAGTTCGACCGAAAGGCTGAGGCCGGCGAAGACGTATCGGAGTACTTCGACTTCAATGAGGGCACCAAGCGCTTCAACGTCGATCTGCCGATCTGGGCACTCCGGGCGCTTGACGCCGAGGCAAACCGGCAGGGCGTGCCCAGGCAGTCACTCGTGAAGATGTGGATCGTCGAGCGCCTCGACGCTATTCGGAGAGAAAAAGCCGGAAAGAGCGCGGCCGTTTGATTCGTCCGGTGGGTCACGGCCCACCCTGGAGAATGATCACGGGGAAACCGGCCTCCGCGCGTTCGCGCTCGAGGTGACAGGCCTTGATGTTCCGAGCCCAGATCTTCTGTTCGGTCACCCAGCGGTAGCCGCGGGCCTTGGCCTTCTCCCGATCATCATAGGAGACGTCCGCCTGGATCCGCATCGTCTCGCTCCGGGCGAGCTCAAGGACGGCTGAGAGCGGATACTGGTCTAGGATTTTCATCATCGAAACGACATCAAAGAGGCTTCGATGGGGGAATGGGTTGAGGAAACCATGCTCAGCGCAAAGGTGCGTCAGCTTCCGGGTTGAGATCCGATTGGGATAGGGAACGTCAAGGCTCGTGTCAATCCAGAGAGACGGGATGGAGATCGCTGGCATGAAGCGCTTTAAGATCGGCTTTTCGAAGTCCGTCCCGTTGTGGGCAACAACCGCAGACGAGTGATGAAAAAAATCGGCCCCGATCTCGCCGAGCACGGTGGCGAGATCCCTGCCCCACTTCGCGCAGGCCTCATCCGTGATTCCGTTGAGCTCAATGATCTCTTCGGGGATCCGGACGCCGGAGGGCAACTTGATGAGAGAGGTGAACATGCGAATGGGAGAGCTGCTCAAGGAGTCCCAAAGGACGGCGCTCACCTCCGTGATTGAAAGCTCGTCAATCACTAGGCCTGTGGTTTCTAGGTCAATTCCGACCAGTATTAAATTGGGCTTGGGTTCAATCGCGGACACAGCTCCCCCCGCGGAGTTCCCCAGCGCTGTCAAAAATCCCAAAGCAGGTATAGCCAGGAGGCCCGCTGATGATGCTTGCGCTTCCTCCACCGCCACCATGGGCAAGGCCACAGCTCGAGGTGAGGGCGAGAATGAGAATAATAAGAGCGGCTTTGATCATTCGTTTCCGCTCCTGGGTGGGCGCTCGCTCTCGAGGAGTTGGCGAGGAACGTGAGTCGCAGCGCCGATAGCGACGCCGATCTTCTCTTTGAACGTAAGACCCGGGATCGGCTTAAGTCCGCCCGCTTTGTAGGCGGCTTTCGCCTCGTTGATCCTGAGCTCGCGCTTGAGGAGGTGGACGGGAACGAGGTCGATATTATCGATCTCGATTTCGTAGTCCTTGCGGGTCCCGCTGACGTTCTGCTTACGAATGTCATACTGCCGCGCGGAAGCTTGGCTCTCGCGCTCGAGCCGCTCGCGCTCAGCCTTGGCATCACGCTCGAGCCGCTGTTGCTCGTGTTTCTCCTCCAGTGCTTTGCGCGCGGCCTCACGCTCGTCGTCGGACGAAAGTGCACGACCGAAAGAGGAGCGACGCTGAGGAGCCGGTTCAGGTGGACGCGCACGCTCGAGCGCAGCAAGATCCGCCTTGCGTTTGGCCTCGGCCGCAGCCTCCTCTTGGGCGCGCTTCTTCTCGGCCGCTTCATTTTCACGCCGAACTCGGTCGGCTTCTTCCTTCCGCGCGCGCTCCTGGATCTTATACTGCTCGGCTGCATAGCCATCGACCTGGCCGCGGAGGTGATCCTCAGCCTTCTCAAGCGGCAACTGAACTTTAGCGGCAAGCGCTTTGTAGAACTCGATCTTTTTCTTGAGGGGATCGACCAGGTCCTCCAGGCGGCGCTTCACCTTCTTCTCATAATCCTTGATCGTCTTGAGGTCGAGAACGGCGTCCGCGCTTGAGCGGGCGTCTGTGACCTGAGCCTTCAGGGCCTGGCCGAAGAATTTGGTCACCTCAGCTTGAAGCTGGTCAAACTCGACTAGTTCCTTTTGATCGCTCATCTTCCGAATCCCCTTCTGGAAGGTTTGGCCATTTTCAGGGCGTGAAGGTGGGACGCGAAGCGCTCGAGATCAGCCATGGAGATATTGTCGAGATCCTTCCCAGTGAATGTTTCCGCCTCGTCGAAAGTTCTCCGTTCATCCCAGCCGAGATCCTTACTCAGGCCCATGACCTCATCTTCGACTTCCTGCTTTGACTTGCGGCGGGGCTCCGAGCTTTCGGCAGCGGGACCAGCAGGCTCGTTG
>Ga0134121_10001387_pt1 | contig 22865 bp, 24 predicted proteins | sample KB301_FD_96463 | JGI IMG/M metagenome (GOLD analysis project Ga0134121, IMG submission 96463) | Terrestrial soil microbial communities without Nitrogen fertilizer from Kellogg Biological Station, Michigan, USA - KB3-0-1 | ecosystem: Environmental > Terrestrial > Soil > Unclassified ... | reverse complement strand
GCATTGATTCCGTCAGTGCGGCGACGATGTGGACGCTCGTGTGGACCGTCGCCGTGAGCTGGGTGCTCTGGGGTATCGCGCTGCTGGGACTCTCGCACGCCCTTCTGCAGACGGTCACCGCGTCGGTCGCCGCACACATTGCCGCCTGGGCAGGTGCGTTTCTGGCGGGCCTGATCGTGGTGTTCGCGCCTGCGGGGCTCGGGGCGCGTGAAGGCGTCATGCAGGCCGTGCTCACGCGATCCGGAATGCCGGCGGCGGACGCGCTGGTGGTCGCGGTGGTGTCGCGTGTCTGGGTGACGGCACTGGACGTCGTGCCCGCAGTGATCCTGCTCGCCATTCGCCGGCGGCGCTACAATACGTCCGTATGACCAGGCCGGCTATCAACGGCATCGCGCCGTTCTTCATTGTGCGGGATGTCCCCGCCGCGCTCGCGTTCTACCGCGACAAACTCGGTTTCACGATCGCGTTCCAGGGACCGGAGCCGAATGACATTTTCTTCGGTATCGTCCAGCGCGACGCTGCGATGATTTTCCTGAAGGAAGTCGGCGTCGAGCCGGTGCCGAACTACACGCGCGACATCAAGAAAGGGATCGCGCGCTGGGACGCGTACCTGAACGTTCCCGACCCCGACGCGCTCGCGGCTGAATTCGTGTCGCGGCAGGTCGAGTTGTTCACTCCCGTCAGCGATAACGATGACAATCTGCGCGGATTCGAGATCAAGGACGCGGACGGATACCTTCTCTATTTCGGCCGGCCCAACCAGTAAGCGCTCAGGTATCTTCTCCGCCCATGTCTCACATCAGACTCTCACTCCTCGTCGCGCCGCTCGTCGCGATCGCATACGTGGCGCGCGCCCAGACGCCCAACACCACGCCGGCTGCGATCACCACGCGGGGCATCGTGCACACCGCCGCAGGTGCAATCGACTATGAGGCGGCCACCGGCACGCTGGTCGTGCACGCACGCGGCTGGGACGACGCTGCACCGGCGAGTGACTCGGCCAACCCGACCGCGATCGCAACGATGTCATACGTCGCGTACTTCAGGAGCGGAGTCTCCGCGTCGAAACAACCAATCACGTTTGTCTTCAATGGCGGCCCCGGCTCCTCCACCGTGTGGCTGCACATGGGCGCGTTCGGTCCGAAGCGTGTCCTCACGACCGACCACGCCCATACGCCGGCCGCGCCGTATTCCGTCGTCGAGAACGAATTCAGTCTTCTCGACGTGAGCGACGTCGTGTTCATCGACGCGCCCGGTACCGGATTCGGGCGCGTGAGCGGGAAGGACAAGGAAAAGGCGTTCTTCGGCGTCGATCAGGATATCGCGGCCTTCGCTTCCTTCATCAATCAGTTCCTGACCAGGTACAACCGCTGGAATTCTCCGAAGTACGTGTTTGGCGAGAGTTACGGCACCATGCGCGGCGCCGGACTCACGCTGGCGCTGCAACAGCAGAACATCGATCTCAATGGGGTCATGTTGCTCTCGTGCATTCTGAATTGGGACACGATGCCAGACGACCCGCAACTCAATCCTTCAATCGATGAGCCCTACGAGGTGGCGTTGCCGACGTATGCGGCGACTGCGTGGTACCACCACAAACTGCCGAACGCGCCCAGGGACCTCCGCACGCTGCTTACCGAGGTGGAGCGCTTCGCGACGACCGACTACGCGCTCGCCCTTCAGCAGGGTAACGCGTTGAGCACCGACCGGCAGCGTGCCATTGCCGAGAAGCTCCATGAGTATACGGGGCTCAGCGTGGAGTACTTGCTCAAGACGAAACTGCGCATCGAGTACGGCGCGATGCAGAAAGAGCTGCTCGCCGGCAGCGAGCTCACCACCGGAACACTCGATACGCGATTCACCGGCCCCACGCTGGATCCGCTCAGCAAGGTGAGCGACTACGATCCCCAGTCCGCGGCCATCAGCGGAGCGTACGTCTCCGCGTTCAACGCGTACGTGCGCGACTCGCTCAAGTATGCCGGTGAGCTGGCGCTCAAACCCGGGATCGACATTTACACGAGTTGGGATTACAAGCACAAGGCGCCGGGCGCCCCGCGATCGATGATCATGTTGCCGAATGTGCTGCCGGATCTCGCCACGGCCATGAAAACGAATCCCAACCTGAAGGTGCTCGTGCTCGGCGGTTATTACGACGTCTCGACACCGTACTTCGAGGGACAGTTCGAGCTGCGCCACCTTCCGATTCCGGCGTCGTTGCTCGGCAACATCGAGTATCACTACTACGAGTCGGGGCACATGGTGTACGTCATCGTGCCGGTGCTGAAGCAGTTGCACGACGACGTGGCGGCGTTCATTCGCAGCAGTACCGGGAGCAAGTAACAGTCATCACGACGCTCACGCGTAGAGAACGTGGCGGTCAGCGATGCAGCACCTTGTACGCGTGCGTCCATTCATTCCGAAGGAAGCCCGGAATGCACCACAGGATGCAGAGCGGCTCGATCGCTCTCGCCGCCTCGGCCTTGCCCAGGTCGTGCACGTCCCATCCGAACTGCTCACAAATCGCCGACACGATCTGCTTTGCCGTGTCGTCGTTACCGCAGATGAACATCGTGGGCTGCCCGTCGGCAAATGATGGATTCACCATCCGCGTGTTGCCGACGGAGTTGAACGCTTTCACAAAACGCGCCTTCGGCCACGCGTTCTGTAACCGTTCCATCAATGAGTCACTCAGAGTCGTAAAGAAGGAAAGCACACCATTCACCGGTGGTGCCGGGGCGATCGGATTCGTAGTGTCCATCACCACCTTGCCGTTTACGCCCTCGCCTGCCATGCGCATGACCTCTTCGGCAACGGTTCCCTTCACCGCCAATACAATCAGTTCACCGAACGCGGCCGCATCAGCAAAGGAGCCAACCTTGCCGCCGTTGTCCCGAGCCCAGTCACCCAGTTTGTTCGCGTCGCGCGTGCCGAGCATCACGGAATGCCCGTGCTTGATGAACCCCGCGCCGAGCACCTGCGCTACGGGGCCCGATCCAAGTACGCCAACGTTCATTTCTCGCCCCCCAAAAAGAAAAGAAGCTGAAGAATCGCTCTTCAGCTTCTTTTCGTTTGTGTGTGTTTAGTTCCCGCCGCGTCCCGGCCTTGGGAGTGCCGTTGGCGGAAGGATGCCGTTGAGCCGCATGTAGTTCGCGAGTTGGCTGTAGTGATCCTGGAGGTCGAGCGCGTGCCCCAACACGTACTGCATGCGCGACGCCTGTCGCGTCGTGTTGTTTTGGCCGGCGACGGTAATGATCGCGCCGATATTGGTGTCATCGAGCGACGTCATGACGTCATCGCAGTACGCCACCGCAGCGCGCAGGCTCGCCATCAACTTTGCTTTGGGCCACGCGGCCTTTACCGAATCGGGCGCCTTCGCCTCTTCGTCGGGGACGGTCGGCTTCTTGTCGCTGAAGTTGCTGCAGAAGAAGTAGCTGTCACTCGCCACATGCTGTGCGACAAAGCCGACGGTGAGCTGCGCCGGCGTGGGCTTGTAGCTGAATTTCGATTCCGGAATCGAATCGAGCGCCTGCACGATCTGCTTGCGCAGGGCGCCGGTGCGATTGCGAAACACGGTGGCCGTCGTTGGCGGTGCGGCGGGCTGCTGCGCCTCAACGAAGGATGCGGCGACTGAAAGAGCGAACAAGGCTGCGGCAATCCTCATGGTGTCTCCGGAAAGGGGTTGGACGCCCCAAACCTAGTGGTTGCAGTGCGCCCCGGTATGACCGCTGCCACTCGACCCGCGCCCACCACGCGCGGACCCAGCGACAGCGCTCCCCATCATTTTGCTGCGTTGTGGCCTGCGGGACTGTTCTTCGTGGCGCTGCCGGCATATCTCTGAGCGTCACCGTCCCCTCTGCTGATTCCTCAGGTCCAACACATGCTGTACGTGGTCATTGAGCACTTCCGCGACGGCAACCCGGTCCCGGTTTACCGCCGATTTCGAGATCAGGGGCGCGGAATGCCCGGCGGCCTGCAGTACATCTCGAGCTGGGTCACGCAGGATCTCCAGCACTGTTATCAGGTGATGGAAACCGACAGGCGCGAGCTGCTCGACGGATGGATCGCGTCGTGGTCCGATCTCGTTGACTTCGATGTGCACCCTGTAGTGACATCCGCGGAAGCGCGCGCGATGGTCGAACCGCGCCTGTAACAGTGCCGACGCGAAACGAACATCCGTGGCGCGTGGCGATCCTCCTTGCCATCGGACTCTTCATCGCTACCATAGCCGCCGGCGTCGCCATCTCGTCCACGAAGACCGGTCCCGAGCAGCTCGGGGCCGGCTATGCGTGCGTTTTACCGGGGTGCATTGCACTCGGCGTCTGGGCGAAACGATCCCCGCGGCGGTGGACCACCACGGAGTGGGCCCTTCGCGCGTTTGTGTGTCTTCTGGTCTCCGGCGTGGTCATGGCTGGTCTCGCTCTTGCGAGTCAGATCGGCACACCTGCCAAGCAGCGACCGTGAAGTCGGGCTCCTGCGGGCGGCAACGAACCAGCGCCGCCCACTGTCGAATCTTCGTCAATCCACGGAGTCATTCCGATGAGCACAGACGTCGCGGACCTCGAATCCAGAATCGTCAATCTTGAACGCTCGATGCGCCGGTGGAAGAGCGCGGCGGTCCTCGCGTGCGCCCTCGGCGGTGGTGCCGCCGCTGCAGCATTTCGCCTGCCGCAACAGCACGTGATCGACGCGGACAGGATCGTGCTTCACTCGATTGGTGATTCGACCGGGCGCGCTGCGCCGAACCGGCGTATCGAGCTTTCTGTCGGCGCATACGGGGGACTCTCCGCGACGTTTGCGCGCGACAGCGTGCCGAGCGGTAACGTCGCAATCTCCCCGTCGGAGCTGCGGCTGACCGACGAGCGTGGTCGCGAGGTCGGAAGATTGGGCGCGCCGTCAGCCCGGCCACTGGGCAAGTGATGCGTTGATGCCCGCAGTAACTCGCGCAATGACTCGTGCTCTTGGGGTGAGCGCTTCACTGGCGGCGCTCGCATTGGGCGCCCGGATGAACGCGCCGCTCCCCGTCGCACTCGACGTTCCTGCCGCGCCGATTCCCGTGATCACCGGCGGCACGACGGCGCTCGTGTACGAACTGCATATCTCCAACCTCGGCACGAAACCGCTGCGTCTCGAACGGATTGACGTCCAATCCGGCGACTCGAAGCGTGTTGCGAGCTACAACCGTCGCGACATCGAACGGAGCGTCAAACTGATCGGACCGCGCGGCGCACCTGCGCCGAGCTCGCTGACGCCCGGAACGCGCGCCGTGTTCTTCGCGTGGCTCACGTTCGACTCGCCGGAGCAGATGCCGCAGACGCTCGTGCACGCGGTGGTGTTTTCGGGCGGCGACTCCGTGCGAGGTGGCCAGACGTCGGTGCGCGCAGAACAGAATCCCGTGCTCGCTCCGCCGGTTGACGACGGCGACTGGTGGATTGCCCTTGGCCCATCGAGCACTGCCGACCACCGTCGTTCCGCCATTCGCGTCGGCGACGACACCGTCCCGCACCTCGCTCAGCGCTTCGCCATTGACTGGATAAAGATGGACGCAAAGGGCGAATACGCTCGCGACCATAAGGGACGGCGGAACGAGGATTGGTACGGCTACGGAGAGGCGGTGCGCGCGGTCGCGGATGCGCGCGTCGACGCCGTGAGCGAAGGAATTCCGGACAACACCCCGGGAGAGAATTCGCGCGCGGTCCCAATGACCGTGGCCACGGTGCTCGGCAATTACGTCGTGCTCGACCTTGGCGCCGGCAACGGGCCGATGCACCGCTATGTGACCTACTGCCACCTCAAGCCCGGCAGCGTTCAAGTGCACCCCGGCGACACCGTGCACCGCGGACAGCGTCTCGGTCTCATCGGAAATTCCGGCAACTCCGATGGTCCGCATCTGCACTTCCACGTGACCGAAGCCGCTGACGGCACCCTGGCTCCGCTCCGCTCAGAGGGAGTCCCGTTCGTGCTCGATTCATTCGTGGTGATCAATCACGATCCGGAGCGCGTCTCGAGCGGCGCGCGGTTGACCGCGCCCGGGTTACAGCGCAGCGTGCTGCCGGTGGAAGGCGACGTCATTCGCATCAACCGGGGCCGTTAGCGTGGCAACGTCCAGCGAGTACGTGGTATCCGTCGAGAACGCCGCGCCGCGCATGATCGCGGCCGTGCACGCCAACATGGCGATCCGGGATGTGCCGGCCACGTTCGGGCGTTATCTCGATCAGGTGTACGCGGCCGCGAAGGCGGGCGCCGTGAAGCTCGACGGCCAGAACATCTTCGTCTACCGCGACGCGCCGGGTCGCCCGGGATATGCAGACGTCGCGTTCGGCGTCGGGCTTGCCGCACCGTTCACCGGCGCCGGCAACGTGCAGGCCACGCCACTTCCACTCGGTGAGGCCGCGCACGTCACCCACCGCGGGAGCTACGCGGGAATCGGCGCCGCGCACAACGCGATCAAGGAGTGGTGCAACGACCACGGGCGGCACCGCGTGGGCGTCCGGTGGGAGATCTACGGGCACTGGACGGACAACGAATCCGAGCTTACGACCGATATCTTCCATCTTCTCGCGCCGGCGTGAGCGCTTCCCCAGACCGGCATAGGGAACTCCCCTAGACCGGCATAGCCAACCATTCGCGTGGCCCGGTTGTCTGACTTCGAGTCACAACCGCGGACGCGCCATGTTTGCCAAGGAATCCGGCCTCCTGCAGGGAACGGCCGAACTGCTCATTCTCAAGACCCTGTCGTGGGGACCGATGCACGGGTACGGCATCGCGACCTGGATCGAGTCAGCCACGAAAGACGTGCTGAGCGTCGAGGAGGGATCGCTCTACCCCGCCCTCTACCGCATGACGCACAAAGGATGGATCAGGGCGCAGTGGCGCGTCACCGAAAACAATCGCCGAGCCAAGTACTACCAGCTCACCGCGGAAGGCCGGCGGCAATTCCGCGAACAGAGCTCCGGCTGGCAGCGATTTGCCGCCGCCGTCAGTCTCGCGGTCAACAGCCGAACCGCCCCCAGCTGGGCGAAGTGAGGCATGATGCCAAACAATGAACCCACCGACGCGCGCGACGCGCAGGTCGTGCCGAAGAAGCCAGCCGCCGAGGTCGACAGTGAGCTTGCCTTTCACCTCGAGCAGCGAGTGCAGGCCAATATCGCGCGTGGTATGACGCCCGAGGATGCACGGCGAGCCGCGCTCGAGCGCTTCGGGGACCTCAGCGGCGTGCGCGCGGAGTGCACGGAGCTTCTCGCCGCGGACCGCCGCGCCGAAGCTCGGCGAGACTGGTTCGGAGATCTCGCACAGGACGTTCGATTCGCTGTGAGGGGAGCCCTGCGCACGCCGGTGTTCTCCGTCCTGGTCACGGTGACGCTCATGCTCGGCATTGGTGCGAACGCTGCTGTGTTCGGCACCGTGAAGTCCGTATTGCTCAACCCGCTCCCGTATGCGGACGCCGGGCGGCTCGTGCGCATCTTCTGCCCCTACCGGTCGCAGGGCGTGATCCGCGGCGCACTGAGCGCCGGCACCATAAGCGACGTCCGTGAGCGACAGCATTCTTTCGAAAGCCTCGCGGCCTTTCTTCCCGTTCGCGACGCGATCTACTCGGCGGATGAGCCGACGATCGTCAAATCGATGTTCGTCGAGCCGCAGCTCTTTCGAACGTTGGGTGTCGTTCCGGTGCGCGGCACCGCGTTTCGCGACGAGGACGCTGAGCACGACACGACGACGGCCGTCATGATCTCGTACGGCGCGTGGCAGCGATTCTTCGGCGGGAGCGACGAGACCATCGGAAAGACCATCCGCTTCAACGGCATCGGCCGCACCATCATCGGCGTGCTCCCGCGCAACTTCGTCCCGCCGGAAAACGAGGTGGATTTCTACCAGCCGCTTTCGACCAGGCTGTTCATGCGTGATCCGATCGGTGTGCGCGGATCGCACAGCTTCGGGTTTGTCGGCCGGCTCAAACCGGGCGTCACCGTAGAGGGAGCGGACCGGGAGCTCAACGGGATCGGCGCCGAGCTCGAACAACTCTACGCAAAAGACAACCTCGGCATCGGTCTCTCCGCCATGTCGTTGCGGGACGCAATGGTAGGAGACACGCGGACACCGCTGCTCATCCTGCTTGCGAGCGCCGGCCTTGTCCTCATCATCATGTGCGCGAACCTCGCGGGCGCACTCCTCTCGCGCACCATGTCTCGCCGCAAGGAGTTCGCGGTGCGCGTGGCGCTCGGTGCCGGACGCGAGCGGCTCGTCCGGCAGTTGTTGACAGAGAGTATTCTGTACGCGCTCGCGGGCGGAGCGGCGGGTCTCGTGCTTGCCTCGCTCGCGCTCAGGCTGGTGCGCACGCTCGCCGCCGCATCGCTGCCGAGTTACGCGAGTCTTTCGCTGGACGTAACGGCCGTGATCGTCATGGCTGCGGTCGCACTGCTCGCCGGCCTTGCGTTCGGTGTCGGTCCCTCGCTCGCCGCCGGCCGCGGCGATCCGCAGCGGACGCTGCGTGACGAATCGCGCGGCACCAGCGAAGGGCGCCGGACGCGCCACGCTCGCGGCGTGCTGGTCGCGGGTCAGATCGCGCTCTGCGTGAGCCTCCTCGCGGGCGCCGCGCTGCTCGGCCGCAGCCTGTGGGCGATCATGAATTCACCGCTCGGGTTCCAGACGCACCAGCTGCTCACGCTCAGCCTGCAGCTCCCGAACGCGAAGTATCCAACTGCCGATTCGCGTGTTGCCGTCCACGATCGGATCGAAGAGGCGCTTCACGCGGTCCCCGGCGTTCAGAACGTCGCGTTCACATCGCAGCTCCCGACCAAAGTCACGAACAGCAACGGCTTGTTCATCGAGAACGCCCCATGGGCGCCGAACCAGCCGGTGCCGTTCATTCTCACGGTCCGGGCGACAGACGACTACTACAAGACGTTGTCCATTCCGGTCAGGCAGGGCCGAGCGTTCTCGACCGTCGACCGCGGCGATGCGCCGCCAGCGATCATCATCAATGACGCTATGGCGGCGAAGTTCTGGCCCAAGGGCGACGCACTCGGTGCGCGCGTACACATTGGACCGCCCAATCCCAATCAGCCGTGGTTCACCGTCGTCGGCATCGTCGGAAACGTTCGCAACGATCCCACGAAGCTCGTGCCGGAGCCGATGATGTTTCTTTCCCAGCGCCAGGAGCCATTCGGCGACAACATTCTGATACGCACATCGGGCGAACCGACGGCGCTGACGGCCGGCGTTCGCAAAGCGATTGCCACGGTCGATCCGTCGTTGCCGATGTACAATCTCGCGAAACTGGACGACGTGGTTGGTACAACGTTTGCGCCCCAAAAGCTTCCGGTCGTACTCATGACTGCATTTGGTGCACTCGCGCTCCTGATCGCGTCCGTTGGGGTGTACGCGATGTTCGCAACCCTCGCCGCCGCACGCGAGCGCGAATTCGGAGTCCGCATTGCGCTGGGAGCGACGCGTGGCGGCATTGCTGGCCTTGTCGTGCGCCAAGGCGGACTCTGGATGCTCGTTGGCCTCGCCGCGGGCGGAATCGGCGTCGCATTCGTCGGCCGCTTGCTGCGCGGCCAGCTCTTCGGCATCCCCGAGCTCGACCCGATTGCGATCGGGGCGTCCGTCCTCATCCTCGCCGTGTGCGCGGGGCTCGCGCTGCTCGTCCCCATCAGACGAGCAGCGCGTGTTGACCCGATTACGGTGCTCCGCTAGCGCGGATTCGGCGTCACGCGAAAGAGGCCGCCCGTTCTTGTGTTCTCGATCAGCCAGATTGCGCCGTCCGGCGCAACGGCAACATCGCGAATCTGATGGCCGACGTCCCAGCGTTCCGCCGGCGTTGCGCCACCCTTGCCGTCGAACGTGATGCGGCTGAGGGACCTCGTTGCGAGGCCGCCAATGAGCGCCGAACCCTTCCACTCGGGAAACATCGACCCGTTGTAGAACACGAAATTCCCCGGCGCGATCACCGGGGTCCAGTAGATCACGGGCTTGGCGAGGTCCGGACGCGAATCAGGACTCGGAATCGGTACGCCGTTGTAATTCACCGCGTAGGACGCGAGCGGCCAGCCGTAATTCTTCCCGGACTCGATGAGGTTGAGCTCGTCACCACCGCGCGGGCCGTGTTCCAGCTCCCACAGGCGGCCATCCGGCGCGAACGCCAGTCCATATGGCGTGCGGTGTCCCGTCGTCCACGTTTCTGACGGCGTGAGATTCGGCCCGGTAAACGTGTACGTGAAGGCCACCGGAGCTTGCTTCGCCGCTTCCGTATCCTGCGGCGGATTGATCACGTCGAGGGTCGGCGCGCCAGTCTTGCCGGCCTGGGGATTCCCCGGCGCCGGTTTGCCGTCGAGCGTGAGCCTGAGAATCTTGCCGAGTGGCGAATCGGGATTCTGCGCAGGTGTCATGCGCTGCCGGTCGCCCACCGTGAGAAAGAGGTATTTCTTGTCCGGCGAGAACGCGACGGCCGCGCCGAATTGTCCACCGCGCCCGCGTTCGGCATCGCGCCAGATGACCTGCAGATCATCGAGGCTCGCGGAGCTGTCGGCGATCGACAGTTTTGCACGCGCGAGAGCGAGACTCGAGCCGATGTTGTTTTCGCCGGGCTCCGAATACGTGAGATAGATGCTGTGATCGGTGGCGTAGTTCGGGGACGTGTAAACGCCGAGCATCCCTCCCTGGCCCCCGTAGAGCACGGCGGGGACGTTCTTGACGGGAATTTTTCCGCCCTGCTGCGTCACCACCCAGACCGGGCCCACTTTCTCCGTGATGACCATGCGGCCATCGGGGAGAAACGCGATGCGCCACGGCAGGTTGAACTGCGCCACCTGCGTCATGGTGAACGGCAGTGTGGGCTCCGGCGCTTTCTCGCCCGCATTCACCTGCGCGCCCACCGAAGGAGCAACGCACGCCACGATCATCGCGGCGGCCATGAATCTTTTCATCACAGGTTCCTCGCCTGGGGTTTTTCCAACACCTATCATAATGAAGCGCGCGAAAATCGTTCCTGCCATGGAGCGCGCGACTCCCGCTTGTGAGGAATCAATGAAGTTCGTCGTGCTTGGTGAAGGCTCCGGGGCCGGCATGGACCGCATCATGGCCGTATATCCCCGGCATAAGGCGCTCGTCGATCAGTACATCGCGCGCGGTGAAGTCGTCGGCATCGGCCCGTTCGACGGCGGCGGCAACATGGCGATCTTCCACACAAAGGAGGCCGCCGAGCGTTTCGCGAGCGAGGATCCGTTCCAGCTCGAGGGACTCGTCCGGGCGTACACCGTTCGGCAGTGGAACGACGCGCTGATTCCCTGATGCGGCTGCGCTTTTTCAGCGCCGTTTGTTGCCCGAGCGTTCGTTGAGCTTCGCCGCTTGCCTGATCAGCGCCTTGAACGCCGTCTTGTCGAGTTTTTCTCCCTGGCGAGAATCGATCGCACGCCGAACGTTTCCCTCGAGGCTCGAGTTGAAGAGTTTCTTCGGGTCCTCGAGCTGGGCGCCTTTCGGGAACGTCAGCTTCACGACGCTCTTGTAGCTCTCACCGGTGCAGATGATGCCGGCGTGGGCCCACACCGGTACTTCCCACTTCCACTCCTCGACCACGTCCGGAACCGCTGACGTGATCAGCGCGCGGAGATCGGAGAGCATCGCGCCGCGCCAGTCACCGAGATCGGCGATACGCGCGTCGATCAGCTGCGATGCGGATACGCTCGCACCGCTTGCGGAAGCTTTCTTCATTTCGTTTCGAGCTCCTTGAATTGGCTCGCGTACGCGGCGTTGAGCCGCTGCCACCCGCCGAACTTCATCGCGTCGGGTCCGACGATTCGGCCTACCGGATCGTCGCCCAACAGGCGCTCCAGAACGTCGAGGCAGATGTGCCAGCCGGCGGCGCCCATGGCCATGTAACGGCGGTCGATGTTCGTCCAGAGCGTGAGGCGTGTGCCGCCGAGCGCCGTGCGCTCGAGCTCCCACTTCATGTCGAATCCGCCCCAGGTGTACTCGAGTGCCTTCGGGGGATCTGCGCGCGTGACCGTGGTTTCCGTCACGTGTGGTTGCGGCGCGCCGACCGTGGTGAGCGTCACCTTCGCGCCAGCGGTGCCAAGACTGCCGTCTGCGTCGAAGGGCGCCCACTCGCGCAGCTGCGCGGGATCGGTGAGCGCACGCCAGACCCTGTCCGGAGAATGGCGCAGGTCTTTCACGAGCACCAACGTCCATTTGTCACCGTCCTTCTGAACCCGCGCCGCCGTGGCAGGACCGGGTTCGTATGCATGATCAATCATTTATCGTCTCCGGCGCGGTGTTCGGGTTTGTGTTCGCGGTGTCATGCGGTCCAGATGGCGTTCGAGGGCGTCCACGTGCCGGGACCACAACTCGCGGAAGGGCGCGAGCCATTCCTCGACCTCCTGCAGGGACGCGGGGTTCAGCCGGTAGACGCGCCGCTGCGCATCGATCGTCGATTCAACGAACCCCGCATCGCGTAGCACCCGCAGGTGCTTTGACACGGCCGGCTGGGTCATGCGAAGTTCACGCTCGATCTCCCCGACCGATCGTTCGGAGCCCGCAAGAAGGCTCAGAATCGCGCGGCGATTCGGTTCGGCGATGACTTCGAAAGCTGATGGCATGAGACGTAGTATACCCGTACAGGCATATACGTGTCAAGGCATACAATAAATGACCCTTACGCGTCGCTTTGATGCCGCCGCGTTGTACGACGCCATGGACGCGAAGCGCCAGGCAGAGCGCCTGACGTGGGCGGCCGTCGCGACCAGGATCGGCGTCAGCTCCGGGACGATCACGCGACTCCGCAGCGGCGGACGCATGGAGGTGGACGGCATGCTGGCCATGGTCGGCTGGCTGGGCGTGCCCGTCGAGACGTTCGTGCGCGAGACCGGCCGATGACGTGCGCGGCCGTTTGAGCTATCAGGGGGACATCGCGATGATCACGTTGCCCTTCTTGTGTCCGAGCTCCACGTAGCGATGCGCTTCCGCGACCTGCGCCAGCGAATAGACGCGGTCGATCACCGGCTTGATCGCTCCCGTCTCCGTGAGCTCCTTCAGCAGCTCGAGATCAGCCCGCTTCACCCGCGGCAGCGTGTCATCGACCGACAACATTCTTCCCGTGGGCGTGAGCGCGTCGCGCAGCACTTCACGTATCGCCGACGTTTTTCGCCTTCCGACGGCGTCGAACACGAGATCGTATTCTTCGTCGACACGCGCGTTGGGATCGGTGTAGTCAACCACGCGATCGGCGCCCAGTGATTTCACGAGCTCGACGTTCTGGCCGCTGCACACGCCGGTGACGCGCGCTCCCCGGTGCTTTGCGAACTGCACCGCAAAGGTCCCGTTCGCTCCTGACGCCCCGTACACGGCGACGTTTGCGCCGGCGGCGATGTTCGCGGGCTGGAGGAAGTACGCGGAAATAAGCCCGCCATAGGGAATGGCCGCCGCCTCCGCGAATGACAGGTTTGACGGCGCGAGCCCCAGCAGCTTCGCGGTTTCCGGCAGCGCGATGCGTTCAGCGTAACAACTCATACGCATGAGCGTGAACGCCCAGACTCGGTCGCCGGCCCGAAACTTCGTTGCCCTGGCTCCGACCGATTCCACCTCGCCCGCCAGCACGGCACCGAGGATCGGACGCCGCGGTCGTGTGAGCCCGATGGCGAGGCGCGCCACGATCCGCATCGCAAGGCGCGCGTTCGGAATCGCACTCCGTATGAAGATGTCGCTCGCAGTCACGGCGGCGGCGTGAATTCTGATCAATACATCGGATATCCCGACGCGAGGCTCATCGACGTTTCGAACCTGGAGCACGTCAGGCGACCCGTACTTCGTGCAAACCGCAGCGTTCACCGCGCGACAGTCCCGTTTGAGGTGGTTTGCGGGTGGGCCCGGAAGAGCCGTGGCCCTCCCTGACGGACACAGCACACACAAAGTTTCCCGCCGGACCGCGCGCGGCCATATTCGAGCCATGAATGACACAGGCGACCGCCCGTGGATGGGCGAGGCAGTCATTGCGGGAGCGGCGTACACCGTGATCGGCGCGGCGTTCGCGCTTCCGGCCACGCACCTCAAGTTCTGGCGACTGGCTGCGTGGATCGTGAGCGGTATCGTTTTTGTCATGCATGTTGGCGTTGAACACGTACGGTTGCGCTCCGCCCGGGTGGTCGCATGGCACGCGGCGGTGGGCGCGGCGATCGGTGGATTTGGCCTCGCCGCGGCGGCGATCCTGCGCCGGCTATCTGAGGGACAGCCGACACCCCGACTCCAGGGCCTCGGCTTCGCTGTCTGGCCGCTTGTCACCGGCATACCTGCATTTGTTGTCGCCCTCGTGATTGCGACGCTGCTCGCGCGGTTGCCGCAGGAGGAAAGGAAGCGATGAACGGGCGTTCCGTGCTTCTCGTCGCGTTCGCGGGTTGGCTTGTCGCGCCCGACGCGAATCCGGTGGCGCGAGCCACGATGACTCCCGTTGCACTGCGCACGGAGTACCTCGTCGATCCGCTCGCGATCGACACGCGTGTCCCGCGGCTCAGCTGGACGATCGACGCGGGCGACGCCCGCGGCGTGCTGCAGGCCGGCTATGAGATCCTCGTCGCATCGTCGCGGGAGAAACTCGCGGCGAACACCGGCGACCTCTGGAGCTCGGGTATCGTGCAGAGCGGCGCGATGAACCAGATCGAATACGCCGGCACCCCGCTCACGAGCCGCCGCGAGGCCGTCTGGAAAGTGCGCGTGCGCGACCAGAACGGCGCAGTGTCAAACTGGAGCGCGCCCGCGCGCTGGACGATGGGGCTTCTTACCGACAGCGACTGGAGTGCGAGCTGGATTGGGGACCCTGCGCCATCAACCGACAACGTCGCGGCAACGACGCTGCGCCGTTCCTTTACGCTCGCAGCAGTCCCGGCGCGGGCAATCATATATGCAACGGCCCTGGGCGTGTACGAGCTCCGGATCAACGGCGAGCGCGTCGGCGATCACGTGCTCGCGCCGGAGTTCACCGACTATCACACACGCACGCAGTATCAGGCGTACGATGTCACGCAGCTGCTGCGCGCCGGTGAGAATGTCATTGGCGCGTATCTCGGCGACGGCTGGTACGCGGGAGGAATCGGGCTTGCACAGGCGCTGATCCGAAAGCCGCGCAACATCTACGGCGATCATCCCCGGCTTTTCGCGCAGCTCGAGATCACCTCCCGCGACGGACAGATCCAGCGCATTGTCACTGACGGCGCGTGGCGCACGACGCGCGACGGTCCGATTCGGTCTGCCGACCTCCTCAATGGCGAGCGCACTGACCTGCGGCGCGACATGCCGGGCTGGGACCGCGCAGGATTCGACGACCGTGCGTGGTCGCCCGCCGACGTCGACAAAACCGTGAAGACCGCGCTCGTCGCGCAGGCAAACGAGCCTGTACGCATTACGCGCGACATCACGCCAGTCAGCGTGAGTGAACCCAAACCGGGCGTCTTCGTCTTTGACCTCGGCCAGAACATGGTGGGGTGGGTGCGTTTCGCGGCGCGCGGGTCCGCCGGCACGACGGTCTCGCTCACCCACGCCGAAATGCTCGGTGATGACGGCACGGTATACACCGAGAATCTGCGCGGTGCCGAGCAGACGGATGCGTATACGCTCCGCGGCACGGCGGTGGAGACCCTCGAACCGCACTTTACCTATCACGGTTTCCGCTACGTGCAGGTGACGGGCCTCGCGGGCAGGCCGCGGCTGCAGGACCTGGTTGGCCGGGAGATCACATCGTCGATGCGCGAGACAGGAACGTTTGCGACGTCGTCGCCGCTCATCACGAAGCTCTGGAACAACGTGCTGTGGACGCAGCGTGACAACATGATCGGCATCCCGACCGATTGTCCGCAGCGCGATGAGCGGCTCGGGTGGATGGGCGATATCCAGGTGTTCGTGGGCACGAGCATCTTCAACGCGGACATGGGTGCGTTTTTCACGAAATGGATGCGCGACGTGCGCGACGCACAGACGCCGGACGGACGTTTCGCCGATTTCTCGCCTCAACCATTTCAGAAAACACTCGCCGAGATGAAGCGCGGCGATTTCATGGGCGTGCCCGGCTGGGGCGACGCCGGCGTCGTCGTGCCGTGGCGTCTGTGGCAGCAGTACGGCGACAAACGTCAGCTCGCCGAGAATTACCAATCGTCGAAACGCTGGATTGACTTCATCCGCTCGAACAACCCCGATCTCCTCTGGAAGAACCGGAGGGGCAACGACTACGGCGACTGGCTGAACTCGGACACCATGAAGGATTCGACCATCCCGCCCAAGGGTGGCGAGGTCCCGAAGCCGGTGTTCGCGACGATGATGTTCGCGTACGCCACTGATCTCGTGAGTCGCATGGCCCGCGTGCTCGGCAACGATGGCGACGCGCGCACATACGGCGCGCTGTTCAATGACATCAAGACCGCGTTCAACAAGGCGTATGTGTCAGCTGACGGTGTGATCGAAGGCAACACGCAGGCGGGATATGCACTCGCGCTGCACTTCGATCTCCTTCCGGAGGCACAGCGCGCCGCGGCGTTTGCCCACATGCTCGCCGGTATCGACGCCTATCATGGCCACATGTCGACCGGCTTCCATTCCACGTATCGCATGATGCTGGAGCTCGCGCGCGGGAATCGCGCCGACATCGCCTACAAGCTCGTGAGCAACACCTCGTTCCCCAGCTGGGGCTACTCGATCGCGAACGGCGCGACGACAATCTGGGAGCGGTGGGATGGTTACGTGAAAGGACGCGGATTTCAGGACAAGGGAATGAACTCGTTCAACCACTACGCCATTGGCGCCGTTGGCGAATGGATGTACCGCACGATCCTCGGCGTCAACAACGACGACGCCCACCCCGGCTATGAACATTTTGTTCTGCGCCCCATTCCAGGTGGCGGACTTTCGTGGGCGAAGGGGTCGTACGAATCCATTCGCGGCAAGATCGAATCGAGCTGGACGCAGACCGAGGGCCACTTCACGCTCGACGTGACCATTCCGGCCAACACGACGGCGACCGTCTACGTGCCGGCGGGTGCCGTCGACGCCGTCACGGAGAGCGGAATGGCGTTGCGCAGCGCGACGGGAGTGAAAGATGCCCGCGTTCAAGACGGCGCCGTTGCGGTTGAAGTCGGGTCGGGACGGTATCGGTTCGCCGTACGATGACTGCTTCGACGTTGGCGCGCCGCGTCCGCGGTCTTGTGGGAAATGCGCTGGTCTGGGGCGCAGCGTGGTCCATTGGCGCGTTTGCCGTGTTCGCGCTCCTCCGCCTCGCCGGCGGCACGCCGTTTCGCGTCATGCCGCTCGTGCGGAGCGCCGCGCAGTTCGGCGTCATGGGCGCCATCGCGGGAACCGCGTTCTCGACGTTCATAGCGCTCAGGTATCGCGGCCGTCGGCTGGCGGATATCAGCTGGCTGCGCTTCACCATCGGTGGCGGCATCGTGACCGGCCTCTTCGTACCCGGCTTCATCATGCTGATGCGCGCCTTGTCTGGCGACGCGCCGCTCGCCGCCGGCGCGCTCGCGCGGAATGGCGTGGTTGGCCTCGCGTTCGGTGCCGCCGCCGCCGGCCTTTCTCTCGGAATCGCGCAGCTTGCGGACCGGCACGGGCGGCGTGACGAGAGTGAGGACATCGGTCTGATCGAGGGCGGCGATGCGTTACGCGCCGGCGCGGATGCGCCACGGAAGGAGTCCGTACGCCGCCCAACGTGAGTGCGCCGGTCGCGCTCCTGGTCATCGACATGCTTGTCGATTTCTTCGAGCGCCAGCCGGTGCTCGCGGCGGCGCGCGCGCGACTGGTGGCCGCAACGAACGAGCTGACGCGCGCGTTCCGCGGGGCGGGCCGGCCGGTCATCTGGGTGAGGCAGGAGTTCAGGCCTGACCTGAGCGACGCCTTTCTAGATATGCGGCGCGAGAATATGGCGATCACCATCGCGGGTACGAGCGGCGCGGCGATTCTTCCGGAGCTCCATCGCGACGCGGTCGATCATGAGATCGTGAAGAAGCGGTACAGTGCCTTCTACCGAACCAGGCTCGACGAAATGCTCGCCGGGCTCGGCGTGCGGTCGCTGGTGATCGCGGGCATCAACACGCACGCGTGCGTGCGCATGGCGGCCATCGACGCGTTCCAGCGCGACATGGACGTGACACTCGCGAGTGACTGCATCGCTTCGTACGACGCGGATCATCACGACATCACCATGAACTACCTGAGCCGGCACATCGCGCAACCCGCGACAAACGCCGAGATCATCGCGCGAGTGCGGCCGGGTGGCGTCTGAATGGCGAGAACGCCCGAACTCGACGGCGCGCAGGCAGGGCGCTAAACTTTCGCGCACTAAATCCAAAAGAACACGCACAAAGAGACTTCGAGTATGACTGCCGTTCGAGCTGCAGTGCTGGCGCTCGCGCTTATTGCGTGCAGCGCTGACAAGACTCCCGCGAAGCAGGAAGCCCCGAAGACCACGGCCGCCACTCCGGCTCTCGGCCCGGGCGAAGCCTTTCTGAGCGTGCCCGGCGGACGCATCTGGTACAAGAAATCCGGCACTGCCACGGGCACGCCGGTCATCCTGCTTCACGGCGGTCCCGGATACTCGAGCTACTATCTCAAATCCCTCGAAGCGCTCGGCGCCGATCGTCCCGTCGTGCGCTACGATCAGCTCGGTGGTGGCAGGTCGGACAAGATCACCGACACCAGCATGTTCACCATCGACCACTTCGTGCGCGAGCTGGACTCGCTCCGGAGCGCGCTCGGATGGGACAGGATGCACGTCGTCGGACACTCGTGGGGCACGATCCTCGGACTCGAGTACTATCGCGCGCATCCCGAGCACGTCGCGAGCCTCACCCTCGCGAGCGCGGCACTCGACATTCCGCAGTGGGAGAAGAACGCGAAGCGGCTCGTCAAAACACTTTCGGATTCCTCGCAGAAGGCCATCGCGACGCGCGAAGCCCAGAAGAAATTCGATGCGCCGGATTATCAGAAGGCGCTTGAAGAGTTCTACGGCAAGTACGTCTGGCGTCATCCCGTAGAGGCCGATCTCGACAGCACCATCAAGACTGCCAACGAAGGCATCTACGGTTTCATGCAGGGGCCGAGTGAGTTCACGATCACCGGCACGCTCAAGAAGTACGACGCGACGCCGTTTCTGAAGAACGTCAAAGTCCCGGCGCTCTTCACCGTGGGTGAGTTCGATGAGGCCGACCCGCCGACGATCAAGAAGCAGGCGGCGATGGTGTCGGGCGCCACATACGTGGTGATTCCCGGATCCGCCCATATCACGACGTGGGACAATCCGGACGCCATGCTCAAGGCGGTGCGCGATTTTCTGACGTCCGTGGACGCGTCAACGAAGAAATGAGGAATGTGAGCTCTCCGTAGCACGCCGCCCGGAGCACCATGCACTGGTCGCAGTCGTACAACCCGCTCGGCAATGCCCTGCTGTCCACGCTGGCAGCGGCGTTCCCCGTCATCGTGCTGCTGGGCTGCCTTGCTTCGGGCAAGGTCAAGGCGCACTACGCTGCCCTGCTCGGGCTCGCGAGCGCGTTCGTGGTCGCCGTTGCGGCCGTCGGGATGCCCGTGAGCGCGGCAACGGCGGCCGCGGCGTTCGGCATGGCCAGCGGCGTGCTGCCCATCGGCTGGATCGTCATCAACATCCTGTTTCTGTATCAGCTCACTCGCGAGCACGGTGCGTTCGACCACATGCACGCGAGCATCGCGGCGCTGACCAGCGACCGCCGGCTGCAACTCGTGCTGATCGCGTTTTCGCTTGGCGCTTTCTTCGAGGGAACGTCAGGGTTCGGTACGCCCGTCGCGATCACGGGCGCGCTGCTGATCGGTCTCGGATTCAGTCCGCTCGAAGCATCGGGCCTCTCACTCATTGCGAACACCGCGCCGGTTGCCTTCGGAGCCATGGGAACGCCGATCGCCGGACTGCAAAGCGTGACGGGCATCGACGGCGTGACGCTCAGCAAGATGATCGGGCGCCAGCTCCCGTTCTTTTCTCTCATCGTTCCGTTCTGGCTCATCTGGGCATACGACGGCTGGAAAGGCGTACGCGAGGTATGGCCCGCGCTGCTCATTGCCGGCGTCAGCTTCGCCGTGCCGCAGTTCATCATGTCCAACTTTCACGGGCCATCGCTGGTCGATGTCGCGGCGGCGGTGACGTCCATCCTGTGCGTCGCCGCGTACCTGAAGCTCAGGGCGCCGGCCCGCACCGAGCCCGGCGTGCCGATCGAGCTCCGGCCGTGGATGCCGTGGCTCATTCTCTGCGTGATCGTGTTCGCGTGGGGACTGGCCCCGACCAAGGCGTGGCTCAACGGCATATACGCGCCGGGCATCCACGTACCGTGGCTCGACGGCGTCGTGCAGCGCGTGCCGCCGGTAGTCGCCGTACCGGCGACCGAGGCTGCGGTGTTCTCGTTCAACATTCTTTCGGCAACCGGCACGAGCATTCTCGTTGCCGCGATCATCGGGGGGTTCGTGCTGGGTTACTCGCCGAAGGGCATGCTGGCAGTGTACGGGCGCACACTCAAGACCGCGTGGCGATCGTTGCTGACGATCTCCGCCATGCTCGGCCTCGGTTATCTCACGCGCTATTCTGGACTCGACGCGATCCTCGGCCTCGCGTTCGCGCGGAGCGGCGTGTTCTACCCGTTCTTCGGGACCATGCTTGGCTGGCTCGGCGTGGCGCTCACGGGCTCCGACACGTCATCGAACATTCTCTTCGGAAGCCTGCAGAAGATCACCGCCACCACGCTCGGCCTTTCGCCGATTCTCATGGCCGCCGCGAACAGCTCGGGCGGCGTGATGGGCAAGATGATCGATGCGCAGAGCATCGTTGTCGCGAGCACAGCCACGCGGTGGTATGGACACGAAGGCAAGATCCTGCGCTTCGTGTTCAAGCACAGCCTGGCGCTGGTCGCGCTCGTCGGGGTGCTCGTCATGCTTCAGGCGTACGTGTGGCCGTTCAGCGCGATGGTGCCGCCCTGAACGACAGTGGAGCAATGGAACCGGAGCGTTCGTGGTGACGTCTAATGAGGGTACGCGAACGACCCCGGCCGGCGTCCCGTCCGGGACGCCCACTGCTACGGGAGCTCCGATGAAAACGAAATCAGCAACCACGAAAAGAGTGAAGGCGACCCTCGCGCGGGGACGTGACACCGTCGTTCGCGCCGGCAGAGTCGCGAAAGCCGCCGCGGCGGTCGGCGCGCGAGCCGGAGCGCAAGCCGCGGTCGCGGCGGGTTCAGCCGAGCTCGCACGCGGGTGGAAAGAGACCCACCCAGATCGTGTGCGGAAGAAGAAGATCGTGAAGGTCGCTGCGGCGATCGCCGGTACCGCGGCTGCGGTCACGGCTGTGGGTGTCGTCGTCGCCCGGTCACGGCGCAAGAAATAGCGGCCGCTGTCGCTCGCTACAAACCAGCGCGCCGCCCGGGGGAGTCAGACCTTCCGGTAGCGCACTCCGTTGAACGCTGCCGCGACAACCCGGTCGCCTTCGACCTCCATCGTGACGACGGCGCCGTTGCCGAACAGCTCCACACGCAACTGATGCTTCGCGCCGTCGTACACTTCGACGGCGCTCGTGGCCGCGCCGGCACGCGCTTCGAGCTTGCCGTCGGGCCTTCGCGAGAACACGAGCGATCCCATGACGGGACTTTCATAGCGGCCCGTGTAGGCATCGATCGGCAGCGGAAGGGTCTGCGGGCGCTGCGCGCGCCGGTCGAGCTCGGCCTTCATTGACTGCCTGGCGCCATCGATGAACTTGCTGAGCGCCGCAAGCGAGTCCGGCGAGATGGCCGGCTCACCTCGGGCAAGACCATAGACCGCCTGCGCGGCGAGCTCCGCCAGCGCAGACCCCAGCTCTTCATTGTTCGCGAACGTCACGACGCCGATGTGGCGCTGGGGCAGGAACGATATGTGCGTCGCGAATCCGGGGAATCCGCCCCCGTGTGTAAGAATGGTGTCGCCGTTCAGCGTGCCGACGTTCCACCCGAATCCGTAACCGGTCACCTTCACCCCGCGAACGTTCTGCGTGAAGCTGACCTGTTGTTTGTGCGTCTCGCGCATTGCCGCCGCGGGAATCACCTGCCGCCCATCGAGCTTTCCGTCGTTGAGCTGCGCTTCGAGCCACCGAGCTTCGTCCTCGAGCGTCGTAACCAGTCCGCCCGCCGACTGCATGTTCGCATCCACTTTGCCGAACGGGACTCGCTCGAACGCCGTTGGCCGAACCCGGTACGGCATTGCCAGGCGGTCCGGGGCAACGCCGGAGATCGTCGCGGTGGTGTTCCGCATGCCGAGCGGCGTGAAGATCAGTCGATCCAGCGTGCGCTTCCAGCTTTCGCCCGTCACGCGATCCATGGCGAGCGCCGCGATGTTGTAGCCGAGGTTGCTGTACCGGTACGCACGCGAGTCGAGCGCGGGATGCTCGGCGAGTAGCGCGACGAGCTGATCGTTGCCCGTATACTCGCCGGTGTAGGCGAGGCGCAGCTCGACGGGGCCGCCACCAATGCCATGCGTATGCGTAAGGAGCGAGCGAATCGTGATGGAATCCGGGTCGAGCGGCGGCCGCAGTTTTGCCTGCGGCAAATACTGTTTGAGCGGTGCGTCGAGCCTGAACCGCCCCTGGCCGTCGAGGATGGCCGCGGCCAGCCCCGTAAACGCCTTTGTGGTCGACGCGACGTAAAAGACCGTCTGCGGCGTGAACGCACGGCGTTGCTCGACATCCGCGTATCCGAAGCCCTTCATATAAAGGACCTGCGTGTCGCGTACGACGACGATCCCGAAGCCGGGCGACATGTTGAGCGCGAAGAGGCGCGCGACGGTGCTGTCGATCGCGGCGGAGGAAAGCGCGCTGTGCTGCGCGGCATTTTGCGCGGCATTTTGCGCGGCCACCG
>Ga0134121_10001385_pt1 | contig 22900 bp, 21 predicted proteins | sample KB301_FD_96463 | JGI IMG/M metagenome (GOLD analysis project Ga0134121, IMG submission 96463) | Terrestrial soil microbial communities without Nitrogen fertilizer from Kellogg Biological Station, Michigan, USA - KB3-0-1 | ecosystem: Environmental > Terrestrial > Soil > Unclassified ... | reverse complement strand
TTCGTCTGCACGAACTCCGCCGGGCCTGAGATCGAGCGATCCACGTGACTTTCGGCGGCGAAATGCACCATCGCGCGCGGCTGGTGCGCGCGCAGGAGCTGAGCCACGAGGCCTCGGTCGCAGATGTCGCCCTGGACGAAGCGATGGCGCGAATCGCCAAGCAGCGCATCAAGGTTTCGGAGGTTGCCGGCGTAAGTCAGTTTGTCGAGGTTGACGATGGCCTCGCCCGTCTCCTCGATGGTCGAGAGCACGAAATTGGCGCCGATGAAGCCCGCGCCGCCGGTGACAAGAAGCATGGGACGGCATTATCCCGAATTACAATGTCGGCCGGTGATCAGAAAAGATATCGACTGGCGCTCGCTAGCCTCGGCTTACCGGGCGGCGACGCCTTTCCAGCACGTCGTCATCGACGATTTCTTCGATGCCGAGGTCGCCGAGGCGCTGGAAGACGACATTCCATCCTTCGACGATCCGACGTGGATGCACTACAGCAATCCGATCGAGGAGAAGCGCGCGCTCAACCACTGGGACCGCTTCCCGCCGATTACGTACCGCGTATTCAATCACCTGAACCACGGCTTCGTGCACGCGCTGCGCGTGCTCACCGGGATCGAGGGCCTTTCCTCCGACGTCGGCCTTAACGGCGGCGGCTGGCACCTCCACGCGCGTGGCGGCAAGCTCAACGTGCACCTGGACTATTCCCTCCACCCGAAGCTCGGGTTAGAGCGCCGGCTGAATCTCATCGTTTATCTCACCAAAGGCTGGAATCCGGCATGGGGCGGCGCGCTGGGGCTGTGGAGCCACGGCACCGATGCCCAGGGACCCGAGACTCTGGTGAAATCGGTCGATTGCCTCTTCAATCGCGCTGTGATCTTTGACACTACCAATTCGTGGCATGGGTTGCCGGAACCGATCGCCTGTCCGCCAGGGGTCTACCGCAAGAGCATCGCCACCTATTACCTCACCGCACCCCGCGAAGACGTTTCGGCACGGGGCAAGGCGCTCTTTGCGCCGCACGGTGAGCAGGCCTCCGACCCGGACGTGCTCGAGCTCATCCGCCGTCGCGCCGACGTCAAGTCGGCGCCGAAGACCTATCGCTCGAAATAGAGAGCCACAAGCCGAGAAACATCGCTGCGAGGATGCCGTGCTCGTGGTGCAGGGTAGTGTTCACGAGGCCGACCCCGGTTGTGATGAAGAACGCGCTCGCGGCGCAGCCCCACCACAGCCACTCATCGGGCGGCGTATCGCGCGCCGGGCGTCGGCGCACGAGGGCGACAAGCCATGCGCCTAGCAAAGCGAGGAGCGGCACGCTTCCGAGCACCCCGCGCTCCGCGAGCGCAGTCAGGTAGAGGCTATGCGCGTGGGGATATTCGGCATAGCGCGCTGGATCAAAGCCCTTGCCGCTCTCTGCGCGCCAAGCTTTCAGGCGCTCCAGGTTGACGAGCTTGTAATTGTCCATGCCGATGCCGAAAGCGGGATAACGCTGCCATGCAACGACCGCTGCGCGCCAGATGCCGTCGCGGTAGGAAAGCACGTTCTCGTTCTGCACATCCTGTTGGTGCTTGCGGATGACTTCCGCGCCGCCGAGCCAGGCGACGGCCATGGTCCCCGCGACGAGCAGCGCCGCGGCGATGGCAGGGCGCGGCGAGCGCGGCCACCACGCAGCGGCAAGCACGATGAGCATCGCGAGGGCGACGCCCAGGCTGCCGCGGCTCGTCGTGATGACAAGGGACGCCAGCAAGAGCACCGTCATGCCCGCCGCAGCGAGGCCGCCGCCGCAGAAAATCCATGTCGCGCACGCGCCGAGCATGATGGCGAGGTAGATCGCCGTGTGGTTAACGTGGCCTACAGAGTTCAGTTGGAGGTACTGTGCTTCGCCGGCCTTGAGCCGCCAGTAGCCGATGACGAGACCGATGAGGACCGACGCCACCAGAGAATAAAACACCGCCATGCGCTCGCGGCTCGAGTACGGCGAGCGTTTGAGGAGCCACAGCACCACGCCATAGCGCAAGGGATCGAGCGCGCCGCGCCACTCGTCGCGGTGCAGCCCGGCGAACGCCGCGACCACGAAGCCGGATGCGATCCACAGCGCGATTACTGAGTCCCAGCGGTCCCAGCGGCTGCCGAAGTCGCGCGACCGGACGCGGCTCGCGAGCCAGGCGACTACGAATACGAGCCACGCGATGGACTTGGGCGCTTCGTAGAGTGGCAGGAAGATCGCCAAGGCAATCAGCGCACCCAGTTCGATGCGCCGTGCCACGCTCATGGGCCCGCCCTCGACGCGACCGCATAGATCGCTTCCATCCGGTCGAGCATGCGCTCATAGGAGAAGCGTTCGACGCAATGCCGGCGCGCGGCGGCGCCGAGCTTCGCGCGGAGCGCCCCATCGCCTATCAGCCGTTCGAGCGCTGAGCGCAGCGCGCCCGGATTCTCCGGCGGCACCAGCACCGCGGTCGTGCCTTCGATCGCCAGCTCGCCAATGCCCCCGACATTGGTCGTGACGCACGGCAGTCCGACGAGCATTGCCTGCATGAGCGCCTGGGGTACACCCTCGTTGGCGTACGAAGGCAGCGCGAAGATGTCGAGCGCCTGCAGCCATGGCACCACATCGCGCTGGTTGCCGGCGAACTGCACGCGGCTTTGCAGGCTGGCAGCGCGGACCTGTGCTTCGAGCGCCTCACGCTGCGGTCCATCGCCGACGATCACCAGCGTGGCACCAGCCGGGAGCGCTTCCACCAGATGCCGGTGCCCTTTCCAGCTGCGCAGCGTTGCGACGATGCCGATGAGCACCGCGTCCTGCGGCAGGCTGAGATGCATGCGGGCCGCGTATTTGTCTCCGGGAGCGTAGACCGCGGGATCCGCCCCCGTCGGCACCGATTCGATGCGCTCGGCCGGCACGCCCGTGCGCTCGACGAGCTCGCGCTTCAGCGCCTCGCCGGTCGTGACGATGCGTGTCGCGCGGCCGTAGAGCCAGCGTGTCAGCATGTTTCGCGGCACCGGCGCCGAGATATGACGCGTGCGCACGATCGGAAGTCGCGTCCCCAGAGCAGCCAGCCATGAATCGGTGGAGCTGTGCGTGCTGATCACATCCTGCGGGTTGTCGCGCACCCAGCGACGCAATGCGAGCAGCCCGTCGAGCCGCTTGGTGGCGATGGGAAGGGCGACCGTGCGCAGCCCCCAGCCGGGCGCTTCGCCATAGATGCGCGCCTCCAGCGGGCAGACGAGCGTGATGTCGTGGCCGCGCCCGGCGAGCCCCTTCGATTCGGAGAGGATGCGCAGCTCCTGCCCGCCCCAGCCGAGCGAAGACTCCGTGTGGACGATCTTCATGCCGCCGCGCGCTCGGCGGCGTACTGGATGCGATAAAGCCGCGCGTAGATGCCCTCGCGCGCGAGGAGCTCGGCGTGCGTGCCGAGCTCGACCACGCGTCCGCGCTCGAGCACGGCGATGCGGTCGGCGTGCTCGATGGTCGAGAGCCGGTGAGCGATGACGATGGTCGTGCGCCCGCGCATGAGAGTATCGAGGGCAGCCTGCACCTGGCGCTCCGATTCCGAGTCGAGGGCGGAGGTCGCCTCATCGAGGATCAGTACCGGCGCGTTCGCGAGGAGCGCGCGCGCGATCGCCAGGCGCTGCCGCTGGCCGCCGGAAAGGCGCAGCCCGTTCTCGCCAATGAGCGTGTGTAAGCCATCCGGCGTCTCGCGGATGAAGCCCATCGCATGAGCAGCCTCGGCCGCGGCGATCACCTCCTTCTCGGACGCACCGGCCATGCGCCCATAGGCGATGTTGGCGCGGATCGAATCGTTGAACAGCACGATCTCCTGGCTCACCAGCGCGATGTTCGCGCGCAGGCTCTCCAGCGTCAGGGATTCGATGTCGTGGCCGTCGAGCAGGATGCGTCCGGCCGCGGGCGAATAGAAGCGCGGCAGGAGATTGACGAGACTGGTCTTGCCGCCCCCGGAAGGCCCGGCGAGCGCGAGCGTCTCCCCCGGGCGTATCTTGAGGTCGATGCCGGCAAGCGCCGGCTCGACCCGCGTCGGATAGGTGAAGCTCACGTTCTCGAAGGTCACTTCACCCCGTGCGCGGCCGATCGCCGTGTGGCCGGTGTCTTCCTCGGCGGGCGTATCGATCAGGCCGAACACGCTCTCGGAGGCGGCGAGGCCGCGCTGGATGTGCGGATTCAGCTCGGTGAGGTGCTTGATCGGCGCGAGCAGCATCATCATCGCCGTCATGAAGGAGGCGAACTCGCCCACGGTGGCGCGCGTGCCGACCGTGTCCTGCATCGCTATGTAGATGATGACGGCCACCGCCGTGGCCGCGAGCACGTGCGTGATCGGAGTCGTCAGCGAAGCGGCGATCTGCTCGCGCATGAGGAAGCCGCGCAGCATCTGCGCCGTCTTGAGGAACCGCCTGGCTTCGTACGCTTCGCCTCCGAAGACCTTGACCACCTTGTGGCACTCGATCGTTTCCTGCAGCACGTGCACGAGATCGCCCATCGTGCGCTGCGCGCCGCGCGCCATCTTGCGCAGCCGCGAGGCGATGGTGCGTACGATGAGACCGATCGGCGGCGCGATCAGCACCGCGATCAGCGTCAGCTTCCAGTTGAGATAGAAAAGCCAGGCGAAGAGGCCGATCACCGCGATCGAGTCCCGCACCAGCACGGTGAGGACGAAGGTCGCCGCCCCGCTCACGTTGCTCACGTCGTAGGCCACCTTGGAGAGGAGCGCTCCCGACGTGTTGTCGTGGTAGAAGCGCGTCGGCAGCCTTAACAGCCGATCGAACATTGCCGTGCGCAGGTCGAGGATCACGCGGCTCGAGACCCAGCTCATCAGGTACGCGGAGGTAAAGGTCAGGATGCCGCGCACGAGGAAAATCGCGATGATCGCGCCGGCGAAAAGAATCGGCGGCGTGCTCGGCATCCTGGTGCCGAAACCCGCATCGAGCAGCGGCTTGATGAGCGCCGGGAAGAGGGGTTCGGTCGCCGCCGCCGCCACCATCCCGAGCACGCCGAGTCCGAAGGTCCTGGCGTACGGCCGCACGTACGAAAGCAGCCGTTTGTAAAGCGCGCTCGAACTCTGCTCGCTCAAGCGGCCTCTCGCACGAGATCGGCGTAAAGCGCGCTGAGCTTTCCCGCCATCTCGTCCATCCCATAGCGCTCGGCCGTGCGCCGGGCGCCAGCCGGCAACGCGCCGCCGCGCACGGCGCGGTCGGCCTCGTGCATCAGCCGCGCGAGCCCCGCCGCGTCGTCGGGCTCGCACACCCAGCCGTTCACGCCGGGCTCGATCACCTCGGCGGCGCCGCAGCGCGAGCTCACGATGGCGGGCAATCCCATGGCGAAGGCTTCCAGGGCGGTATTGGGGAACGGATCGTAGCGGCTCGGCAGGATAAGGCAGTCCGCCGCCGCGTAGAACGGCCGCACGTCTTGCTTGCCGCCGACGAAGCTCACCCGGGCGCCGAGCGTGGCCGCCTGCGCGGCAAAGCGGCGGCTTTCGCGGTCGGTGCCGACGACGATCAGCCAGAAGGAGTCATGCGCCGCGAGCTTGAGCGCCTCGATCGTGGCTCCGAGGCCCTTGCGAGCGAAGCCGGCGCCGACGAAGAGGAAGAGCGTGTCGCGCGGCCGGCAGCCGAGCTCGGCTCGCACCGCCCCGCGCAGCTCGTCGCGCCTGCGCGGATGGAAATGCTCGAGGTCCACGCCGTTGTAGACGACATGCAGCTTCTCGGGCGCGATGCGGAATCCCCGGCGGATCTCGTCGCTCACCATGCGCGAATTGCAGATCACCGCGCGCAGCCGCGGATGCTCGAACAATCGCCGCTCGGCAGCGCATACGTAACGGTGGTACGGATTGAGCGCCATGCCGAGGCGCTCGAGAAGCGACGCCGCCGCTGCGCGCAGCTCGAGCCAGCGGCGATGGACGCCGTCGCCGGCACGGTAAACGTCGCAGCCTGGAATGCGCTCGTGCGACTGCACGAGGTCGAAGCCCGTCCGGCGCCACGCCGCGCGCGCCGCGCGCGCGAAGGACCAGTCGCGCCAGACCTTGCCGATGTAGAACGGATCGATCTGCACTACCCGCCGCGCACCCCAGCCTTCGGCCTTTCGGCAGATGAGCGTGACCTCTGCGCCCGCGCGCTCGAGCGCCGGCATGGCGCGTGCGATGAAGCGCTCGGCGCCGCCGAAAGGATTGAAGCGCTGGCGCACGATGGCGAGGCGCAGGTTCATGCCGCCTTGACGAGGATCTCGCGCGCCGCGGCGTGCACGGCATCGACCGGCAGCAGCGTCAGGCATTCGCTGACTTTGCTGCCCCCGCAGCCGTCGACGCCGCATGGACGGCACGAATGCGTCGTCGTGACGATGCGTTGCTCGACATTCCACGGCGCCCACTCGGCTTCGTTCGACGGACCGAAAAGCGCGATGGTCGGCGTGCCCATCGCTGCGGCGAGATGCATCGGCATCGAATCCACGCCGATGAAGAGATGCGCCCGGGCAGTCAGTGCGCCGAGTTCCTTGAGCGACAGCCTGCCGGCGAGATTGAGCGGCTTGCTCGCGGTCTTCGCAAGGATTTGGTCGATGAAACCGGCTTCCTGCGGCGCCGCCGTGAGCACCACCTGGTGGCCTTCGGCGGCCAGGCGATCGGCAAGCTGCGCATTGCGCTCGGCGGGCCAGCACTTGAATGACCAGCGCGACGCGGGGTGCATGTGCACGAAAGCCTGCGGCAGCCCGAGGGAGGCGACCTTGTGCTCGGCGTCGACGCCCGGGACGAATTGCAGCCTGCGCTCATCGAGCGCGGGATAGACACCGATGCGCCGCAGGGCATCGAGGTTGACCTCGACGCGGTGGCGATTGCGGATCAGCGGATAGAGGTGCGTGAAGCTCTTGCGCCACCAGCGCCCGCGATCGGCCATCACTGGCGCGACGCTGTAGCGCCCACGCAGCAAGCGTGAAAGCCATGCACCCCTCGGATGTTCCGTCAGGTGGACGAGAAGGTCATAACCCCGCGCGCGCAGCCTGCGCAGCAGGGCTCGCTCTTCGGAGAGCTGGCCCCAGGCACCAAGGGCGCGCCAGTTGCGCCCGACGGTATGCAGCTGCGCGAGCGCCGGATGGCCAGCGAGCATCGGTGCAGTGTCGTCGTAGACGAGCGCGTCGATCTCCAGGCGCGGCGCATGCGCCTTCAGCACGCTCAGCACCGGCGTGGCGAGCAGCACGTCGCCGTGATGCCGCAGCTTGACGACGAGCGCCCGGGCGCACTCGCCGAGCGGGATGGCGTCCTTCACCATCCCGCGAGCGTACCCTAATCGAGCCGCCAGGCCACGGACAGGTAGGCCGCGCGCGTCGGCGCCGGCAGCGCGCTGAACGTATCCGGACCGGTCGCAGTGGCATAGCTGAAATACGGCTTGTCGAAGAGATTGCGCGCCTCGAGCGCGAGCTGCCAGCGCCGCCCGACGTTCTGCTCGAGCTTCGCATCGGCGATCGTGTACTCGGGCATTTGCCGCGGGAACGTGTTGGCCTGATCGTTATCGAAGCGCTGCTGGCCGACATGCCTCACGTTGAAGTTGAACCGGGTGCGCGGCGTGATGCTCCACGACGCCCCGGCCGTGGCGAGTACTTCGGGCACGAGCGGCACAGTCTTGCCGCTCACGTCGACGCCGCCGTACACGCCCGACCGAAAGCGAGCACGCTGGAACGCAAGGCCGCCCCGCAAATCGAGCGTAGAGCTCGCGTGCCACAAGGCTTCGAGCTCAAGCCCTTCGCGCTCGGTCGGCGAAAGATTGATGTTCGAGAATGTGAGCGGGCTGAAGTAGATCTCATTTTCGAGCCGCGTGTCGTAGATGCTGGTGCGCAGACGCAGGCTCCGGTTCTCGAACTCCGCGCCGAGCTCCGCCGTGAGCGCGGTTTGCGGCAGGAGCAACGCCGTCGCGCAAGGCGGGAAGAAGCACGCGTTCTCGTCGAAGTTGCCCAAGCGAAAACTCTTGCCGTAGCGGCCATACAGCGACCAGCCGGTCGCAAAGCTGTGCCGCAGCGCAGCCTCATAGGCTTCCAGGCGGTCTGCAGTGCGCCGGTCGTCCAGCGGGAACACCTCTTCCGTCAGGCGCTGATCGACGTGCTGGATCCGTCCGCCGAGGACGAGGCGGGTGGCCGGCGTTACCCAGAAGTTCGTCTGCGCGTACCAGCCAATGCTGTCCTGCTCGCCATGGCGCTTCGAGAACGCCGCCGCGGTCGTGGACGGGCTCGATGCGCTGAGCGTGTCGTAGTCCCAGCGCTCGATGTCGGCGCCGACAATGAAGTCGTGGCTGCGGCCAAGCGCGTCGAACTTGAATTTCGCCCGCGGCGTGAAGCTCCACAGGTTGGCGTCGGTGTCGGTGTAGAAGCCACCGAAGGCGGCAAAGAATGCCCGGGTGGTGCGCTGGCGATAGCCGAGATCGGCGGTGAATTCATGGCGGCCGAGGTAGTACGACCCGCCGGTCGAAACTTGCGCGCCGTCGCGCTCGCGCCAGTCGTCCGGCGTGGTGGTCTGCCGCGGATCGGCGTTGATCTGCGCCTCGGTGAGCGATCCGGGCAGGCGTGCACGCTGCTCGTCGACGTCCGCTTTGAGGTAGACGCGGCCTGCGGGCGACTGGGCATCCAGCCGACCGAAGGCGCTGCGCTGCCGATAGCGGCTGTTCGAGCGGTAGCCGTCGGTGTCTTCGTAGGACGCAGCGACGCCGCCGCCGAAGACCTCGCCCTGCCGCGAGAAGCCGCCGCGGAATTCCTCGGTGCCGAAACCGCCCGCACGCGCCAGGGCATCGCCGCGCGCCTCGCCTGCTCGGCTGCGTCGCGTAATGATGTTGATCGTGCCACCAGTTGCGCCGGCGCCATAGAGCACTGCTCCCGAGCCGCGCACGATCTCGATCCGCTCGATCGATTCGAGCGGGATGGCCGAGAGCTGCGCCGACTCGAGATCCGCTTCGGAGAGCCGCAATCCATCGAGCAGCACGAGCGTGTTCTGGTCGCCCGTAACGCCGAAGCCGCGCAGGTCGATCTGCGGGTTCTGCGTGCCGGCGAGATCGCGGATCTGCAGCAGCCCGAACTGCGCGAGGATGTCGCCGAGACTCGATGAAGCACTCTTGCGGATGTCATCGGCAGTGATGACCGTCACGCCGACCGGCAGATCTCGCTTCGCATCCGGGAAGCGCGTGGCGGTGATGACAATGGATTGGTCTTGCGCGTAGCAGATGCAACAGGAGCCGGCGAGGAAACCGGCAGCAATGAAGCGCAGCATTGAAACCTCCCATGGCGTCTTCCCCGACGCCTAAAAGTGGTCGAAAGGCTTCCTCTGGCCGGTCTCCGGGCTCGCGAGCACTGCTCCACCCGCCTTCCCGCACCTGAATGACAGACGCGATGCAGTGGCTTCGTGGGTGGTTCTCTCGCTTACCGTTGCGGGGGCAGCTGAGGCTTCACACCTCATTCCCGAGCACCGAGAAGCGGCGTCATGGTAACGGACGCGGCGCACGCAAGGTCATGAAGTACATGCAAAAGTCGTCCTTACTGCTTGACGCAGCGTGGGATTTGCAACATATTCGGACTGCGTGGAGGCCGAGTTCAACTCGTTGGAGGCGAAGGTCGAGCAATTCGTCGACCTGTGCGAGCGGCTGCGCGCGGAAAACAACGCGCTGCGCCAGCAGCTTGCCGCCGCGCAAAACGACGCCAAGCGGCTCAACGAAAAAATCGACGGCGCGACGTCGCGGCTCGAAGGCCTGCTCAATCGCCTGCCCGGCTGATGGCCGCCTCCATGCCGGACTCAGCGAAGACCGTCGAAGTGGAGCTCCTTGGCCGCACCTACCGCGTCGCCTGCGAGGACAACGAGCGCGAAGCGCTGATGCAGGCGGTCGCGTACCTCGATGGCAAGATGAACGAGATCCGGCGCGCCGGAAAAGTGATGGGCGCCGAGCGCATTGCCGTCATGGCCGCGCTCAACGTGGCGCACGAATTGCTTAGCGTGCGGCTCGGCGCGGGCTTCGACCTCGGACAGGCAAAGCGGCGCATCTCGGCGATCGAGTCGCGCCTCGAAGAGGCGATTGCAAAACAGGAAAAGTTGTTCTAAAAGATTCCTGTTCCCTGCTGTGCACGACAGGGCTCAAATTTTCCGAACCGATAGCTTCCTCAGGTTGCGGACCTAGTGTCACTGTTGTGATCGTCCCCCATGCTCCGCATGTGCCGGACGAACCTGATGTGACCGGAAAGCGACCACCCTGTTTAGCCAGGGTTCGGGAGCTGAGCCCACCGGCACGAGCGGGGGACGCTCCTCTCTCCAATAAGAAATGAACTACTGGCTCATGAAAAGCGAGCCCGACGAGTGCTCGATCGACGACCTGCTCGCCGCGCCCGGCCACAAGACCGCGTGGAGCGGCGTGCGCAACTATCAGGCGCGCAACTTCATGCGCGACGGCATGCGCGTCGGTGATGGCGTGTTCTTCTACCACTCGAGCTGCGACGAGCCGGGCATCGCGGGGCTGGCCGAGGTCGCCTCGCCCGCGTACACCGACGCGAGCCAGTTCGACAGGCGCAGTCCGTACTACGATCCGGCATCGAAGAAAGAAGCGCCGCGCTGGGTCAACGTCGACGTGCGCGCACTCAAGAGAACGAAGCTCGTGCCGCTCGCCGAGCTGCGGCGGCATAAGGCGCTCGGCAAGATGCGCCTGCTGCAGCCGGGCAACCGGCTCTCCATCACGCCGGTCAGCGCCGCGGAGTGGAAGTACATTACGGAACGGCTCATTTGAAAAACGACACGCTGCTGCGCGCGCTCGCGCGGCAGCCGACCGACCATACGCCGGTCTGGCTCATGCGCCAGGCCGGGCGCTATCTGCCCGAGTACAACGCGACGAGAGCCAAGGCGGGCAGCTTTCTCACGCTCGCGAAGACGCCGGCGCTCGCCACCGAAGTCACGCTGCAGCCACTCGAGCGGTTTCCGCTCGATGCGGCGATCCTTTTCTCCGACATCCTGACCATCCCGGACGCCATGGGCCTCGGGCTGCATTTTGCCGAAGGCGAAGGCCCGCGCTTCCAGCGCCCGCTGCGCGAAGAACGCGCGATCGCGGCCCTCGCCGCACCGGATCCATCGCGCGAGCTCGGCTACGTGCTCGACGCCGTGCGCCAGATCAAGCGCGATTTGCATGACCGGATGCCGCTGATCGGCTTCTCCGGCAGCCCGTTCACTCTCGCCTGCTACATGATCGAGGGCTCCGGCAGCGACGACTGGAAGACGGTCAAGACCATGCGCCATGCGCGCCCCGATCTGCTTCATCGCATCCTGGAGGTGAACGCGCAGGCGGTGCGCGAGTACCTGCGCGCCCAGGTCGAGGCGGGCGTCGACGTCTGCATGATCTTCGATACCTGGGGCGGTACGCTCGCGCACGACGATTACGAAACGTTCTCGCTCGCCCACGTGCGGCCGATCTTGAAGGCGCTCCAAGTGCCGACGATTTTCTTCACGAAGGGCGGCAACCCCTGGCTGCGCGAGATGATCGATTGCGGCGCGGCCGCGATTGGCCTCGATTGGACGTGCGACGCGCGCGACGCGCGCAAGCTCGCCGCGGGACGCGTCGCCCTTCAGGGAAATCTCGATCCGGTCGCGCTTTTTTCGCCGGAGAAAGCAGTGCGCACCGCGACGCGAGCTGTGCTCGATGCTTTCGGGCCACAGCCCGGCCACATCTTCAATCTCGGTCATGGGATCTTGCCGAAGACGCCAATCGAATCAGTTGCGGCCTTGGTAGACGAAGTGCGCGCTTACAGCAGCGCCCGGTCGAAAAAGGGCGCGCCCTCTTGACTTATGCACAAACTTGGCCCACTGCCGGGGAAAGCCCGTCGTTGTTGTCGTTCCCTAGCTACGTGTGTCTAAGTATCTGAGGTAGCAAGGAAAAACAACCCGGATCCGCAGGGCTCGCTATGCGAAACTGGGGTCGCCGGCCGCTGTTACGCCCGTATGAAGCGCTTACCCACAGTTTTATCCACAAATTATAAGTCCTTGCCGGAGCGGGGAAATTCGTGCGTGCGGGTCGCGCTCGACGTTCCTCTGCCTCGACTCTTCGATTACGCGCCACCCACCGGCGCAAGCGTGGCGTCAGGCGATCGCGTGACGGTGCCGCTCGGTCGGCGCAATCAAACCGGGGTCGTGATCGAAGAAGGCGCAAGCGAACTCGCGTTCGATCGGCTTAAAGCAGTGATCGACGTTCGCAGCGATGCGCCGCGGCTCTCTGCGCAGTGGCTCGAGCTGATGCGCTTTCTATCGACGTACTACCAGCGGCCGCTGGGCGAGACGGTCATCTCCGCGCTGCCGCCGCGGCTGCGGTCCCTCAAGCCGCTGCCGCGAAAGTCGCTCAACGGCGAGCCCGTCGCCGCCTCGGCTCGTTTCACACCGACCCATGCCCTCACCGCGGACCAAGCAAGTGCAGTTGAGCGCATCGCCGCGAGGCTCGGTACGTTCGCGACCGTTCTGCTGCACGGCATCACCGGCAGCGGGAAGACCGAGGTCTATCTGCACCTGATCTCGCGCCTGCTCGATCACGGCCAGCAAGCGCTCGTGCTCGTGCCGGAGATCAGTCTCACGCCGCAGCTTGAGGCCCGTTTTCGCGAGGCCTTCCCGGAAGCGCGTCTCGCGATGATGCATAGCGGGCTGGAGGACGTGGCGCGCACCACCGCATGGCTCGAGGCAGCGCGCGGCGACGCGCAGATCGTGCTCGGTACACGGCTCGCCGTGCTGGCTCCGCTGCCCAGGCTCGGGCTCATCGTCGTCGACGAAGAGCACGACAGCTCGTTCAAGCAGCAGGAAGGCTTGCGTTACTCGGCGCGCGACGCAGCCGTCTATCGAGCCAAGCTCTCGTCGTGTCCCATTGTGCTTGGCACCGCGACCCCGTCGCTCGAGACCTGGTACAACTTCCGTCAGGGTCGCTACGAGCGCATCGAACTCTCGCAGCGCGCCTCACCCGGTGCGCGGCTGCCGGCGGTGCGGACCGTGGACACGCGTACCCATCCGGCCGAACAGGGCTTCTGCGTCCCGCTGCTAGAAGCAATTGGCCAACGCCTCGCACGCCGCGAGCAAAGCCTCATATTCATCAACCGGCGCGGCTATGCGCCGGTGCTGACGTGCGAGGCATGCGGCTGGTATGCCGGATGCGAGCGCTGCACCGGACGGCTGGTCCTGCACGCCCCCGATCGTCGACTCCACTGCCATCATTGCGGCGCCCGGCAGCCGATCCCGCGTGGCTGCCCGACGTGCGGCAACGTCGATCTGAAGCCGATGGGCCGTGGTACGCAGCGCGTGGAAGAGACGCTGGCTGCTCGCTTTCCGGCCGCCCGCATCGTGCGCATCGACCGCGACAGTGCGCGCCGGCGTGCCGAACTCTCGCGCACGCTGGCCGGGATACGGCGCGGCGAAGGCGACATCCTCGTCGGCACGCAGATCCTGGCAAAGGGCCATGATTTCCCCAACCTGACCTTCGTCGGCGTGCTGAACGCCGATACGGCCCTCCTTTCGACCGACTATCGCGCGGCGGAGCGCCTTTATGCGGTACTGTCGCAGGTCGCCGGCCGCGCCGGGCGACGCGAGCAGCCCGGCGAGGTACTGGTGCAGACCCGTTATCCTGACCACCCGCTTTTTGCCGCCCTTGCCAGCCATGACTTCGCCGGCTTTGCCGAATCGCAGCTCACCGAGCGGCGCGATGCCGGCTTTCCGCCGTTCGTATTCGAAGCGGTGCTGCGCGCCGAGGCCCCACAGCTCGAGCGCGCGATGGCGTTCCTGCGCGATGCCCGCGTCCTCGAAGACGCGCCCGAGACCGTGCGCGTTTTCGATCCGGTACCGCACGTGATGACGCGCCGATCGGGCTTCGAGCGCGCGCAGCTCGTCATGCAGTCGAGCTCGCGCGCCGCACTGCAGGCGTTCCTCGCCGCCTTGGGGGCAAAGCTCTACGACGTCGCGCCACGCGGCGTGCGCTGGCACCTCGACGTCGATCCGATCGAGTTCGACTGATGGCTGCCGATCCACGTAGCGAGGTCGAGTCGGCGCTGCGCGCCGCATTGGGAAAAGTGGCGCCGGAGCACGCGGGTGCGCACATCCTGGTCGAGCGGCCGAAGCAGGCCGGCCATGGCGACTTTTCCACGAATATCGCGCTGCAGCTCGGCAAGGCGCTGAAGCGCAATCCGCGCGAGCTGGCGCAGGAAATCGCGCGCGCGGTGCCCGCAGGCGCATTCGATGCGCCCGAGATCGCCGGGCCGGGTTTCATCAACTTCCGCTTGCGCAGTGCGACCCGGCTTGCCGTCGTGCACCGCGTGCTGCGAGAAAAAGCGAGCTTCGGTCGCTCGCACTCCGGCGCCGGCGAGAAGGTGCAGGTCGAATTCGTCTCGGCCAACCCGACGGGGCCCCTGCATGTCGGCCATGGCCGCCAGGCGGCGCTTGGCGATGCCATCGCGGCGCTGCTCGAGTCGCAGGGCCACCCGGTGACGCGCGAGTTCTACTATAACGACGCCGGCGCGCAGATCGACAAGCTCGCCTGGTCGGTGCAGGCACGCGCACGCGGGCTGCGGCCGGGCGAGAAGGGCTGGCCCGAGGAGGGTTACGCCGGCGAATACATCGAGGACATCGCCCGGGAGTTCAAGGGCAACGTCGACGATGCCGATGCGGTGCGCCGTTTCGCGGTGGAGTACCTGCGACGCGAGCAGGACGTCGATCTGCAGGCGTTCGGGGTGAAGTTCGACGTCTACTACCTCGAGTCGAGCCTCTATGGCGACGGCAAGGTCGACGCGGTCGTGAAGACCTGGAGCGCGAACGGCAAGACCTACCAGAAGGACGGCGCGCTGTGGCTGCGCACGACGGAATACGGCGACGACAAGGATCGCGTCGTGCGCAAGTCCGACGGCGGCTACACCTATTTCGTGCCTGACGTCGCCTACCACCTGACCAAGTGGCAGCGGGGCTTCAAGCGCGTCGTGGACGTGCAGGGCACCGATCATCACAGCACGGTGACACGCGTGCGCGTCGGCCTGCAGGCGCTCGGCGCCGGCGTGCCAAAGGGCTGGCCCGATTACGTGCTCCACAGCATCGTCAAGGTGATGCGCGGCGGCGAGGAGGTGAAGATGTCGAAGCGCGCCGGCTCTTACGTTACGGTGCGCGATCTCATCGACTGGGTCGGACGCGATGCCGTGCGCTTCTTTCTCGTCTCGCGCAAAGCGGACTCGGAATTCGTCTTCGACGTGGACCTTGCGCGAAAGACAAGTGACGAGAACCCGGTGTACTACGTGCAGTACGCCCACGCTCGCGTGTGCAGCGTGTTCGCGCAATGGGGCGGGAGCCCGGAGGCGCTCGCGAGCGCGCGCCTCGACGCACTGAAGCACGAGCGTGAAGCGGCGCTCGCGCGCCTGCTGGACGAGTTTCCCGAGACGGTGGCGAAGGCGGCGCGCGAAGCCGCGCCGCACGACGTCGCTTTCTACCTGCGCGAACTCGCCGCGCAGTTCCACAGCTACTATAATGCCGAGCGCATTCTCGTCGACGACGAGGACCTGCGCACCGCGCGACTCGCGCTCTGCGCCGCAGTCCGCCAGACGCTGGCCAACGGGCTGTCGCTGATCGGCGTCAGCGCCCCGGAGAAGATGTAATGCCGCAGCACCGACCCCCCCGCTCGCGCCGCCACTCGGAGGGCAGCTTCCTCCTCGGCATCTCCGTGGGCGTGCTGATCGGCCTGCTCGTCGCGCTCGGCATCGCGTTCTATCTCAACAAGGCGCCGATGCCTTTCCTCACGGCCAAGCCGACCAAGGCTGACAAGGACCTGGCGAGCGGCAAGCCCCCGCCGATCGCCGGCATGCCGCAGGGTTCGGCGCCGATTCCGGGCGCGGCCGAGAAGCCGAAGTTCGACTTCTACAAGATCCTGCCGGGACAGGAGGAGCCGGTCTCGGAGAAGGAACTGCGGGAACGCGCCAAGGCACCGCGCGGTCAACAGGAAGCGTCCAAGGACGTTTATTTCATACAAGCGGGCTCGTTCCAGAATCCCGCCGATGCCGATAACCAGAAGGCCCGGCTTGCGATCCTCGGCTACGAGTCGAGCGTGGAGCCGGCCAACCTGCCCGACAAGGGCACCTGGTACCGCGTGCGCCTCGGGCCGTACACGAAGGTCGAGGAAATAAACCGCATACGCCAGGCGTTGGCGCAGAACGGCATCGACGCGAGCCTCGTCAAGATAAAGGAGCATCAATAGGCATGAAGAAGATCGTCGCGCTTTTCGCCCTGTGCCTGGTGGCGCCGCTGATCGCGTTCGCCCAGGCGCCCAAATTCACGGAGCTGAAGCCCGCGCAGCCCGTCTCGGTCGATGGCAACAAGATCGAGGTGATCGAGTTCTTCTGGTACGGCTGCCCGCACTGCTACAACCTCGAGCCCGTGCTCGAAACGTGGCTGAAGAAGCTGCCGCCGGACGTGCAGTTCCGCCGCGTACCCGCGGTGTTCAATCCGCGCTGGGAGCACGATGCCGAGATCTTCTACACGTTCGACGCGCTCGGGGTGCTCGACAAGGTGCACAAGCCCTTCTTCGACGCCATCCACAAGGACGGCCTGCGCACCGACAATCCGGAGGCGATGACGCAGTGGCTGCAGAGGAACGGCATCGATCCGAAGAAATTCAACGAGACGATGAAGTCGTTCACCGTGAAGAGCCGCACCGGCCGCGCCAAGCAGATGAGCGTCGGCTATAACATCGACGGCACGCCGGCGATGGCGGTCCAGGGGAAGTACACGGTGAGCGCCGAGCAGGGCGCCACGCGCGAGGGCATGCTGCAGACGGTGTCCTACATCGTCGACCAGATCCGCAAAGGGAAGTTGAAATAGCGACGCAGCGGGTCGTCATTACCGGCGCCTCGTCGGGCATCGGCGAGGCACTCGCCCGGTACTACGCCTCGGCCGATTCCGTTCTAGGCCTCATCTCCCGCCGCCCGCCGCCGGCGAACCTCGCGGGCACCGTGGTCCCCTACCCGGTCGATGTGCGCGACGAAAAGGCGCTCGCCGCCGCAGCGCGCGATTTCATCGGCCGCTTCGGTCCGCCCGATCTCGTGATCGCCAATGCGGGAGTCTCTGCCGGCACGCTCGGCGAAGCGATCGAAGACATCCCCAAGCTGCGGTCGGTGCTGGAGGTGAACGTCATCGGCATGGCCGCGTCGCTCGCCGCCTTTGCGCCGGCCATGCGACAAACGGGACGCGGCACCCTCGCCTGCATCGCGAGCGTGGCGAGCTTCAGGGGCCTCGCCGGAAACGGCGCGTACAGCGCTTCCAAGGCTGCCGCACGCACCTGGTGCGAAAGCCTGCGCACCGAGCTCCATGGCTCGGGCGTCGCGGTGGTGTGTGTTTGTCCCGGCTACATCGACACCCCGCTCACGCGGGTGAATCGGTTCCGCATGCCGTTCCTGCTGTCTGCCGATGAGGCGGCGCCGAAGATCGCGCACGCCATCGCCGCGCGACGGCGCGTCGCGGTCATCCCATGGCAGATGGCGCTGGTGTCGGTGGGGTTGCGGCTGATGCCGGACTGGCTATACGACGCGTTCGCTTCCCGGGCGCCGCGCAAGCCGCGCGATGGGGACAGACCTTAAGGTCTGTCCCCTACTTCAGGCGCGCCTTGGCGTAGCTGCCGGGCGCATCCTCGATGGCGTTGGCAGGGATGCGTGCCGGTACTTTCTCGCTGCGGTTGAGTCCGTCGATCCAGCGCTGCCAGTCGTCCCACCACGAGCCGGGCGTCTGCTTGGCCGTGGAGAACCATTCATCTGCCGTCTCGGGCTGCGCGTCGTTCGTCCAGTATTGATACTTCTTCGCCGCCGGCGGATTGACGATGCCGGCGATGTGGCCCGAGCCACCCAGCACGAAGCGCACGGGACCGCCCAGGTAGCGCGAGCCCTTGTAGGTCGTCTTCCACGGCGCGATGTGGTCCTCGACCGTCGAGATGAAGTAGCTCGGCATCTGCACCTTCGATAGGTCGATCGGCACGCCCTTCAGCTCGATACCGCCCGGCACGCCCATCAGGTTCTTGAGATACATGTTGCGCAGGTAATAGCTATGCATGCGCGCTGGCATGCGCGTCGAGTCCGCGTTCCAGTACAGGAGGTCGAACGGGAATGGATCCTTGCCCATCAGGTAGTTGTTCACCACGAACGACCACACGAGGTCGTTGGCGCGCAGCAGGTTGAACGTGCTCGCCATCTCCGATCCCTCGAGATAGCCGCGCTCGTTCATCTTCTTTTCCAGGTTCTCGACCTGCGCTTCGTCGATGAATACGCCGAGCTCCCCCGGTTGCGAGAAGTCGAGCAGGCTGACGAAGTAGGTCGCGCTCTTCACGCGATCGTCGCCCTTCGCCGCGAGATAGCCGAGCGTCGCGCCGAGGAGCGTCCCGCCCAGGCAGTAGCCGATGAAATTGACCTCGCGCTGCCCCGTCGCGCGCGTCACGAAATCCAATGCCGCGAGCGGCCCCTCGACCATGTAGTCGTCGAAGCCCTTTTGCGCGAGTCTTGCGTCCGGGTTGACCCAGGACAGTACGAACACCGTGTGGCCGCGTTCGACCGCCCAGCGGATGAAGGAATTCTTTTCCCGCAGGTCGAGGATGTAGTACTTGTTGATCCACGGCGGAATGATGATGAGCGGCCGCCGGTAGACCTCGCTCGTCGACGGCTGATACTGGATCAGCTGCATCAGATCCGTCTGGAACACCACCTTGCCGGGGCTGGTCGCCACGTTGCGGCCGAGCTGGAAGGCGGTCTCGTCGGTCATCGAGATGCGCAGCTGCCCGCCGCCCTTCTCGATGTCCGCCAGCAGGTTGTTCAGTCCGCGCACCAGGTTCTGGCCGCCGGTGGAAAGCGTTTCGCGCAGAACCTGCGGGTTGGTCATCAGGAAGTTCGATGGCGCGAGCGCGTCGACGTATTGCCGCGTGAAGAACGCGACCTTCTTCTCGGATTCGGGCGACAAGCCCTCCACCTGGCCGACCGCCTGCTGGATGTTGCGCGCGGCGAGCAGATACGACTGCTTGATGTAGTCGAAGATGAAGTTCCTCGACCACTCCTCGTCCTTGAAGCGCCAGTCGCCTTTCGCCGGTTCCGCGACCGGATGCGACTCGAGACCCAGCATCTTCTGCCAGCTCGATTGCCAGAGGCGCCACTGGTCGACCCAGAAGTTCATCGACATGCTGGCGAGAAGCGCGGGGTCGGCGGCGAGGCGCGCATAGAGATCCATGAATGCCTTGGCGATGCCCATCTCGTCGCGCACCGCCGACGACATCGACCGAGTCTGCTTCTGGGCGAATTCTCCGAGGATCTTGGAGGAGCGCTCGGCCACCTGCTGGGCGACGCGGGCGAGTTCCTGCGTTTCCTTCTGATTAGCGGGCTGCATACCGCATGATGCCATCAGCGCCCGCGGCGCGCCGTGCTTCGCCCGCGTAGTACAGATAGTGCAGATGAGCTATCGCCTCGCCCATCGCGAAGAAAGTTTGATGCGCGTCAAGGGGGCGCTTGAACAGCACCGGTAGCAATTCGCCCGCGCTGCGCTCGCCTTTGCCGAGCTCCTGCTTCAATTCGGCAAAGCGGTCGCGGTGATGCGCTTCGAGTTGCGCCACTCGCTCGTGCGCGCCACGAAACGGCTTGCCATGCGACGGCAGCACGAGCACTTTCGCCGGCAATGCGCGATAGCGCGCGATGGAATCGAGGAACAGGCGCAGCGGATCGCCTTCCGGATCGATCGACCAGACGCTGACGTTGGTCGAGATCGTCGAGAGCAGCATGTCCCCGGCGATGACGATGTCAAGCGACTCGCAGTAGAGCGACAGATGCTCGGGAGCATGCCCGTGACCGACGATGGCGAGCCAGTCGTGCCTGCCGATGCGCACCCGGTCGCCATCGATGATGCGGCGGTACGAATGCGGAAAATCCGGCACGAGCTGCTTGTAGCGGTTGCCGCGACCCGACATCGCCGTGATCCGCGCATCCTCGAGGCCATTGCGGCGGAATACCGAAAGGACGGCATCGGTCGTGTAGCCGGCCGCGCTCGCGGCCACGGCGTGCGCCGTCAGGTATTCACCCTGCGTCGTCCAGAGTTCGACGCCGAAGCGCTGGCACAGCCAATGCGCGTTGCCCGCGTGGTCCGGGTGGTAATGGGTGAGGATGACGCGCTTGATCGGCTGGAAGCGCTCGAGGAGCTTCTCCCACAACGCACGCGTCTGCGCATTGCCGATGCCGGTGTCGACGATCGTCCATCCGGCCTCGTCCTGGACGATCCAGAGGTTGATGTGGTCGAGCGCAAACGGCAGCGGCATGCTGAGCCAATGAATACCCGGCGCGACTTCGGTGGTGGTGCCGGGCTCGGGAGTTTGCGGCCAGGGATACTGTAGAGACATTAAAATCAGCTCGACCCTACCATGGAAATCGAGCGCGCCGAATTTTCGATCAGCGAGCTCGCCCGCGAGTTCGACGTCACGCCGCGTGCGATCCGCTTCTACGAGGACCAGGGCCTGCTATCGCCGCGGCGCGACGGGCAGCGACGCATCTATACCCTGCGCGACCGCACGCGCCTCAAGCTCACGCTGCGCGGCAAGCGCCTTGGCCTCACGCTCGCCGAGATCCGCGAGCTGATCGACATGTACGAGCCCGGCCGCGACGACCGACCCCAGCTCGAGCGCTTCCGCGAAGTGCTCGAGACCCACCGCCGGAGCCTCCTGCAGCAACGCGCCGACATCGAGGCCCAGCTCGGCGAGATCCAGACCTTCGAGAAAAGGGTCCACCAGCAGCTGAAGAAGCGACGTTAGCTCGGTTGACGTTTACGTAAACGTCAAGTAGCCTGCCCGGTTCGATGAACGCGCCCGCCGACCCTCGTTTCGCCTCGCGCATCCGCGAGAGCTTCCGGCGGCAGAAGGCGATGGCGCTCATCGGCGCCACGCTTGGCAGCGTCGCGCCGGGGGCGGTGGAGATCGCGCTGCCCTTCCGCGACGATCTCACGCAGCAGAAGGGCTACATCCACGGCGGCATCATCGGCATGATCGCCGACAGCGCCGCGGGCTACGCCGCCTATTCCCTGATGCCCGCGGACAGCTCGCTCGTCACCGTCGAATACAAGATGAATATCCTGTCGCCGGCAACGTCGTCCCTCACTGCGCGCGGCGAAGTGGTGAAGCCCGGCCGTACCCTCACCGTGGCGCGCGCCGAGGTGTACGCTCAGGATGGCACCCACGTCGCGACCATGCAGCAGACCCTAATGATGCTGGCCGGAAGGCCCGACCACCCGGAATGAGCTTTCTCGGCTTCGATCACGGCGACACCATCGCCATGCTGCGCGACTCGCTGCGCGACTTCGTCGCGAAGGAAATCACGCCGCGCGCCGCGGAAATCGACCGCTCGAACGAATTCCCGGCGGATCTCTGGCGCAAGCTCGGTGAGCTCGGCGTCCTCGGCGTCACGGTCGAAGAAGAGTACGGCGGCACGGCGATGGGCTACCTCGCCCACGTGATCGCCATGGAGGAAATTTCGCGCGGCTCGGCCTCGATCGGCCTTTCCTACGGCGCGCACTCGAATCTCTGCGTGAACCAGATCCGCCGCAACGGCGCCGACGCGCAGAAGAAGAAGTACCTGCCGAAGCTCGTCTCGGGCGAGCACGTCGGCGCGCTCGCCATGTCGGAACCCGGCGCGGGCTCGGACGTGGTCGGCATGCGCCTGAAAGCCGAGCGCCGCGGCGATCGCTATGTCCTGAACGGCAACAAGATGTGGATCACGAACGGCCCGGACGCGAGCGTGCTCGTGATCTACGCCAAGTCGAGCGACAAGGGCATCACCGCTTTCCTCGTGGAGAAAGGCATGAAGGGTTTCTCCACCGCGCAGAAACTCGACAAGCTCGGCATGCGCGGCTCCAACACCTGCGAGCTCGTGTTCCGCGACTGCGAAGTGCCGGTCGACAACATCCTCGGTCGCGAAGGCGAAGGCGTGAAGGTGCTGATGTCCGGCCTCGACTACGAGCGCGCGGTGCTCGCCGGCGGGCCGCTCGGCATCATGGCCGCCTGCCTCGACGTCGTCGTGCCTTATGTCCACGAGCGCAAGCAATTCGGCCAGCCGATCGGCGAGTTCCAGCTCATGCAGGGCAAGCTCGCCGACATGTACACCACGTTCTCCGCCTGCCGCGCCTACGTCTACGCCGTGGCGCAGGCGCTCGATCGCGGCGAGACCACGCGCAAAGATGCAGCTGGCGCGATCCTCTACGCCGCCGAGAAAGCCACCTGGATGGCGGGCGAGGCGATCCAGTCGCTCGGCGGCATGGGCTACATCAACGAAACGCCGACCGGCAGGCTCTGGCGCGACGCCAAGCTCTACGAGATTGGCGCGGGCACTTCCGAGATCCGGCGCTGGCTCATCGGCCGCGAGCTCTTCGCCGAAACCGCATAGGAGCACTCATGCAATCCGATCCGATCGTCATCGTTTCCGCCGCGCGCACACCGATGGGCGCGTTTCAGGGCGAGCTGAAAGGCTTTGCTGCGCCCGAGCTCGGCGCCGCTGCAATTCGCGCGGCCGTCGAGCGCGCCGAGATCAGCGCCGACGAAGTGGGCGAGGTCATCATGGGCTGCGTGCTGCCGGCGGGCCAAGGCCAGGCCCCGGCACGCCAAGCATCGCTCGGCGCCGGACTTCCGCTCGGTACCGGCTGCACCACGGTCAACAAGATGTGCGGCTCGGGCATGAAGGCTGCGATGCTCGCGCACGACATCCTCACCGCTGGCAATGCAGACGTCATCGTCGCCGGCGGCATGGAATCGATGACCAACGCGCCTTATCTCCTGCCGAAGGCGCGCGCCGGCTTGCGCATGGGCCATGGCCAGGTGATCGATCACATGTTCTACGACGGACTCGAGGACGCGTACGACAAGGGCCGGCTGATGGGCACGTTCG
>Ga0134121_10001384_pt1 | contig 22916 bp, 23 predicted proteins | sample KB301_FD_96463 | JGI IMG/M metagenome (GOLD analysis project Ga0134121, IMG submission 96463) | Terrestrial soil microbial communities without Nitrogen fertilizer from Kellogg Biological Station, Michigan, USA - KB3-0-1 | ecosystem: Environmental > Terrestrial > Soil > Unclassified ... | reverse complement strand
TCGCCAGCGTATTGAAGAGGAAGTGCGGCTCGACCTGCGCCTGCATCGCCGCCATGCGCGCCTCGACCACCTGGCGCTTCAGGCTTTCTTCCTCGGCAGTGTGATGCGCTTCGGCCGCCTTCGCCTCGGCCTTGACGGTCCTCGCGTAGGCGATCTTGATCGCCGCGGAAAGCATGATCCAGAGGAAGGCGAGCTGCGGCAGGAACTCGCCGAGCCGCGTGTGCACGACGCGCTCTTCGTTGCTCAGCTCCGACAGGGAGTCGATGACTTCGCGCCGGATGTCGGCGGCCAGCTCCTGCGCATCGGCCTCGCGCGCCATCGCGTCGTGCCGCGCCTGCTCGGCGTCGCGCCGCGCCTGCGCCGCGTTCTCGCGAGCTTGCCGCTTCATTTCGGCGATATCGCGCTTGATCGGGTCGATCACCTCGCGGTGGATGCTGTCCGCGAGCTCGCTGTGCGACGACGACTCGCCGGGCGCCTCGGGCGGGGTCGGCGGCGTCGGCACGGCCGGGGCGTCGTTGCGCCGCATGCGCACGCCCTTCTCGTCGACGATGATCTCCTGGGTCGACGCGCCGCCGTCGGTCTTGCGCTTGATGCGCACGCCGTCTTCGCCGATCGTGATCTCGGGCGCGGTCGAATTCTTCTTTTTCGGCTTGATGCGTACACCGTTGTCGTCAACCGTGATGTCGACGTTGCGGCTGCTAGGGACCCGCGAGGTGCGGGTGGCGATGTCCCAGCTGAACGGCGGGATGTTGCTCAGGATCCCCGCGACGATCAGGAGCAGGATCGAAAGGACGAAGAAGCGCTTCCAGGTGATCGACACCAGCCACTCGCCATAGCGGCGGTAGGCCGCCGCGATGCCGGTGCCGAGGTCCCTGAGGGTGTCACTCAGCGCCATGCTCTCGCTTGGCGGTGATGACGATCTGCGGAATCTCGAGGCCCTCGACCGCCGGCAGCGCAGGGCTGCTCTCGTCCATGCGGCTGTGGCGCTGGTTGGCATAGACCGCGGTGACGGCGGTGGCGGCGACTGCGACGATCAGGATCAGTTTTTTCGCGCTCATCGGGGTCCTCCCGGTTGACGATGGGCGCGACTTTAGAGAGGGAGAGAGGCCCGGGCGACCGGTTTGCGACGGACTGCAGCCCGGTGGTATGGGCTGCAGCCAGGGGGGATGAACGGCGCTCCATCAGGAGCGTCGTTCGAGGAATTCAGCCAGTGCCTTGCAGGTGTGGCCCTTGCCGGAGCGGGCCTTCTCGGGAGGGCCCTGGAACACGATCCGGCCGCCGCCGTCGCCGCCCTCGGGCCCGAGGTCGATGATCCAGTCTGCCTCGGCGATCACGTCGAGGTTGTGCTCGATGACGAGCACCGTGTGGCCGGCATCCACCAGGCGATGGAGCACGTGGATCAGCTTCTCGACGTCGGCCATGTGCAGGCCGACGGTGGGCTCGTCCAGCACGTAGAGGGTCTTCGGGAAGCTGGACTTCGACAGCTCCGAGACTAGTTTGATGCGCTGCGCCTCGCCGCCGGAGAGGGTCGGGCTCTGCTGGCCAAGCGTGAGGTAGCCCAGGCCGACATCCTGCAGGAGCTGCAGGCAGCGCTGGATCGAGGGATGCGCGGCGAAGAATTCGAGCGCCTCGTCGACGTTCATCGCCAGCACCTCGCCGACGCTCTTGCCGCGCAGCTTCACCGTCAGCGTGTCGCCATTGAAGCGCGCGCCGTTGCAGGACTCGCACGTCACCCGCACGTCCGGCAGGAACGACATGGCGATCTTCTTCAGGCCCTGGCCCTCGCACTCCTCGCAGCGTCCGCCGCTCGTGTTGAACGAGAAGCGGCTCGCGGTCCAGCCGCGCACCCGTGCCTCGGTGGTGTCGGCGAAGAGGCGCCGGATCTGGTCCCAGAAGCCGACGTAGGTCGCGGGACAGGAGCGCGGCGTCTTGCCGATCGGTGTCTGGTCGACTTCCAGCACGCGCTCGATCTGCTTCTGGCCGCTGATCTTCCTGCAGCCGATCGCCGCCTTCTCGACGAGCGACTGGTAGAGCACGTCGCGCGCGAGCGTCGACTTGCCCGAGCCGGAGACGCCGGTGACGGCGACCAGGCGGCCGAGCGGCACGCTCACATCGACGTTCTTCAGGTTATGCAGTTTCGCCTTCTGGATCTCAAGGCTCGATGCCCTGCCATTTCGCCGCGGGTGCAACGGGTGCCGCAGCGGCTCGCGCAGGAATTTGCCGGTGACCGAGCCGGGCTGGTTCACCAGGTCGTCGGCATGGCCCTGCGCGATCACGTGTCCGCCGAGCTTGCCGGCGCCCGGGCCGAGGTCGATCACGTGCTGCGCGCGGCGGATGGTGTCCTCGTCGTGCTCGACGACCACCAGCGAATTGCCCTTGGACTCGAGCTTCTCCAGCACGTCGAGCAGGATCTTGTTGTCGCGGTGGTGCAGGCCGATCGTCGGCTCATCCAGGATGTAGCACACGCCGCGCAGGTTCGATCCCAGCTGCGCCGCGAGGCGGATGCGCTGCGCCTCGCCGCCGGAAAGCGTCGGCGCCGAGCGGTCGAGCGTCAGGTAGCCGAGGCCCACCTCGCGCAGGAAGCCGAGGCGCGAGCGCAGCTCGGCGACGATGTCGCGCGCGATGTCGCGGCTGCGGCCCTGCAGATCCATGCCGCCGAAGAGCTTCTCGAGCGCCGAGACCGGCTGGTGGCCGTAGTCGGCGATGTTCTTGCCCTGCCACAGGACGGCGAGCGCTTCCGGGTTCAGGCGCTTGCCTTCGCACTCCGGGCACGCCTGGTCGATCTCGAGCCATTCGATCCAGGAATCGAGCACGTTGTCCTCGGCGCCGGTCTTCGAGCGCTCGTCGTCCCATTGCACTTCGTCGATGGCGAGGCCGGTGCCGTAGCACGCGGCGCACCAGCCGTGCTTCGAGTTGTAGGAGAACAGGCGCGGGTCGAGCTCGGGGAAGCTGCGGCCGCAGGAGCGGCACGCGCGCTTGGTCGAGAACACCTGCACTTCCTTCTCGAGCACGTGCACCACGCCCTTGCCGAACTCGAGCGCGGTGCGCAGGGCCTGCCGCAACTGCATCTCGGCTTTCGCCTCGACCTTGAGCGAGAGCACCGGCAGCTCGATCGTGTGCTCCTTGAAGCGGTCGATGCGCGGGAACGGCCGCACCGGCATCATCTTGCCGTCGACGCGTAGATGCCAGTAGCCCTTGCCCGCCGCCCACTTCGCCAGGTCGGTGTAGACCCCTTTGCGATTCAGGACCAGCGGCGCGAGCAGGGTAATTTGCCGATTGCGATAATCCTTGAGGATGCGCGCCGCGATCACTTCTTCGCTCTGCGGCTCGATCGGGATCTCGCACTTCGGGCAGTACTGCGTGCCGAGCTTGACGAAGAGCAGGCGCAGGAAGTGGTGCACCTCGGTCAGCGTGCCAACGGTCGACTTGCGGCCGCCGCGGCTCGTGCGCTGCTCGATCGCCACGGTCGGCGGGATGCCGAAGATCGCGTCGACGTCGGGGCGCGACGCCGCCTGGACAAATTGCCGCGCGTAGGCGTTGAGCGATTCGAGATAGCGGCGCTGCCCCTCGTTGAACAGGATGTCGAAGGCGAGCGTCGACTTGCCCGAGCCCGAGACGCCGGTGATGACGGTGAAGCGGCCGCGCGGGATCTCGACGTCGATGTTCTTCAGGTTGTGCTCGCGCGCGTTGTGGATGCGGATCGCGTTGCCGAGGTAGCGCCCAGCCGGTTCGCTGGCGGAGAAAATAGGGACTGTCCCTGTTTTTTCCCTTTCAGGGACTGTCCCTATTTTCTCCACGTATTCGCGTAGCGCCTGCCCGGTATGCGAGCTCTTGTGCGCCATCACCTGCGCCGGCGTGCCTTCGCAGACGATGAAGCCGCCGGCGTCGCCGCCTTCCGGGCCGAGGTCGATGATCCAGTCCGAGGCGCGGATCACGTCGAGGTTGTGCTCGATGACGACGATCGAGTGGCCCGCGTCGAGGAGCTGGCGGAAGGCGCGCAGCAGCTTCGCCACATCGTCGAAATGCAGGCCGGTCGTCGGCTCGTCGAACAGGAAGAGCTTCGGATCCGAGGCCGCTTCGGTCTCGGCGAGGTAGCCCGCGAGTTTCAGCCGCTGCGCTTCGCCGCCGGAGAGGGTGGGGACCGGTTGGCCGAGCTTCAGGTAATCGAGGCCGACGTCGACGAGTGGCCGAAGGCGCTGGACGACCTCTGGATGGTGGCCGAAGAAGCGCAGCGCTTCGGACACCGTCATGTCGAGCGCGTCGGCGATCGACTTGCCGCGGATCGTGGCTTCCAGCACTTCGTCGCGATAGCGGCGGCCGTCGCAGTCCGGGCAGCGCAGGTAGACGTCGGAGAGGAACTGCATCTCCACGTGCTCGAAGCCGTTGCCGCCGCACGCCGGGCAGCGGCCGTTGCCGGAGTTGAAGCTGAAGGTGCCCGGCGTGTAGCCGCGCTCCTTGCCGACCGGGCTTTTCGCGAACAACGCCCTGATGCAGTCGAAGGCGCCGACATAGCTCGCCGGGTTGGAGCGCGTGGTCTTGCCGATCGGCGACTGGTCGACCATCACCACATCGCTCACCTGGTGCGCCCCTTTCAGCGCCTTGTGCGCGCCGGGCGCCTCGGTCGGCTTGCCCTTGCTCTTGCGCAGCGCCGGATAGAGCACGTCCTGCACGAGCGTCGACTTGCCGGAGCCCGAGACCCCGGTGACGCAGACCAGCCGCTCGAGCGGCAGGCGCACGTCGATGTCCTTCAGGTTGTGCTCGGACGCGCCCTCGAGCGTAAGGAAGATGCGCGGTGGCGCGACCTTGGCCACTTCGACCGCTTTCTTCCGCCCGGCGAGATAGTCCGCGGTGAGCGTGCTCTCGGCCGCGAGCTTCTCCGCGGGGCCGAAATACACGATCTCGCCGCCGCGCTCGCCCGGTCCCGGCCCCATGTCGAGGATGCGATCGGCGGCGAACATGATCTGCGGATCGTGCTCGACCACGACGAGCGAGTTGCCGGCGTTGCGCAGGCGCTTCATCACGTCGATCACGCGGCCCATGTCGCGCGGATGCAGGCCGATCGACGGCTCGTCGAGCACGAAGAGCGTATTGACGAGCGAGGTGCCGAGCGCGGTGGTGAGGTTGATGCGCTGGACCTCGCCGCCTGAGAGCGTGCGCGACTGCCGATCGAGCGTGAGATACCCGAGCCCGACCTGGCAGAGAAAGCCGAGCCGCGTGCGCACCTCGGTGAGGAGGAGGTCGGCGGCCTCGTCCATCGGCGCAGGCAGAGTGAGCTCGTCGAAGAAGGTCTTCACTTCGCCCACCGACATCAGCATGAGCTCGTGGATGGAGCGCCCATCCAGCTTCCAGAGCAGGGCGTCGGGCTTGAGGCGCGTGCCGTGGCACGACGGGCACTCCGTGTACGCCCGGTACTTCGAGAGCAGCACCCGGATGTGCATCTTGTAGGCCTTGCTCTCGAGCCACTTGAAGAAGCGCCGCACGCCGTACCAGACGCCGGGCCAGGATTTCCGCCAGCTCACCCACTCGGGCTCGCCCTCGAGTACCCAGCTTTTCTGTGCCTCCGTAAGCTCGCGGAACGGCACATCGAGCGGCATCTTGCGTTTCTTCGCGTACTTCTCGAGATCGTCCTGGCACTCCTTGAAGCTCGGGCTCTGCCAGGGACGCACCGCTCCTTGGCGAAGCGTCTTGGCGTCATCCGGGACTACCAGGCCGAAATCGACGCCGATCACCCGCCCGAAGCCGCGGCATGTCTCGCACGCGCCGAGCGGTGAGTTGAAGGAGAAAGCGGCGGGTGTCGCCTCGGTGTAGTGGATGTCGCAGTCGGCGCAGTGCAGATCCGCCGAAAAACGGTGACTGTCACCATTTTCCTCGGCGTGGATATTTACGCGCCCCTGGCCGACGCGCATCGCCGACTCGAGCGCGTCCATCACGCGCGACTTGTCGGTCGAGGCGATGCGCACGCGGTCCTGGATGACCTCGAGCGAGCCTTTGTCCTTGCGGTGGACCTTGGTGTAGCCCTGCGCCTCGAGGAGCCGCAGCACCTCGGCCTCGCTGAAGTTCTTCGGCACCGGGACCGGAAAGGTGATGAGCAGGCGCTGGTCGGGCTGCTCGGCGAGCGTTCGGTAGATGGACTGGGGTGTGTCGCGCAAGACCGGCTTTCCGCAGCCGCGGCAGTGGAGCTTGGCCGCGCGCGCGAAGAGGAGCTTCAGGTGGTCGTTCAGCTCCGTCATCGTCCCGACCGTCGAGCGCGAGGTGCGCACCGGGTTGGTCTGGTCGATGGCGATGGCGGGCGGGATGCCCTCGACCGCGTCGACCTGCGGCTTGTCCATGCGGTCGAGGAACTGCCGCGCGTAGGGGCTGAAGGTCTCGACGTAGCGGCGCTGGCCCTCGGCGTAGAGCGTGTCGAAGACGAGCGAAGACTTGCCGGAGCCGGAGACGCCCGTCACGACGACGAGCTCGCCGGTCGGGATCGCTAAGCTGAGGTTTTTTAGGTTGTTCTGGCGGGCGCCGCGGATGACGATCGCGTCGCCGGGAATCTGCTCTTGCTTCACTGCCGCAATTTTAGCGGCTTACTGAGCAGGTTCCTCCGATTTGGATCCGCTGATGAAAAGATTGCGCATCAACGAGCCGCAGTGCGCGCAGTGCACGACGCCCGAAGCGTAGAGCTTGAACTCGTCGCCGTCGCAACGCAGGCAGTAGTACTGCGGCCCCCAGCCTTGCATCGCCGCGGCGCGGGCGCGCCGCTTCGCCCGGTACTCGGCGAGGCGCACGACGTTTTCGGCCGGGACTTGATCGGGCTGCGGGTTTTCCACAGCCTGGATTGAATAATGCGGTGACGCCGCGTTCCACCGAGGGGTATAGTCCGAAGAGTCGCGAAGAAGCGCGGCGCAAAGCCGCTGTCGGGGAAGGGAGACTATCCAACTGGTCAAAGGAGACTAGTCAATGACCCAGCCCCAAGCCGATCTGTTCGATCTCTACCGCGCCGGCCTCAAGACCGCTGCCGATCTGGTGAAGGCCTCGCTGGAAAGCGCCGAACGGCTGCAGAACCAGCAACTTGTCGCGATCCGCAGCGTCATCGACCAGCAATCCAAGTCCGCGACCGAGCTTTCGCGCGCGAAGACCCTCGACGAGCTCCTGAGCGTGCAGACGCGCATCGTTGGCCAGCAATTCGAGAACGCGGTGAGCCTGTGGAGCGACCTCTGCCAGGCCGCGGGCGAGAACCAGCGCGTGGCGATCGGCCGGATGCAGGAGCAGCTCGCGCAGGCGCGCGACTTCATGGCCTCGACGACGCTTCCGCTGGTGGCGCGCCAGGCCGAAGAGTCGAAGGGGCACCGCGCCAAGGCCTAGGGCCTGATGTAGGCCCAGCCTTCCTGCTGACGCTTCATGATGTGCGTCACGCCCGCCTGCACGTAGGCGATGCCGTCGTACATCTGCTCGCGCGTCACCTTGGTGTTGTGCATGGTGTTCTCGCACGCGATCAGGCCGACGCTGTCGTCGAGCGCGCCCGCGAGGCGATCGGCCACCCTGGAGTCTGACTTCAGCATGCCGAGGCCCGGCCCGTAGGCGACGATCTCGATCTGCACGTTGTCCTTGCCGAGGTCGGTTTGGACGTTCTTCGCGTTGTTGAGCGCGAGGTTCCACTTGCCGGGATCGTTGTCGCTCACCTGGAAGATCACCCGCTGCTTGGCGGCGGCGGGCTTCTTCTGTTGCGCCAACGCGGGGAGGGCCGCAAGCAGCGGGAAAAGGGCGAACAGGGCTCTGCGTTTCATTCGAGTTCCTCCAGGGTTCTGGGCCAGCTCTTCTTGAGCAGGCGGGAGAGTGCGCGGTCAGCGAGTATTTTGCCGCCAGTCTGGCATCGCGCGCAGTAGTTCGTCTCGTTTTCGGCGAACACGATGCGCTGCACCGGGGCGCCGCAGGCCGGGCAGGGCTCGCCGTAGCGGCCGTGCACGGCCATGCCTTCGCGGAAAGCCGTGACCTTCTCGGGGAATTTCCCGGCGGCCTCGGCACGCACGCGATCGGTCCATTCGCGCAGCGTGCTCTTCGTCGCCTCGAACAACCGGCGGATCTCGGCGTCGCTCAGCCTGGAGGTCATGGCGATGGGGGAGAGCTTCGCGCGATGCAGGATCTCGTCCGAATACGCGTTGCCGATGCCGGAAAAAAGATGCGGATCGGTCAGCGCCCGCTTTACCGTGTGGTTCTCCCGTCGCAGGCGCGCGGCGAACTCGCCCACCTCGATGTCGAACACCTCGACGCCTCCGGGATCGAGGCCTTCGAGGGTCGAGAGGAGATGCAGCGAGGCGCGCCGCTTGGTGCCCGCTTCGGTGAAGGCGAGCACGCCGCTCTCGAACTCGAGCAAGACGAGCGTGTTGGGCGGTCTCTTGCCCGGTTGAACCCACCGCAACCGCCCGGCGATCATCAGGTGGAGCACGAGGTAGAGCGGCCCTTCGAGGACGAACACGATGCGCTTGCCCACGCGCCGGATCTCGCTCACTCGCTTGCCCTCGGCGCTCGAGATCGGCGGCACGGCGGTGCGCAGGATGAAGGGGTTCATGAGCTTCACCCGCTCGAGGCGCCGGCCGAGCACGCGCGATTCCAGCGCTTCGACATAGACGGTGACGTCGGGCAGTTCGGGCATTCGGAACAGCCTACAGTGGGCGAAATCCCAATGCTAAGATCGCCGGCCCATGGTTGCAGAGCGCCGCGCGGCGAGCGAACTTCAGGCCAGGCTGCGCAGCGGCCAGTTCGTGATCACGGCCGAGATCACGCCGCCCGTTTCCACCGACCCTGCGGAATTCCTGCGGCGCGCGATGCCGCTGAAGGGCCTCGCCACCGCGGTCAACGTCACCGACGGCGCGGGCGCCAAGGTGCATCTCTCCAGCCTCGCCACCGCGCACTTCCTGGTGCAGAGCGGCATCGAGCCGATCTTCCAGATGACCTGCCGTGACCGGAACCGGCTTGCGCTGCAGGGCGATCTGCTGGGCGCCGTCTCGCTCGGCGTGCGCAACGTGCTGATCCTGGGCGGCGATGACCCGAAGGCGGGCGACCAGCCCGAGGCGAAGGGCGTCTACGACCTTAACAGCCGCGATCTCCTCGCCATGTTCGATCGCATGCGCACCGACAACACGCTGCCTACGGGCACGAAGATCGACGGCCCGCCGATGAGGCTCGTGCTCGGCGCCGCCGAAATACCGGTCGATCCGCCGGCGGGCTGGGAGCCGAAGAGCCTGCAGGCGAAGGTCGCCGCGGGCGCCGACTTCGTGCAGACCCAGTTCTGCATGGACACCGAGGTCGTGAAGCGCTATACGGCGCGTCTGCGAGGTGCCGGGATCACGCTGCCGCTCCTGATCGGCGTGGCGCCGATTCCCTCGGCGCGCTCGGCGCGCTGGATGAAAGAGAAGCTCTTCGGCACGATCATCCCCGACGCTCATGTCGAGCGCCTCGAGAAAGCGCGCGATCCCAGGGCCGAGGGGCGCAAGATCTGCATCGAGGTGCTGCGCGAGCTCGCGGAGATCCCCGGCGTCGCCGGCGCGCACGTCATGGCGCCGATGAACTTCGCCGAGATCCCGAACGTCATCATCGAATCCGGCGTCGCCGGCCGCAAGCTCTCGCATGCCGTTCACTGACCACTTCGTCGAGATCGACGGCTGCCGCACGCATTACCGGCGGGCGGGCAAGGGCGCGCCGCTCGTGTTCCTCGCCGGTGCGAGCGGCGCTCCGGTGGTGCTGCCCTTCATGGAGAAACTGGCCGGGCGCTTCGATGTGCTGGTGCCCGATCACCCGGGCTATGGGCAAAGCGACGAGCCGCAGTGGCTCGAGAACATCCATGACGCCGCGTATTTCTATCTGGATTTCCTTGCGGCGCTGAAGCTGGAAAAGGCGGCGCTCGTCGGCAGCTCCATGGGCGGCTGGATGGCGCTCGAGATGGCGGTGCGCAACACTTCGCGCATCGGCTCGCTCGTTTTGGTGAGCCCCGCCGGCATCAAGGCGAAGGGCGCCGAGCCGGCGGACATCTTCCTCCTCTCGCCGGAAGAGATGATCCGCAAGCTCTTCCACGACCAGAAATACGCGGAGGAGCGCCTGGCGGCACCGGTGACGCCGGAGGCGATCGACCTTGCGCTCAAGAACCGGCACACGACGGCGCGCCTCGCGTGGGAGCCGCGGCTGCACGATCCGATGCTGCCGAAGTGGCTGCATCGCATCGACGTGCCGGTCAGCATCGTATGGGGCGCGCAGGACAAGGTGCTGCCGGTCGGCATTGCACATGAGCTTAAGCGGCTGCTGCCAAAAGCGGAGATGAAGATCTTCGAGCGCTGCGGCCACCTGCCGCACGTGGAGAAGATGGAAGAGTTCTGCGACCTCGTGGTGCGCTTCGCATGCAGATAGTCCTCTTCCATCTGATGCCGTATGCCGACCTCGACCTTGCCGAGGGGAAGAAGAACGGCACGGTGTGGGTCACGCTGCCGAACAGTAATTTCGATCCCGAGAAGGGCCACAAGCTCTACAACCGCTACCTCGACGAGCTCGAGTACGGCGAAGAGCTCGGCTTCGACGTCGTCGCGGTCAACGAGCATCACCAGACCGCCTACGGGCTCATGCCGTCGCCGATCGTCACGGCATCGGCGCTCGCGCGCCGCACGAGGAAGGCGAAGATCGCGATCCTCGGCAGCGCGCTGCCGCTGCGCTCGCATCCGCTGATGGTGGCCGAAGAGCACGCGATGATCGACGTCATCAGCGGCGGGCGGCTCATCACCGGCTTCGTGCGCGGCATCGGCGCCGAGTACCACACGTTCGGCGTAAACCCGACGTTCTCGCACGATCGCTTCCACGAGGCGCACGACCTGATCATCCGCGCCTGGACGCAGCCCGGGCCCTTCGCCTTCCACGGCCATCACTACAACGTCCAGTACGTGAACACGTGGCCGCGGCCCTACCAGAAGCCGCATCCGCCGATCTGGATCCCCTCGCAGGGCAGCAAGGAGACGATCGACTGGGCGTCGCATCCCGATCGCCGCTACACCTATCTGCAGACCTTCAGCCCGGTGAAGGTCGTGGCGCGGTACCTCAAGTCCTATCGCGACACCTGCGCGGGCTACGGCTACCCGTGCGAAGACCGCCAGCTCGGCTGGGCGGTGCCGGTGTACGTCGGCGAGACCGATCAATCGGCGCGCAACGAGGCGAAGGCCCATTTCGAGGCATTCCGCAACGTCTACGTGCGCATGCCGATCGAGATGCTGCTTCCGCCTGGCTACACCTCGCGCGAGTCGCTGAAGAACGTGATGAAGGCCAAGGCGCAGATGTTCGGCGACGTCACCATCGAGCAGGCGATCGAGCTCGGCCTTTTCGTCTGCGGCAGCGCCGCGACCGTGACCAAGGCCTTCGAGGGCCACTGGGGCGAGATGCGCTTCGGCAACCTGCTCGTCATGTGCCAGTTCGGCACGCTGCCCGCCGATCTCACGCGCGCCAACATGGAGCGCTTCGCGCGCGGCGTGATGCCGCGCCTCAAGGCCCTGTGAAGAATATCGCCTGGCTCGGTCTCGGCCTCATCGGCCTGCCGATGGCTTCGCGACTCGCCGCGGCCGGATGGAGAGTGAGCGGATTCGACGTCAATCCCGAGCGGCTGAAGCTCGCCTCGCAGCGGCGCATCACGGCGGCGGCGTCCGCCGCCGCGGCATTGGATGGGGCGGAATTCGTCTTTACTTCCATGCCGAACGAGAAAGTCTTCGTCGAGGTCCTCTCGAGCCTGCCGACCCGCGCGACCGTGATCGATACCTCGACGGTCGGTCCGCAGGCGTCAGCGAAAGTCGCCGCGGCGCTGAAAGGCGTGGCTTATTTGCGCGCGCCCATCTCCGGCAGCGTCGGGCACGCGGAGAGCGGGCAGCTCACGACCTTCGTCTCCGGACCGCGCGCCGCGTTCGATGCGGCGACGGAAGCATTCAAGGCCTATACGCGAGCGCAGTTCTGGGTGGGCGAGGGCGAAGAGGCGCGCTACGCCAAGCTCGCGGTGAACCTGATGGTGGCGGTTACCGCCGGCATGCTGAAAGAGGCGCTCGCGCTCGGCACGAAGGGCGGGATCTCCTGGGAAAAGATGCTCGAGCTGATCGGCGAGAGCGTGGTCGCCTCTCCGGTGGTCAAGTACAAGCAAGACCCGGTGCGCCGCCACGACTACACGCCGACGGCCACAACCTCGCTCGTGCTCAAGGATGTGGACCTCATGGTCGCCGCCGCGAAGGCCGAGAGGATCGATTTGCCCCTCGCCACGGTGATGCAGCAACTTTTCCGGCGCGCAGCGGAGCAGGGCCTCGCCGAGCGCGACTTTTTCAGCGTCGTGGAAGGCGAGAACCCGGCGCGCTAATCAGCCGTCGCCGTAGATCGAGCGGCAGGTCCAGCCTTCTCTTGTCAGATGACCGCTGTGCCAGTTGTACGCGGGCACTTCGGTCGTCATGCCGGCCGAGCAAGGCTCACGCGCGACCAGCGTTTGGTTCTCCGCGCATCCCGCGGTGTTCAGTAACGCCACCATTGCCAATGCGGTGGTTGTCCATTGCCATTTCATGTCTCTGTTCCTCGTAGTCTGGTTTCGCCCAGGTGCATGCGTTCGCCGCGCCGAAGCGGCTGCGCAAGGAGCAGACGCATGTCGTGAGCGATCGACTCGGCGGTGGCTTCGGGACGAACGATGAGCCGCAAACGCCCCGCGCGGTCCAAGAGAAAGACCGGTGTCGAGTGGGCGGCGCGGCTAGCCACCACATGGAATTCCCGCGCGGTGCGCTGGATCGCCTGCTTGTCCCCGTAGAGCCCGATGAAGCGCGGATCGAACGTGGATACGTATCGCGCGAGGACCTCCGGCGTATCGTGCCTCGGGTCGACGGTGACGAAGGCGCCCTGAACCTGCTCGCCATCATTACCGAGCAGCCGAACGGCTTGTGCCAGCGTCGCCATCGTTGTCGGGCAAACGTCGGGGCAGCGCGTGTAGCCGAAGTAGAGCGCGACCACCTTGCCGTTGAAATCCGCTAGCGCGTGGTCTTTCCCATCCTGGCCGAGGAGCTGGAAATCGCGGCCCCAAGGCACGCCGGTGATGTCGGTCGCATCGAAGAACGGATCCTCTGGCGCGGGCCGCAATGCGGCCAACGTAAGGGCAGCGCCCGCGAGGATCAGGGCGCCGACCGCTATGGAGATAAGCCAGCGAAAGAGACGGGTCATGCTCTGTAATACCGCCTGCAGGGTGCGTCTATTCCGCGACGAATCTCGCGACGCGAAGAGCGCCTCGGCCGGCGGGTCAATCAAAGACCGTGATCGTGCCTTGCATGCGCTCGTGCCCTTCGCCGCAGAACACGTCGCAAATGAACGTAAAGGTCCCTGCTTTGCCGGGAACGAAGCTCACCTGGGCGACCTTGTCCGGAACGATATCGGCGCGCACGTTGAACTCCGGCAGGTTGAAGCCCATCACGACGTCCTTCGTCGTGAGCTGGAGCACCACCGGCTCGCCTTTCTTCAGCCTCAGGTTCGCCGGGGCATATTCGAACCGCTCGGACGACATCTTGATGAGCTTCGCTCGCGGCGCGGCCTGCGCGGCGACGTAGGTCGCGATGAATCCCACCAGGAGAACTGTCATCGCGACCGCCATGCGCACACTGCCTTTGCCGAGTCTCATGGCGTCAGGCCTTTATCACCGGGTACTCGATGATTTCGTAGCGCACCTCATCGAGGTCCGCATCGACTGACCGGAAGCCGAGGCCCTTGTACGGCGCTGCGGGATCCCACGGCACCGGCGTGCGGTTGGGCTGCGAGCCGGGCGCCGGCAGCGCGAACATCAGGCCCTTAGCCGCGTGGTGCGCGATGTGCCCGGTCATGTGGTGGTGCTCCTGATGGATGTGGCCGTAGAACACGGTCACATTCTTGTGGGGCATCAGCAGCTCGACGGCCTTCGCGCCGTCGCGCGTCGCCCAGTCCCACTGCGGCGCTAGGTCGAACAGCGGGCGGTGAGTAAACACCACTATTGGATCCTCCGGCTTGCGCTGCTTCAGGTCTGCGGCGAGCCAGGCCAGTTGCTCTTCGCCGATCAGCGCACGGGGATCCGAAACGTTGTCGAGGGCGATGAAATGCACGCCTTTGTGATCGAAGGAGTAGTGCGTGGCGCCAAAGAACTCCTGGAAGGCCTTGCCGTTGTCGAGCGAGGCGTCGTGCTCGCCGGGCATGAAGCGCACGTTCTTGACCTTGAGCTCGCTCGCGATCTGCTTGAACTCGGCCATGCGCCGTCTGCGCTCGAGCGGATTGTCTGTCGTGTGTGTAAGGTCGCCGGTGAACACGAGGAAGTCTGGCTGCTCCTCGAGGCTGTTGATCGACCGGACAGCCTTTTGCAGCGTGCCCTTGGCGTCTGGATTGGGCGCTCCCTCGAAGCCCCAATGAGTATCGGAGAGCTGGATGAAGACGAACTCATCGTCCCCGTGCGCTTGCGCCACGCCCGGCAGCGCCGACGACAGTACGACCCCGATGCTGCCAAGTCCCGTCAGCTTCAGAAAGCCCCGCCTGTTGATTCGTTTCACTTCGTGTCTCCTGGTCCCGGGTTGATGAAGTAGAGTGCGGTCGTCCTTACCGCCGTATGTACCGGGGGCCCGGGCGCGAAATTCCCCGGCGATCGGCCGGGAATAAATCTCCACGAGGCCCGGTATTACGTGGCATGGCCATCGTGCGTGCACTTGCTCGCGAAGAGTTGCCGGAAGCGCAGCCCGCTCGACGGCAGCGGCCGCCGACGGTCCAGAGCCATGGTCAGGGGAGAGCGCCGAGCTTGAACGAGCAGAGCAGGAACGAAAAATTCGAACGGCTCTTCGTCACGCATTTGGACGCTGCGTACGATCTGGCGCGCTGGTTGACCCGCGACGAGCGCAACGCCGAGGACGTGGTCCAGGAGGCGTTCCTGCGCGCCATCAAGTTCATGGACGGCTTTCGTGGCGAGAACGCGCGCGTATGGCTTCTCGCCATCGTGCGCAATACGTATTACACCTGGCTCCGAAAAAACTACGCGCACGGGCAGAGCGTTCCTCTCGACGAGGAAAGCATGAGCGCCGACGACTCCGAAGCGAGCTACGCCGGCAATGAAGCCAGCGCCTCGGCAGAACACCTCCTGCACCAGAAAGACGCCAAGCGCCTGATCAACCAGGCGTTGGAGCAGCTGCCCGATGAGTTCCGGGAGGTCATTGTCCTGAGGGAGCTCGAAGACCTGTCCTACAAAGAGATCGCCGCGGTGGCGGAAATTCCGATCGGCACCGTGATGTCGCGGCTTGCGCGAGCGCGAAAACTACTGCTGCAGCACCTGCAGCCCGTCCGGCAGGAGGCCTAGCCATGGATTGCAACAGCGCCCGTCGCCATCTGCACGCTTATGTCGACCGGGAGCTCGACGTCGCCAGCGCCTCGGCGATCGATCGGCATATCGCATCCTGCGAAGCTTGCGACACGATCTTTTCGCGGCAGGCCGAGCTGCGACGCACGCTGCGCGAGCACGTCACCTATCACGATGTGCCGCCCGCGCTTGCCGCGCGCATTCGCGCGCGGGCACCGGCCGCGCCCGCTACGCCGGCGCCGAGCCGCCGGCTGCCGTGGGGCGCGTTCCTCCCGCGCTTGCAGTGGCTGCAGTTTGGCGCCGCCGTCGCCGCTACCGCGGTCCTGTCCTGGACCGCCGGTGTCCAGTACGCGAGCCTTTCTGAGGACGAGCTCGTCGCCGAACAGGTAATGGCGGGCCATGCCCGTTCGCTCCTGACCAGTCGCGTCACCGATGTGGCGACCTCCGACCAGCACACGGTCAAGCCGTGGCTAAGCCGGAAGCTCGATTTCTCGCCCCCGGTCACCGACCTGACGCCGGTGGGGTTCCCGCTGCTCGGCGGGCGCCTGGATTACCTGGCCGGCCGGCCGGTCGCGGCGCTCGCCTATCAGCACCGCCAGCACCTGATCAACCTCTTCGTCTGGCCTGACCATAAGGCCAGCAGCGAGGCGACGCAGACCTTCTCCAAGGATGGCTATAACGTCCTGCGCTGGACCGAAGGCGGCCTCGCCTTCTGGGCAGTCTCCGACCTGAACGCCGCCGAGTTGAAGGACTTCGCGCAGGCCTACTCCAGCGCGCAGTGACGGCCGGTCTCGTCTAGCTAGCTGAATCTCCGTAGGGCCGCCGCGCGGCGTTCGCCTCGCGCGCTTTCCATCGAGAAAAAAAGACGGCGCCCGAAGGCGCCGCCTGAAACGCGAAGCAACGGCCGGGGAGTGAGGGGAGGTTTGCCGCTGCTTCTTCCGTAGATACCTCCGGTAGGTCATGGAAATTCCGCGACCTCTACTCTTGTTTCGCAAGCTCCGGCGAAATCTCGTAGCCCGGAATAAGACAGAAGCGACGCGCGGTATTGGCGGGTGAGTCTTCTTTCAAAGGGAGCAACCCGAACATGGCCGCAACCGCTTACGCGAGACAGGGCAAGCGCATCGTGCTGCTTGCATCGTTGACGATCGTCGCTACCGCCTCTGCGCGAGCCGACGAGGCGTCCGCGCTCAAGGAGCAAGTCGAAGTTCTTCAGCGGAAGGTAGACGCGCTGGCGAACAACAATCTTTCCGCTGGCGCGACGAAGGGCTCGTTCAAGATTCCAGGATCCGACACTTCGGTTACGCTCGGCGGATACGTCAAGTTCGACGCCATCTGGAGCGACAAAAGCACCGGCGTAGACAGCGTGGGCGATCAGCAGCTGAACATCAACCTGGTGCCCGTCGGACCAACGGCCGGCCAGCACAAGAAGGACCAGGTGACGCTGCACGCTCGCCAGACGCGACTCTCGCTAGGCACCAGCACGCCGACCTCCTACGGCGACCTGCGGACTTACATTGAAGGCGACTTCTTCGGCGCCGACGGCAACGAGTCGGTCAGCAACTCCAGCGGCTTTCGCATCCGGCACGCCTACGGCAGCCTGGGAAACCTGTCCGCCGGGCAGTACTGGACGAATCTCTTCAACGAGCAGGCTTATCCGGAGACGCTTGATTTCGGCGGCACCGTCGGCGAGATCTTCATTCGCCAGGCACAGATCCGCTGGACCCAGAAATTCACCGGCGGCGACTGGTCCGTGTCGGCCGAGAACCCGGAATCGGTCGTCGCGGTGGCCGGTGCGGCTGCTCCCTTCCGCGCTGACAGCGATCACGCGCCAGACCTGACCGGCCGCATCCGGTTAGCCGGCGAGCGCGCTACGTATTCGGCGGGCCTTCTCGCGCGCAACATCAGCATCGACTCCGCTGCGGCGCCCGCGGCGACGAGTCAGAAGTGGGGCGGTGCGGTTGTCCTGACCGGCATCGTTCGCACCACGGGTCGCGACGATCTGCGCTTTGACCTCAATGTCGGCAACGCGATCGGCCGCTACCAGGTGCCGGGATTCTTTCCCGACGGCTACGTCGATGCGACTGGGGAAGTGCACCTTGCCCGGCAGGAAAGCGCATTCGTCGCCTACCGGCACTTCTGGGCGCCGACGCTGCGCTCGAATTTCATCGCCGGGGCGGCGAATTCCAATCCGCCGCTCGGGACCTCGAGCTCGATCAACAAATCGGATCGATCGCAGCATCTGAATCTGATCTGGAGCCCGCTACCGCCCGTGAATCTCGGCGCAGAGCTGATCCACGCCGAGCGGACCGTCGTCGGCGGCGACCAGGGAAGCCTGAAGCGCATTCAGTTTTCCGCCCAATACACCTTTTAAACCAATCCCAGCAAAGGAGAAGCACCATGAAAACCACCATCCTCGCCGCCATCCTTACGCTGCTCGCCCTTTCCGCCTGCACGTCGCTTCCGGAGATTGCGGGGCCGTACGCACGCTCGACGAAAGGCGCGACGCAGACCGACGCGGCTCCCGACCGGGCGGAGCAGAGCCCCTTCCCGGCGGTGACCGACGAAGGTCGCTTCTAGGCCCTGTCATGACGGCAACACTTCTAAAGGTTGCAGTTACCACCACTGTTTTCGCCGGAGCGCTCGTCGGCGGCTGCGCCTCCACTGCGACGGATTGCGCCGGCGACTGGTACGCAGTCGGCGCGCGCGACGGCAGGCTCGGTGCTCGGCCTCAAGCCGACATCTACGCGGCGCGCTGCACGGGAAGCGTGGACCCAGCGCGCTACATCAACGGATGGGAAGCCGGCTATGCCGAGCGCCCCGTCCCGCTCTGGTGAGGTCCCGATGAAAGAGGTCTTTTTCGCGGGATCGTCTGGCACGGAGCGTGACGGTGTGGCGCGTGGATCTGCGGGGCGTGAGGCACGGCCGAGCGCTCGCGCCAATGTTGCGCGCTGAGTGGTGATGCAGGCGCTCTTCCGGCGCGCCGCCGAGCAGGGCCTCGCCGAGCGCGATTTCTTCAGCGTCGTCGAAGGCGCAATGCGGCCGTAGGACCAAGGTCCAATGGCACGGAGCGCGGCGGTGCGCCGAAACTGCGCTTCATGCCTGCCCACGTCAAGATCATCCAGGCGCGAGAGTTCGTCCGCGCTACGCCCGAGGGCGAGGCGAATCTCGAATCGGCCGCGCAGCTCCTGCAGGACATCGCACGGGCGGGCCGGGGCCTGGAAGACTTCGAGGTACTGGTCGACATCCGCGAAGTGTCGGGGCAGCTTTCGGCGTCCGACCTCTGGTCGCTGACGGAGAAGCTCGTGCGGCTGCGAGAGACCTTCGCGCGGCGCACGGCGATCCTCTGCCCCATCCAGCGCTTCGACCATGCGCGGTTCTTCGCGCTGTGCGCGGAGAACAAGGGGTTCAACATCCAGGCGTTCACCTCGTACGAGGACGCCATGGAGTGGCTAATCGCGAACTAGCGGGCCGGCGTGCATTTGGCCGCCGCGTCGGCGGCCTCGGCGCCGCACGAGCTGCACACGGTCGCCGCGGCGGCCACGAGCACCAGCGCGATCGCCCACACGATGGTGGCGATGAGCCCGGCTCGGATTCTGCGTTTCATTTCGGTCCTCTCGGCTGTTCGTCAGGCGCCAGGCCGGCTCGTCACCGCTGCTGGCTGGCGCATGCACGCATGGTTGGGCATGCGAGCCGCGCGATCGTCCGGTAATGTCAGGCCGGCGAAATGAAGGGTCAAAGGCCCGACGCTCTTAGAACTTTGCCCGCGGCCGACATTTCCTGACAGTTCGCACGCCGCCGCAATGAATCATGCGCGGCAATGCGAGCCCAGGAGCTAGTCGACCTCGACTTCACCAAGCCGCCGACCGGGGAGCGCAAGAGCGCTCAGGAGCCTGCCGCGCGGGCGGAGCTCGAGATCGGCAGCGTCTCGGTCGGGCAGCCGGGGAATTTGGTTTGCTTCCTCGCCGCGAGCGCGCGGCGCGTTACGGCCGCGGCGGATGCGCCCATCATGCTGGTCGAAGACGACGACGCGACGCGCCGCGTGCTCGAGAGAGCGCTGGCGCTCAGGGGCCATCCGGTGGTCGCTTCGGCGCACGGACGCGAGTTCCTGAAGGCGTTGAAGAAGCCGCCCCTGCCGCGCCTCGTCCTGCTCGACGTAGAACTGCCGGAAGTAAGCGGCTTCAAGCTGCTGACGCTCCTGCGTCAGCATCCGCAGACGGCCGGTATCCCCGTGGTCCTGCTGACCGGGCGTTCCGAGAGCAAGGATCTCCTGCATGGCCTCTCGCTCGGCGCCGACGGCTACCTGTCGAAGCCCGTGAAGCTCGAGACGCTGCGCGCAATGCTGGTGAAGCTCCTCGGCTGATGGAAACCGTCGCCACGATCGTCTATGCGCGCTTGCGCAACGTGCTGCCGGTATGCAACGCCATGCCCAACCGGTTCTCGGCGCCCTTCAGCGACGAGCTGCGCGGCGTGCTGGAAAGCGCCATCAGCCGCCAGAACGGCGTGATTGCCCAGCAGCGGGCCGACTCGGTCCTCGCGGTCTTCGCCAACGCGGCGGATGAGCAGCCGGACCATGCGCGTCGCGCGCTGCATGCGGCGATGCTCGCCGTCTACGAAACGGCCGAGCTCAACCGGCGCATCGTCAAGCGCGTGGGGACCGAATCGGTGCCGCGGCTTTCGCTTGCGGCCGGCGTGCACGTCGGCCGCATCGAGGTCGGTCCGGCACCACGCGGTACGAGCGGTGCAGTTCGCGCAGTCGGCGAACCGGTGGAGGTGGCCCGGGTCCTGGAATGCACCGCGCCGGACGTGGGCTGGAGCATCGTCGCATCGCGGGCCGCCTGTCATGCCGCCGGCAGCCGCATCGAGACCGGCAGCTTCGGCTCGGTGGCATTGCCGGATGAGTCATTTGTCGACATCGCGGAGGTGACGGGCCTTGCGCCGCAAAAGACTTCGAAGAGCTCGCCGCAGACCTATCAGGCGCTGCGCGACGCCATCGTCAACAACCGCGATCTGCGCCCGGCAGCCGATCTCGCCGGCGCGGCGAACGAGGCCGCGAAAGGCGCGGCGCTGCATTTCTCGATCGACGGCTACCGGATCCTCAAGAAGATCGGCGAAGGCGGCATGGCCTCGATCTACCTCGCCGCCGACCGCTCGGGCGGGGCGCAGGTCCTGAAGGTCATGCGCATCGTCGGCGACCAGCAGGGCGACCACCTGCAGCGCTTCATCCAGGAGTTCGCGCTGCTCGCGCAGGTAAAGCACCGCAACGTGGCGCAGATCCACCGGCAGGGCTTCTGCTCCGGGCATGCCTACATCGCGATGGATTATTTCTCGCAGGGCGACCTGCGCGCGCGTATGGCGCGTGGTGTCGACCCGCAAACCGCCTGCTCCTATATCCGCCAGACGGCCGCCGCCCTCGATGCGATCCATGCCGCCGGCATCGTTCATCGCGACCTGAAGCCGGACAACCTGATGCTGCGCAAGGACGGCAGCATTGCGCTCGCCGACTTCGGCATCGCCAAGCACGTCGAGATGTTCATCACCGACACGGCGCATGGCGAAGTGGTTGGCACGCCGTATTACCTCTCCCCCGAGCAGGCGACCGGCCGCATCGTCGATCATCGCTGCGATCTCTACAGCCTCGGCGTGATCCTGTACGAGCTCTTGACCGGAGCCAAACCGTACCGCGCGGCGACGGCGGATGCGCTGCTTGATCTGCATGTCAACGCGCCGGTGCCGCGCCTGCCTGCGGCGCACGAGCGCTTCCAGACGGTCCTGGACAACCTCATGGCGAAGGATTGCGAACAGCGCTACAGGAGCGCGCGACACCTGCTCGCGGACCTGGCCGGGCTGTGAGCGCGAGCGCGCGAGTGCTCGCGATCGATGATGACCCGAGCATGCTCGGCCTCGTCTCCCGCATGCTGGGCCGCGCCGGCTACCGGGTGGAGATCGCCGCGAATGGCAGCGAAGGGCTGGCGAAGCTCCGGGCTAGCACGCCCGACCTCATCGTCTGCGACGTCCAGATGCCGGACCTCGACGGCTTCCAGGTACTCGATCATGTGCGGGGCGACGCCGCCACGGCCGCGCTGCCCTTCGTGCTCCTCACCTCGCTCACCGACCGGGACAGCGTGCGGCGCGGCATGCGCCTCGGGGCGGATGATTTCCTATCCAAGCCGGTGCACGCGCAGGAGCTCGTCGACGCGGTCGGCGCCGCGCTCGACCGCCGCCGGCGCCTGAGCGCGCTCGTCTCGGGGCGCGCGCTGCCCGACGGCAAGGAGCTGCGCGAGCGCTATGAAGCCAAGCTCGAAGGTGCCGAACCGCCGATGGTCCGCGAGGCCGACATCGCCGGGATGACCGGGCGCCAGGTCATCCAGACCGTGCTCTTCTCCGACATTCGCGGGTTCACCTCGATGTCGGAGCGCCTGCCGGTGACGGAGGTCGCCGAGCTTCTCAGTCGCTATCTGCGCGAGGCGTGCAGGCCGATTCTCGCCGAGGGCGGCCGGATCATGAAGATCATGGGCGACGGCGTGATGGCGGTGTTCGGTCAGGACGCGCCCGAGGACGTCGCCGCGCACGCGGCGGCCGCACTGCGCGCCGGCATGGGCATCGTCGAGCTCTCGCAAGAGTTCCGCCGGTGGGTGGCATCGCGCTTCGACTTCCAGGGGCTGCCGCCCTTCGACGTGGGCGTCGGCATTCATACCGGAGAGGTGATGCTGTTTCAGCTCTCCGTCGGCGGTTCGGGCGACCTGACAGCGGTCGGCGACACGGTCAACGTTGCCTCGCGCCTCGAGCAGAAGACCAAGGAGCTCGGATGGCCGATCGTCGTCAGCAAGGCGACGCTCGATTACGCCGGCGCCGGCTTTGACATCCGCGAGGTGCGTGACCTGACGCTCGCCGGCCGCGACGCGCGCATCACGGTCGGCCGTCTCGACTGGGCGCGCAAATCGGCGGGGCAGCCGCCGTCGCCGCTGCCGACTGGCCTCGAGGCGGTGCTCGACGAGAGCGCGCGGTCGACCGCGGAGGCGGCGAAAGAAGCGCTCGACTCCACGCTGCACGCCCTGGGAAAGAACGCATCGGCCGAGGCAGAGCCGGTGATCAAGGGCTATCGGGTCCTCGCCAAGATCGGCGAGGGCGGCATGTCGAGCGTCTTCCTCGCCGAGGAAGAAAGCCGCAAGCGGAAAGTCGTGCTCAAGGTCCTGCGCGGACGCAGGGGAGACGACGAATCCCTCTGGAAGCGGTTCTTCCAGGAATGCGCCATCGTCTCCGCGATCCAGCACGACCATGTCGTCCCGATCTACGACCAGGGCTTCGGCGACGAGCTCGCCTACATCGCCATGGAGTACCTCGGCGGTGGCACCCTGCGCGAGGTGATCGACCGCGGCCTTTCGCCGCGCCAGGCGCTGTCGCTGCTTTCGCAAGCGGCGAGCGGCCTCGCCGAAATCCACCGCTGCGGCATCGTGCACCGGGACATCAAGCCGGCGAATCTCATGCTGCGGACCGAAGGCGTCCTCGTGCTGACCGATTTCGGCGTCGCCAAGCGCCTCGACCGAGGCGCCGGCCAGACGCTGCACGGCGAGATCCTCGGCACGCC
>Ga0134121_10001383_pt1 | contig 22924 bp, 18 predicted proteins | sample KB301_FD_96463 | JGI IMG/M metagenome (GOLD analysis project Ga0134121, IMG submission 96463) | Terrestrial soil microbial communities without Nitrogen fertilizer from Kellogg Biological Station, Michigan, USA - KB3-0-1 | ecosystem: Environmental > Terrestrial > Soil > Unclassified ... | reverse complement strand
GACTCAGGAGGGGACGCCCGCCCGAATACGTCATCGTAATTACCAGCACCACTACTAAGTCGCCTTACCGCAGTTCCTCGTTCGGCTGGTAGTTGTGCAGCATTTCCGGATAGCCATTCATCGCCAAGCGTGTCGAGGTGCCCGTGCCTCCATGATGCGCGCGGTGCCACATCCCCTTGGGCGCATAAACGACGTCACCCTGATCGGCAAGGAAGATCGGCTGCGAGCCGATCTTGTATTCAATCTGACCTTCCATGATGAACCAGAACTCGCCTGAAACTTCGTGGAAGTGCCCCTTGTCTTTCGGATTGTCCGTCTGCGGATTTCCGCGAATGACGTTCGCAAAAGCGCGATCGTCATAAACGAATGCGCCACCGCGATAGTTACCGGCGGCAATCGCTCCGTTGAAATCGAGGAACGGCTTGTTTCTTGCGTCGTAGTTCTTCTTGCCGCTGATTCGAACCTTCACGAACTCCATGCCGGGCACGGGAGTCGGAGTCTCATCGGCCGGATACATCACCGGCGATCCAGTAACCGTCACTTCAAGGAAGAGCGCGGGCTGATCGCCCATAACTTCCATGTTGTAGACGTTGCGATACGGCGCCTGAACAAGAAACCCCTTCGTGGCCATGATCGGTTGCTGGCCTTCGATGTTGAATTGCACCGTACCGGCCTGCATCACCCACCAGATGGGATTGTCGGGTTGAAACTGACGCTTCGTCTTGGTGCCCGGCGCCAGCTGGATGTAGTCGGCGTGCAACAGGGGATCGCTGACGACGGTTTCCTTCCAGCTTGCCTGTCCCTTGTGGGTGGCCATCAATTCGGACAATTTCCAGTGCGGCTTGTTCGGAGCAATCCACCCGGGGTTCGTTGTCGGGACGGGCGCCCACGCGAGGGTTTCACCTCGCTGCTGTGCCGTAACAGTTAGAACTGGAACGAGACCGAGTGCAGCAACGGCGAGGATAGCCAGGACTTTGAGGTATCGCATCTCTTCGAACTCCTTCTAAGGATTGTGACCCGGGTACGATAACATGAATTCGGGGCCGTGCTACTCGAACCCCGAACTCTGAAATGCGAGTTCGGGGTTCGAGTAGCATGGCCCCGAATCACGCCGTTTTGGCGCTACTTCTTGATCTGCTGGCCCGGCAACGACGGTCCAAATAATCCTTCGTTGGGTTTCAACTTCGTCGTGGTGCTGGGGCCCATTCCCATCAATTGAAGAATTACTTCCTCGTTCTTGGCACCGTCATAGTGATGCGCGCCGGCAGGATGCTTCATGAAGCTTCCCGGCTTCAGCGCAATCGTCTTGTCCGGAGCAAACGCGTCGCCCGCGCCGGTATACCAGGTGCCCTTGATAACTGTGGCATAGCGTGTCTCACCGTGGAAGTGCGGTTTGCTCATGACTCCTGGAGGAAACTTGACCTGAATGATGTACAGGCCAGGCTTCTTCGGATCGCCTTCGACGACCGCCTGCGAGAAGCCAAGATCCGCAGGGTCCGCGACCCACTTGAGTTGTTCAGGGGTGATGCGGACCACGGGGTCCTGCGCGAAAACCACTGCGACGGATGCCACGAACAGGCAACCCATCAGCGCGAAGACTGTTGCTTTCATGTTTGAAGGCTCCTTTAGGTATTGAAACGCCGCCAATCGTAGCACAAACTCCCCGCATGATTTCCGAAGCAAAGCTGTTGAGAAAGATCTCTTTCCGGTTGATCCCTTTCATGTTCCTGATGTACATCGTCGCGTACCTGGACCGTGTCAACGTCAGCTTTGCGGCGCTTCAAATGAATGCGGCGCTGGGTTTCAGCGCGGGCATCTATTCCTTTGGAGCCGGAATCTTCTTCATCGCGTACTTCATTTTTGAAGTGCCGAGCAATCTCATCCTGCATCGCGTCGGCGCGCGAATCTGGATGGCGCGCATCATGATCACCTGGGGGATCATCTCGTCGGCGATGATGTTCGTGAAAGGGCCGGCATCCTTCTACGCGCTGCGCTTCCTCCTCGGAATTGCCGAAGCCGGATTCTTTCCGGGCATGATTCTGTACCTTACCTATTGGTTTCCCCGCGATGCCCGCGGTCGCGCCGCCGGGCGCTTCATGACGGCGTTAGCCATTGCAGGCGTCGTCGGGAGTCCGATATCGGGACTGCTGCTGCAACTGAACGGAACCTACGGGCTTGGCGGATGGCAATGGTTGTTTCTGATTGAAGGCATCCCCTCGATCATCCTGGGCGTGATCACGTTCTTCTATTTGCCGGACAGTCCGGAGAAAGCGAAATGGCTCACTCCGGAAGAGAAGAACTGGGTCGCCGGAAAGCTCGACCGCGAACGCCAGGAGACAAGCGTCGGTGGCGAGCATTCGACAGCAGCCGCCCTGGGCAGCGTCCGAGTCTGGACATTCGCTGCAATCTACTTCGCGATCATCATGAGTTTCTACGGCATCACGTTCTGGCTGCCTCAGATCGTCAAGGCTTTCTCGGGGATGAGCGACCTTGTCGTCGGATTCCTCACGGCTTTGCCGTATCTCGGTGCGTCGGTCGCCATGGTGATCCTGTCTCGAAACTCGGACCTGAGGAAGGAGCGTCGCTGGCACGTTGCCCTTTCGGCAATGGCCGGCGGTCTCGGATTGATCGGAGCCGGCATGGCGCCGAGTCCGGCGATAGAACTCGCGGCTCTCACCCTCGCAGCCGCCGGCATCTGGGGAACGCTCGGACCGTTCTGGGCAATGTCGTCGGGCTCCCTTGCAGGAACGGGTGCCGCTGCCGGCATAGCACTGATCAATTCCGTAGGCAATCTCGCCGGCTTCGTCGGCCCCTATCTGGTGGGCTGGGTTCGCACCAAAACGGACAGCTTCACATGGGCGCTCATCGTGCTAGCCCTGTTCCCCATAACCGGCGCGCTGATCACGATTCTCACCCGTAAAACAAAATAAGGCGGGCGAGGGGCTAATGCGGGGAGGGGCTAATTCGGGGCCGTGCTACTCGAACCCCGATCTCTGAACTACAAGAGATCGGGGTTCGAGTAGCACGGCCCCGAATTAGCCCCTCCCCGCATTACCCCCTCGCCCACCTTATCCAATCAGAAGCATATTAGATCCAAATCACGCCTGAACGCATAGTCACCTCCGCTGCGACAGCTTGCGGAAGTGGACAGACAGATAAGGTCCCTGGCTTTGCTCTACTTTGCCGCGTCACGCTTTATCGGCTTGCCGTAAACCTCGATCCAACCTACATCGGAGTAGCCGCCGTCGCCGTGGCCGCTGCCGGGAGTCAGATCGGCAAAACCGACTTCATCGACCTTGCTCAAATCGACCGTTGCGAGCAGCTTGCCTTTGGTAAGAACCTTCGGCATGTCCACCTTCAGCCACCGCACTTCCGACAGATAGAACTCGCTCTCGCGCCAGTCAAACGGGGCCGAATCGACGTGATCGCCGATAAGATACGTGCCGTCCGTGAGCTTCAACACGGGACGAATCTCATGGAACCCTGAGGTCTTGATATACCACTTGATACGGGCCTTTCCTGTCAGGTCCACAACGCTGTCTTTGTGCTTCAAGGTAACCGCGCAGGCGGAGTTACAGAGACCCGTCCAAATGTGCGGCATGTTGCCTTCGTTGGTAACCCCGAAATCATCCTTGTTGCCCGGTCCATACAGGACAACCTGCAGATCGGGATTCGACACGCCGTCCTGGCTCATTGGTGTCATCGCCGTGTTCTTCCAGGTTTCCTTGAAGAACAGCGAAAGAGGCTCCGCCTGACGCGGGCCCGCGCCCCCAGCGCCGCGCGCTCCACCGCCGCCACGCGCGCCGCCCGCGGGCTGCTGCGCAAAAACGCTCGATGCGAAAACCGCGAGCGCGAGAGAACTTAGTGCGAATCGAATAATTGTACGTCGTGTCATCGTCCCTCCCAATACTGGCGAGACGATATCGCGCGGATAAGGAGTTTTGCAAGCAAAGCCAACAGAGACATTGGCCGATTCTATCCGGCAGCGTGCAAGGCATGGTCTTTCACGGATCCGCCCACCATCGCCCAATAAATGATGGCGGCGGCAACCGCGCAGATTCCGATCAACGAAGCGACCGGCAGCGCGTCGCCGCTGTTGGCCGCACCGATAAGCGATGCCGATCCCGCAGCAAGCCCGAACTGCAACACTCCAATCAGTGCGGAAGCGCTGCCCGCCCTTGCACCATGCGGCGCCATAGCCATCGCCGTAATGTTTGGAAACAGGCATCCCACAGACGAAACGTAAACAAACAACAGCGCCGCTATACCGTAGAGCTGAAGAAACCCGCTGAACGTTCCGACAAACAGGACAATACCGGACGCGACCTGAACAACCAGGATCTTCCTGATGATCGCGTCACTTGTAAACCGACGCACAAGCCGCGCGTTTAACTGCGCGGCGAGCACCAATCCCAGCGCGTTTATGCCGAAGAAAAGCCCGAAGCGGCCGGTCGTCACCTGAAAATGTTCGATAAAAACGTAGGGCGATCCCACGATGTAGGCGAACATCCCTGCCATCGCCATTCCCCCGGTCAAGACGTAGCCGACGAAAACGCGATCTTTCAGAAGTCTTCCGTAAACCGACAGGACATTCCCCAGTATCAGCGGCGTGCGATTTTTGGTGTGTGTCTCCCGCAATCGAATGAGGCCGCCGGTCAGACCGATTGCGCCAAGGAGCGCCATCGCCCAGAAAATGGCGCGCCATTTGAAGAACAGCAATACCTGCCCTCCCGCCAGCGGCGCCAGAACCGGCGACACGCCCATCACCAGGACGAGCAGCGAAAAGACCTGTACCGCTTCCCGAGGTTCAAAGAGATCGCGCACTACGGCCCGCGCGATCACCTGCCCCGAACAGGCCCCCAGCGCCTGGAAAAACCGAACGGCAATCAGGACATTGATGGACGGCGACAGCGCGCAACCAATCGATGCGAGGACAAACAGAGCCAGCCCCACAAAAAGAGGACGCGTGCGCCCGAATCTGTCGCTGAGCGGTCCGTAGAATCCCTGCCCCACGGCAAGTCCGAGAAAGAAAGAGGCGACGGAAAGCTGCACATGTCCGGGAGATGCGCCGAACTCGAGGCCGAGCGCGGGTAAGCCCGGCAAATACATATCGATCGAGAGAGGCGCAAAGGCCGTTACAGCGCCTAGAAGGACGACAAGTTCGGTGCGGTGCTGTGGAGGTGCAGTCACGGGTCCACAATCATAGGGTGGGTCTGGAGTGCTTCAAAATGACAAATGACAATTGAACGTTGAACAATGACAAAGCACCCGTTCCCTCTGAACTGGGGAAGAGAAATGCTTTGTCATTGTTCAATGTTCAATTGTCATTTCAGAGAGGAATTCGGGGCCGGAGAGGAATTCGGGGCCGTGCTACTCGAACCCCGAATTCGAATTTCAGAATTCGGGGTTCGAGTAGCACGGCCCCGAATTCCTCTCCAATTGTCATTCGTCATTTCGGAAAAGCAGCAAAACCCTAAAGGGTCATCATCCCGGTGCTGTCTCCAAACGCATCCATCCGGATATCCAGCTTGTCGAGCACGGCAAGCAGAAGATTCGACATTGTCGTCTTCGGCGTATTTCGGATGTGACGCCCACCCTTCAGCTTCCCTGATCCTCCGCCGACCAAAAGCAACGGAAGAGGTTCGTGATTGTGCTGATTGGCATCGCCCATTGCGCTGCCGTAGAGCACAATCGAATGATCGAGAAGATTGCCGTCGCCATCCGGCGTCGATTTCAACTTGTCGAGCAGGTACGTGAAGACGGTGACGTGATAGCGATTCAAGACAGCAAAGCGTTCCATGTTTTCGCGCTGGTTCGAATGGTGCGACAACGTGTGGAAGGCATCGCGGATCGTGCTGTTAGGGTAGGTCGCGCCGCTGAGTTCCTTCGCCATGAGCATCGTGGACACTCGAGTGATGTCCGCCTGCCACGCCAGAACCTGAAGGTCGAACATCAACTTGATATGAGCTTCGAAATCCGAGGGGATACCGACCGGCGCCGCAGGCAGCTTCAAATCGGTTGAAAGTTGTTGATTCGCTTTCTGGATCCGGCGTTCGATTTCGCGCACATCGTTCAGATACTGATCGAGGCGGTTCTTGTCGGTGGCCGGAAGGGTCTTCTTTACCGATCCGACTTCGCCCAGCACCGCATCCAACAAGCTGATGGACTGCTCGCGGCGCGACTTTCTCTCCGCGTCGGTGCTGCCGTCGCCGAAGAGGCGTTCGAACACCACTTGCGGACTATTCTGCATGGGCAGAGGAGATGTCGGATTCTGCCAGGAGATCGTATTCCGGTAGGCGCAGCTCAACCCATCGCAGCTGAGCGTGGAGCCTTCGATCGCCATTTCAATGGAGGGAAGAGGCGTATCCTGCCCGATCTTCTGAGCGGCAATCTGATCCATGGAGACACCGAGGCGCGCCGTTGGGCCTTCGATCGCGTGAGCGCCGGTAAGGAACGATGCGGCAGAGCGGTTGTGATTCGCCGTGGCCGAACCGCTGCCGTAGGCCGAGAGGTGCGCCATATCGCTGATGACATTCACATACTTGCGGAAGGGTTCGAGCGGCTGAAGGATTTCGGAAAACTCAAAATCCGTCCCGTCCTTCTCGGGGGTCCACTTGTACATCGTGGCACCGTGCGGCACATACATGGCACTGAACCGCGTGCGTGAAGCCGCCGCTGTTTGGGCGAGCGAGGTGGCGGCCGGAACCATGGACTCGAGCAACGGCAATGCCATGGCGACGCCTGCACCTCTGAGGAATGTTCGGCGTGACAAGTGCTTCCTGGTGATGAATGCCATTTGTGTTCTTCCCTTCTGAATTCTAAACGGTTCGATCCCTACCACTTTCTTGATGCTTCGCCCTGCCGGGCTCGCGCTCCGCGCCCGTCTGGCCTTCGGCCAGCGACCCTTCCTCAGGCGGAGGGGACTGCCTTCTTGATCTTCATTTGAAACGGCGAACTCTTTACGATACCCAATACAAGCGATGAAAAACTGTTCTTACTTTTTGCGGCATCCCGCACGATAGCACGCACAGTCGGCATGTCGGAATAGTCTACCGCCCGGCCGAGCGCATAGGTCATAAGTCTTTCCGTTGTTGTCGTCACAAACGTGTCCGAGCGGGTCAGCACGGCCTTACGGAGATCGGCCACACTGCTCAAGGGCGTACCGTCCACAAGGGTTCCCGTGGAATTGATCGGCACACCCCCGTCCATGTCGCGCCACTTTCCGATCAGATCGAAGTGCTCCAGCGAGAATCCGATCGGATCCATGATTTTGTGACACGACGCGCAGACAGGCTGCGTGCGATGCAGTTCGAGGCGCTCACGAAGCGAGTTCGGCTTCTTCGCCTTCGGATCCGGTTCGAGATTCACTTCCACGTTTGGAGGCGGATTCGGAGGCGGCGCTCCGAGCAGGTTCTGCAAAACCCATTTCCCGCGCAACACCGGCGATGTCCTGCTGGCAATGGACGTCACGGTGAGGAAACTTCCCTGTCCCAGGAGTCCACGGCGCGGGCTGTCGGCGGGGAGTGAGATCCTGCGGAAGTAATCGCCGCGAATGCCCGGGATCCCGTAAGCGCGCGCGAGGCGCTCGTTTACAAACGTGTAATCCGCATCGAGAATCGTGACGATGCTTCTGTCTTCGCGGACGATGCTGTCGAAAAGCATTTCGGTTTCGCGACGGTAGGCCTGCCGGAGATTGTCGTCGAATTCCTTTGTGTCCGGTGTGGCGCCCGCAAGATCCCGCAGATACAGCCACTGACCGCCGAAGTTCTTCACCAGAGCATCGGATTTCGGATCCTTCAGCATGCGGCGAACCTGCTGGTCGAGCGTGACCGGATCCTTCAATTTGCCCTTAGCGGCGAGGTCGAGAAGCTCATCATCGGGAATCGTGCTCCACAGGAAGAACGACAGACGCGAGGCCAGCGCCAGGTCATCGACTTTGTACACCGCGCCGGCTTTGATGTTTGCGGGTTCGTCTTCCATGCGGAAAATAAAACGCGGCGCGACCAGAATTCGCGCGACAACCTGCTGGATGCCGGTTTCGAAGTCCCCTTCCTTGCGGCCGCGGTCGTAAAACGCCATCAGTCCATCGACTTCGGCATCGTCGATCAGGTTTCTTCGAAACGCGCGACGCGCGAGGTTCGAGACAATCTTGCGCGCGCAGGAGCTTTCTTCCGACGCGTTCTGCGGCGTGCAGACCAGAACCCGGCGACGGCTCGGAGTATCGCCACTGCCCGTGGGAGCGAAGGGTCCCGTGATCGTGATGTTCTGCACGCCTCCGCCGACGGCAAATTGAGAGTTCACTCGGTAATCGGAGTATTGATCGTCAACACCGCCGGCGCGGCGGCCATCCAGCACTGCGACGGCAACGGTGTGCGGTCCCGCTTTGACCTGAAGACGTCCGCCGCGTGCGACCTGCGCCGGCTGCCCGTCAATTGTGAGATCCGTGCCGCCTCCGCCCCCGCGCGCACCACCGGTTGCGATCTGGTATTCCCCGTCGAGAGGGAACGTGTGCTTGACGACCATGCCCCCCCGTGTTCCAAGGGGCAGGCCTTCAAAATGGTGGTCCTGATTAAGTCCGGTCGGCGCCTGATACGTAATCTGATTGGGAGCCAGCGTGCGATCGCCAACGGCAAGGCGGCTGATCTTGAGTGCAGCCGACACATAACCTTGAATGAGCGTTGGCGAAACGCTGAGGGCGTCGGCGACATTGTCGAAACCTTCATTCGAGTCGTCCGACGGCAGTAGCGTGGCGACATCGACATCGAGAGCCAGCAAATCGTGAATCGCGTTGGCATATTCAGTGCGATTCAGACGATGCAGCACCGGAGCTCCGGGATTCGGTACGCCCGCCGCGGCGCGATCCAGGCGCGTTTCAAGATCGGAGGCGAAGGCATCGAGCGCGGCACGTTCCGGACGCTTCGCACCGCTCGGCGGCATCATGCCGCTGCGAATCTTGCGCACCACTTTCTCCCAGGTCTCCGCATTCGCGCCGACGCGAGCGACGTCGAGCGATTCCAGGGAGAGGCCTCCGGTTTTGGCCTTATCGCTGTGGCAGGTAACGCAATACTGTGTAATCACGGCCTGTGGGCCGGCCGCTGGCGGGGCCGGGGTTTGCGCGTTGCTGACGAGGAGCGCGAGCAGCAATGCGGGAAGAATGAGAAAACGAGACAGGTAGGCCCTTCTCCCTCCGGGAGAAGGTGGCCCGAAGGGCCGGATGAGGGCAGACTCGAGGGCCCTCACCCGGCCTTCGGCCACCCTCTCCCGGAGGGAGAGGACTCTCGCGACTAACGACGCCATGGAGCCAGCATCCTTCATCTACTTCTTCTCATCCATCAGTTTCTTCAGCAGCGCGATTGCCGCCGGTTTCGGCTGGCCCGGGTGCGTCGCGAGAAACACGCCTTCGGCCCACGTCATCGGCGTACGGCCTTCGTTGTCTTTCACGTCCATCTTTGCGTCATGATCCACGAGCCACTGGATGATCGGCTCCGACCCCGGACGATTCGCCGCCGCATGCAGCGCCGTCAGGCCCATCGAGTTCACATCGTTCACGCTCAATCCCAACTCGAAGCAAAGCTTCACGGCTTCGAGCAGTTGCTCGGTCCCTTCATCGAAAGTTTGCGCGAAGGTCCAGTTCATACCGGCAGCAGCCATCAATGGCGTTGTTCCCGCGAAGGTCGGAATCTTCGGATTGGCGCCATGTTCGAGCAACATCTTCATGACGGTAACGTCGCCGGCGCGCGCGGCGAACAGAAACGGCGTCATCCCGACGAAGTCCACCCATTCAAGAGTTCCCGTCGTCGGGAGAATGAACCGGCGGATCGGCGGTGCTTCGGCCGTGCGGACGTTCGGATCAGCGCCCTTGGCAAGCAGGATCTTAATCAGTTCAAGGACCGGCTCCCTATCGACGCCGTTCTTGAATGTCGAGTTATCGACATCCATGTTGCGGACTTCGACCGCCTGCCATATCGGGCTCCGTCCATACCAATCGACGACGTTGATTTGAGCATCACGCTCGATGAGGAACTTCGCCATCTCGACCTGGTTATTGGAAATCGCCATCAGCAGCGGCGTGATGTCGTTGGGATCGCGCTTTTCTATGTTGGCGCCATTGGAAACCAGTATCCTCGCCACTTCCAACCGGCCATCGCGAGCCGCATAGAGCAACGGCGTCATCCCTCCGGGGATGAGATAGCGCGAGCCGCGGTCAGCCGGCAGTCCTCCGCGAATAATCCCCTTGCCGAAGCCAAAGCCGGGAACGGAATTCGGCAGAACCCAGTTGGGAGTTGCGCCGACGCGCGTTGTGGCGTTCACGTCTGCACCGCGCGACACCAGCAACCGCACCATGTCAGGCTGATTCTCGCGCACCGCCAGCATCAGGCTCGTTTGTTGCGTGTTGTCTTTGAATTCAACCTTCGCGCCGCGATCGAGAAACACCTTCAAGGCAGCGACATCGCCGCTGCGGATAGCAGACCAGGAAACCGGCTCATTGTTGGGATCGATCGTGTTTGAACCGACGCCGGCGTCAAGAAGCAGCGTAATCATGGCGGCATTGCCGTTAGCCGCCGCCAAAGCGATCGGCGTGACGCCCAGACGATTGGCCTTTTTCACTTCTGCGCCCGCGGCGATCAACAGTTTGGCGGTATCGACATCGTCAATACGAACAACCCATTCGAGCGCCGTCGTGCCGTCCGTTCCCGTCGCGTTGACGTCCGCTTTCTTCGCCAGGAGAGCGCGCACCGCAGCGATATCGCGGTTCATCGCCGCAGTGGCAAGAGGAGCGTCGGGTTCGGCTCCAGCAGCAATGCCGGAAAGAGGCAAGGCGGCGAGCATGAGACATATGGCTCCGATTGAGCGAAACTTCATGAAACCTCCCGATAATGACGCACAAGGAATTATCGCGTCAACGCCCGTTAGTCAATAGAAAATAAAGGATCTGTTTGACTAGGTCGTCGTACGTATTAAGCGTCGGCGGGCGGTAATCGCGACGACCGGGATGGCGTTCGACGGAGATCTGTAATGAGGCCTGCGCTTCAGCAATCCGGCAGCGCGATCGCTCCCAGTCTTCGACTTCCTTGAGCAGCCGGGTTCCGCCGAGAGAAATGCAGAAGCTTCGGCTCAAGCGGAAAGACGTTCTGCAATAGTTTGGGAATTGCTATCATCCGTCCACTGGAGCGGAGGTCACCCTATATGAAAGCAAAGTTATCGCGGTTCGCTGTGTGCATTACTGTTCTCGCCCTCGCCTTGGCCGTTGTTGTTGCCGCACAGGGAGGACAGGCTCCGGCGCGCGGCGCGGGCGCTGCCCCGGCTGCCGCAGCGGCCCCACCCATGACACTGACGACAACCGGCTGGATGGATGGCGCTGTGATTCCGAATAAGTTCACACAGGCTGTCCCAATGCCCGTCTCGCCTGCTCTCACATGGACGAACGTTCCGGCCGGCACGCAGAGCCTGGTTATCCACATGCACGATCCCGACGCCTCCAAGAACAATACAACCGCAGATCAGGTGCATTGGCTGATGTGGAATATGCCCGCAACGCTGACGGGATTGCCGGAGAACGTATCGATGGGCCCGCAGCTTCCGGATGGCAGCCGCCAGATCAGCGCGTCCGGCTCCACTTATAGAGGTCCCGGAGCGCCAGCCACCGGGCCATACCATCACTACACGTTCGAGATTTACGCGCTCGACATCAAACTCGACACGATCCCGGCCGTAACAAACCCCGTTGCTGCCGGAGCCACGCCCAATCCCAACGACGAGTTGCAAACACGCGACAGGGTGTTTGCAGCAATGCAGGGTCATGTGCGAGGCAAAGCCGTGATGTTCGGGTTGTTCCGCAGACCGCCGGCCTAAGACGGATCATGCGTTATCTCGTTACGGCAAAGGTAAGAGAAGGAAGAGAGCAGGCGCTCGATCGGGCCATCGAAGACGGCGTGCTCGGGCGCGGCTCCATTGCCGGCGATGAATATCAACGTAACATGGAAGAAGCGCGGCAGTTGCCCGACGGCCGCGTGCAATGGGTTGAAGTCTGCTACTGCTATACACCGCTATCTGAAGAACGGCCCTACTGGGAAAAATATTTCGATCTGCTCAAGATCCAGGATGCGCATGCGCGCAGCCGCTGCCGCGATCTGAATGGCACGGAGAGTTGGGCCTGCAATGACTGCGACTGCACCGCAAAACTGGAAGAAAGGCTGGCTGAAAAAAGTAAGCCCTTCCGGGATCAATAATCAGTCCTGATCTTCGGGAAGATGTTCTTCGAGATCTTTCATGAGCGCTTCGAGGTCTGTCTTCAAGAAAAGAGCATCTCCAATATCGGTGTTTTTGTCGTGCTTGATCCCCTGCTTCTCGCACAACTGTCTGAGCATGCGCAGTATCAGCGTACTCTCCTGCTCCGCCAGAAGATTGATCTGTAAATCCAGATGAGCTCGGCGATCCGCCAGGTGCGACATGTGGTTCTGACTGATCAGAACGAAAATGGACAGGAAAATCGCTTCCAGAGAAACAATCATCGTAAGGAATGTGAAGGGATAGGGATCGAAGGGATGAATACCCGGAAACATGCCGACGTTCAGCAATAGCCAGATTCCGAACCAACCGATGTGAATGAGAATGAAGGCGCCGGAACCGGCAAAGCCGGCGATCACATCGCTGACCATCGCGGTCGCCGATCGGTGGTGCGACGCCGCATTTTCAAGACGTGCAATTAGCCTGACGTTTTGTTTTGCCGGATCCCCTGGTGGATTCTCGCGATGTGTTTCCGCATTCTGGTGACGGACCGGTCCAGCCTTGCCGGCTCGCTTCTCATTCATGTTCACGGAATACCTTTCCCGGTGGCAGACCACCGGCTTCGATGGCGCCCAACGACCACTGCCCGGAGAGAAAGCTAAGCGTTGAAGCAGCCACTCTGGACAACAGCAAATCGGCTGCCACTCAAACATACAACCAAACAAGAGCGAGTACCCGTTTTGTTGCGGGAAGGCATATACTCCCGCGACAAACCACCATTCCTAGTGAGGGATTATGAAATCGAGAATGTTATTGACGACGATAGCCGTGGCTTTCTTTTGTGTGATCGTTGTTTGGGGTCAGGGACGAGGTCAGGGACGGGGACAGGCGCCAGCAACCGCACCAGCCGGTGCGGCGCCCGCGGCTCCTGCCGCTGCCGCCGCACCGCTGCCGCAAGGGCCCGGAACCCAGGCCCCGGCAGATGCGAGATATCGAGATTGGGTCACAACGAAATGCAAGACTCCGCCAAACATACCGGGCCCGCGTGGAGGAGGTGGAGCACCACCTGCCGCACCAATGCACCGCGACTACACGGTTAAAGAGATTCCCGGAGTCATCGCCGCGGGACAGCAATGGAAAACCGTGTGGACGGGCAGAGGTAACAACGCCGACGGCCCCGTCGCCACGAAAAACGGCGGCATGCTCTTCGCCCAAAACACGGACAGCAAAGTCATGGAAATCGACAAGAACGGCAAGGTTTCGTTCCCCTACACGGACACGAACACCGGCAGCGCTGTCGCCATGAGCAAGAAAGGCGCTCTATTCGTCAATGAACGCGGGTTGCCCAACAGCATTTGGCAACTCAAGCCGAAGAAAAAGCTCTTTGCCAACATGTTCAACGGCGAGCCGCTGGATTGCCTTGGCGGAGTGCTCAACGATCTCACCGCCGATAGCAAGGGCGGCGTCTATTTCACGATGGGCGGACTCTACTATGCCGACTCTAAAGGCGTGGTCACCAAGCAAGGCACCGTGGGCGGCACGAATGGAATCATACTGAGTGCCGACGAGAAAATTCTCTACGTCACCGGCCGAATCGGCGGCGCTGCGGCGGCCGGTGGCGGGCGCGGAGCGGCCGCACCCCAGGGTGGTAGAGGCGGCGGAGCACCGGCGCAAGGCCCAGCGGCGATTCCCCCGGTTCCCGGCGCAGCCGCTCCAGCAGGCGGTGCGGGTGGCGGCGGCCGCGGGAACGCGGCACCGGCAGCACCTGGCACGGGCGGCAGCATCATTGCCTACGACGTCCAACCTGACGGCTCGCTCAAGAACGAGCGCCAGTTTGCAACAGTCGGTGGCGACGGCTCCACGATTGACTCGATGGGCCGTGTCTATTCGACAGGAGGACTTGGCGTTCAGGTTGTCAGTCCCGATGGCAAGTTCCTCGGTGAGATTCCAGCGCCCCTCAACCTCATCACCGTTGCTTTCAGCGGCCCGGACAAGAAGACACTCTACGGCGTCGCCAACAACCAGCAATACGATGAGATCTTCACAATCCAGATGATCGCCCAGGGTTACAAAGGCCGCGCGAAGTAGACGGCTGATTCGGGGAATTTCAATTCGGGGCCGTGGGAATTTGGGGCCAGTGGGAATTCGGGGCCGGGGTCAATTCGGGGCCGTGCTACTCGAACCCCGAATTCGTACTTCAGAATTCGGGGTTCGAGTAGCACGGCCCCGAATTGACCCCGGCCCCAAATTCCCACGGCCCCGAATTACGCCGACCCCGAATCAGCCGTAGCTGAGGAGAAATCTATGAAGCCTTTTGCGTCAAAACCTATTTCCGCTGTTGTCTTGTGCGCGGCCTTTGCCGTGTTCCTTGCTTCGATCGCGAAACTCGGCGCGGCGCAACAGCCGCCGCAAGCTCCGGCAGGGCAGATACCACCAGTGCCAGGAACTGCTCCCGCTGCCGGCGCAGACGGACGAGGAGGAGCCCAAGGCGCGCGCCGCGGCGGAGGTGGGGCCAGAGGCCCGGCATTTGTTTTTGGCAATGGTCCGTGGGATGCGATGGCTGGCGGCGTGAAGATGCACATCACGGTTGTCACCAAAGGTCTCGATCATCCGTGGGGCATGGCATTTCTTCCCGATGGCAGCATGCTCGTTACCGAACGCGCCGGACGGTTACGCGTCATTCGCAACGTCGCGACCAATCCGGTCCTCGATCCCACGCCGATCGCCGGGCTGCCAAAGATTCGCGCGGTCAGCCTTAACGGATTGCTCGACATCGCAATCCATCCCAGGTTTTCGAGCAACCACTACATCTATCTGGTGTATGCCAAACCGGACGAGGCGGAGGCCACAAAATCCACGCTTGCCGTGATGCGCGCGAAGTGGGACGGCAAAGAACTCTCCGATGTGAAAGACATCTTCCTCGCCCAACCGTACTACGGCGGGCGTGGAACGCCCGCTCGCTGTTGCGGGCAGGGCCCACTCGACGCCAGCCTTGGATCGCGGCTCGCTTTCGACAAGAGCGGTTACCTTTACGTCACGAGTGGAGACCGCAACTACGGCGAGATGGCGCAGGATCCGTCCTCGGATATAGGAAAGATTCTCCGCATCAAAGACGACGGAACCATACCCAGGGACAATCCCTTCGTCGGCAAGGAAGGCTACCGGCCGGAAATCTGGACGCTCGGGCATCGCAATCCTCTCGGGCTAACCATCCATCCGCAAACCGGCGATCTGTGGGAGACCGAGTTCGGGCCGCGCGGCGGCGACGAGGTCAATCGCATTCAGAAGGGCAAGAACTACGGATGGATTCTCATCACGAACGGCGCGCACTACAACGGCGAGCCCACGAAGCTCGGCGCCAACTCCGTCCCCGGTTATGAAGATCCGGTGCTGCACTGGGAGCCGTCCATCAATCCGGGGAACCTGCTCTTCTATAACGGCAAGAAGTTCCCCGAATGGAAAGGCGCTCTGCTCATGGCCTCCATGACCAAGTCCCTGCTGCTTGCGAAGTTTGACTCGAAAGGAAAACCGGTGAGCCAGGAGCGCATGCTGACGATGGACATCAACCAGCGGCTTCGGGACATCCGCCAGGGTCCCGATGGGCTGATCTATCTGGCGACGGATGAGGCCGCCGGCGCGATCCTGAAGATCGAACCGGGGAAGTAGAAGACCGTTAGCGAATTCGGCGGAGCAGATCTGCAGCTCCACCGGCCGACCTGGAGCGTTCCTCAGGGTTCCTTCTCGCAAGCGGCCAACATCGCTTGCAGTGAATCCGGATCGGCAAGACGGTGATCGGCGCCAATCGCAATCAGGGCGCTTTGCGGCAACCCACTTCTGCGAATCAATTCCTCGGAATCGGAGAACGTGACAACATTGTCCGCGCGGCTGTGCAGTATCGTGGTTCCGAGTTTTGCGGTTCGCATTCTTCCGTATTTCCGCCATGCCGGACATAGGAGCACAAGGCGTCTGTCCCCGACTTCGATGTTCATCGCAACCGCGCCGCCGCGACTCGATCCCACGACGACGTCCGGCTTGTGCCGCTGAAACTCCTCCTGAGAGACATGGACAGCCTGCTCAAAATCCTCATCGGGAAGCGTCGGATTGAAGACTGTATGGCCGCTTTCCGCCAGAAACGTCGGCTTAACCCCGCCAGGGACCGACTGCCAGCCATGCAAAAATAGAATCTTCACGAATGGATTCTAGGGCAGCGGAGCGAAATTGCTCTCTGTCACCTTTTGAGAATGCCTCCGTCTATAATTCGCCAAAGGCAGGTGCAAGCCGTGAAACAGACAGTCTTCATCATCCTGGCGTTGGTGTGTGTAGCCGTCACTGCGAGGGCGTGGCAAGTGGATCGGGCAGCCGAGCAAAAGCACTTAATGATCATGACGCCGGAAGGTCCAAATATCGGATTGGCGGCGCTCAGCATTCAGCGCGAGCTGTCCTCGGTAAACCTCGTTCAGCTCAAGGGGAACGTTGAGATTAAAACCAAGGACATGATTCTCCATGCTGACGAGGCTGTTTATAACGAAACTACCGGCGAGATCGAAGCACGAGGCGTCGTCCACCTAAAGCTCGAAACTCAACGTTAGAAAACGCGCGGCTCCGTCCGGCGTCGTATCTGTCCAGCCGGGCGCAATTGCTCTCTGTCCCTCATTAACCGCATAATTCCCGAATGCGAAAACAGGCCCTCTTGCTGCTGATCGTTCTGTTCGTCTGTGCGGGGATGGTCGCCCTGCCACAGGCCAGGCTATCAACCATCAAGATTCCGTTTGAAACCTATACGCTGCCTAACGGATTAACAGTGATTCTGGCGCCTGATAACGCGACGCCGACTGTCGCGGTCAACATGTGGTATCACGTCGGGTCGAAAAACGAGATGCCGGGCCGTACGGGTTTCGCGCACCTGTTCGAACACGTAATGTTCATGGGCGCGGGACACACGCCTTACGGCATTCACGACAAGCTCACGGAAGGCGTCGGCGGATCGAACAACGGAACGACATCGAATGATCGAACGACCTACTTTGAGACTGTGCCGTCGAACTACCTCGAGGACGCGCTGTGGCTCGAGTCCGACCGCATGGGTTTTCTGCTCGATACGCTCGACATCGCCAAATTGAATGCGCAGCGGGACGTCGTGAAGAACGAACGGCGCCAGAGCTACGACAACCAGCCCTACGGCCTCGCAGACGAGATTATTTCCAGTGCGGTCTACCCGTCCAACCATCCTTATTCGTGGTCCGTCATCGGAAGCATGAAGGATCTCTCCGCGGCTTCTGTAGACGATGTGAAGAATTTCTTCCGGCTCTATTACGCACCGAACAACGCGTACCTTTCCATCGCAGGAGACTTTCAGGTTGCGCAGACGAAGGCATGGGTCGCGAAGTATTTCGGAAGCATTCCGCGGGGAAAAGCGATCACGCGTCCTTCGGCGCTTCCCGTAGCACTCGAGAAAGAAACCCGGCTGGTTTTTGAAGACCGCGTTCAGGTTCCGCGGCTCTATATCACCTGGCCCACCGTGGGGGAGAAGAGCGATGACCGCTTCGCGCTCTCTGTGCTCGACGCGATTACAGCCGGGCCCCGAACCACGCGCCTCACGAAAGCGCTGGTTTACGACCAGCAATCCGCAACCGCTGTGGGCACCGGTCAGGACTCGAACGAGGACGCCGGCGTATGGAACATCACCATCACTCCGCGGCCAGGCCATTCCCTCACCGAACTCGAGACGGCGGCGGATGTCCTCATAGAGAAGCTGAAGAGCGAAGGACCGACGCAGGAGGAAATCCAACGCGCGACGGCAGGCCTGGAGTTTCAATTCGTGAGCAGTCTGCAGTCGAATCTCGGCAAAGCGATGACCCTCGCCGACGGTGCGGGATTCCACAACAACGCCGGTTACTTCCAAACGGAATATCAAAAAATGCTCTCCGTGACTCCGACTGATGTGAAACGAGTCGCCAACAAGTACCTGACGAAAGGACGCGTCGTGTTGAGTATTGTGCCGATGGGAAAACTGGATCAGGCTTCGAAACCGGCGGAGAGCAAGCCATTCAAGAGGGCCGAACAATGAAATCCAGAAAACATCTTGCCGTTTTTCGCTACGGTTTGACGGCCCTGCTGCTCACCGGCCTGACGGTAACCGGTCAACAGACGCTCGACCGCTCGAAGATTCCGCCGCCGGGCAAACCACCCGCGCTGCGCGTTCCCGAATGGACGAAGTCTACGCTTGCAAACGGCGCCGACTTGATCGTTTCGGAAAAGCATGACCTGCCGCTGGTCTCCTTCACGATCACGATCCAGGGCGGGACTTATCAAGCGGAGACAGCAGCCCGGCGCGGCGTGGCGGGAATCACGGCCGCCATGATGAGCGAAGGAACAAAGACGCGGGATGGCGAAGCGCTGTCGAACGCGCTCCAGCTTCTTGGAACGACGGTCAACGTCAATGTTGGTGGGGAGAGCGGCTCCATTGGATTCCAATCCACGACCGCCAAGTTCCCGCAAGCCCTCGACATCCTCGCCGACATGCTCCTGAATCCGTCGTTTCCCTCTGAAGCCCTGGAGCGGCTGCGCGCGCAGCGTCTCGTTGCCCTGACTCAGGCGAAAGACCAGCCCACCCAGATCGCCTCCCGTGTTTTCCCAAGGCTCGTGTATGGGACAGCTCATCCATTCGGACAGAACGTCACCGAAGAAACACTCAAGGCCATCACACGCGACGACGTGGTCTCGTTTCACAAAGCGTTCTTTCAACCTGGCCGCGCGCTCGTGGCTGTTGCGGGCGACGTGAACGGTTCCACGGTGAAGGCGACGATTGAAAAGGCTCTCTCCATGTGGGCAAAAGGAGGCGAAAAGCCGGCATTCACTTATCCGGCCCTGCCCGCGACTCATCCGACCACGATCTTTCTTGTCGATAAGCCCGGCGCCGCGCAATCCACATTTGTTATCGGCAATCCTGGACCGCCGCGCAGCACCCCGGACTACTATGCTCTTCAAGTCATGAACACGATGCTGGGCGGAATGTTCCAATCTCGTTTGAACGCCAATATCCGAGAGGAAAAGGGCTACAGCTATGGAGTAAATTCGGCATTCGCATTCGGGAAAGGACCCGGCGCTTTTCGCGCAGGCGGCGATATCGTTTCCGCCAAAAGCGACGCGGCGCTTGTCGAATTTATGAAGGAGTTGCGCGGCATCGGCGGCTCGCGGCCGGTCACGGATGAAGAACTGGCGACGGCGAAGGACTCCCTGATCCAGCGGCTTCCGGGAACCTTCGCTTCCGTGCAAAACGTGAACAGCGCCATCGTCTCCCTCTGGACTCAGGGGCTGCCCGACACCTACTACCAGCAATACGCCGCAAAGATATCGGATATCCGAAAAGAAGACGTGCTGCGCGTGGCCAGTCAGTACATCGATCTCGACCATCTCTCGATCGTGATCGTCGGCGACCGCGCCAGCATCGAAGCGCCGCTTAAGGCATCGGGCATCGCGCCGATCACACTGCTGGATATCGAAGGAAACTCCAAATGAAAATTCTCTCTTCATTCCTGTTCGTGGCGCTTCTTCTCCAAAGCCAGAACGCCGCCCGGATCGACGCGGCGTTTCAAAAGTTCTGGGCAGCAGCATCGCCGGATGAAGCCTCAAAGATAGCCGACGACATCGCCAAATCCGGCGTCACTTTTGAAGACGCTCTGGCGAGACTGAGGACCGGCAGGCCTTATGCGGCTCAGCCCGGCGGCATCGTCCGGATGATGAATAGGACGCACGATGGCATCGAGCACTACTTCTCCGTCAACATTCCCGACAACTACAATCCTGCGAAGCGGTACCAGGTGCGCTTCCAGCTCCATGGCGGCGTGGACGGGCGCACGGATAACCAGCCGCGCGGCAATGGCGCGATCGGACAACTGGCGGGAGCGGAGCAGATCTACGTGCTTCCCTATGCATGGCGCGATGCGGGCTGGTGGAGCGACGATCAGGTCCTGAACCTGCGAGCCATCGTGGATCAACTCAAACGCACCTACAACGTGGATGAGAATCGCGTCGCTGTGGCCGGCGTTTCCGATGGCGCTACCGGCGCCTACTACATCGCCATGCGCGAGACCACACTCTTCTCGAGCTTCCTCCCGCTGAACGGCTTCATTCTCGTGCTGGCCAATCCGGACATCGATGACGGCGGAAACTATCCGAACAATCTCCTCAATAAGCCGATTTTCGTGGTGAACGGAGGCCGCGATCGCCTCTATCCGACATCGATTGTCGAGCCATACACGCAGCTCCTGATGAGAAGCGGCATCAAAATCGACTACCACCCACAGCCCGAAGGCGAGCACAACACAGCGTGGTGGCCGGAAGTCAAAGGCCCCTTCGAGGCGTTTGTTGCGTCGCATCCCCGCGACCCCTACCCCGACGTGCTGACGTGGACGGCGGCGACAGCAGTACACAACCGGGCACACTGGCTCGTGATCGATGAACTCGGGACTCGCGGCAATGATCCGGCGAGACTGACAGATGTGAACGCAGTTGGCGGCCGGGACGTGCTCTTTGATAAGCAGAAGCCGTCGGGACGAGTGGACCTTGTCCGCAAGGGAAATACGGTAGAGGCGGTGACCAAAGGCGTGACTACATTCACGCTTCTGCTGTCGCCGGACGAATTTGACTTCGGTCAACCGGTGAAGGTCACCGTCAATGGACGTTCGGCTTTCGAGGGCCGCGTGGAACGCAACGTAAAAACTCTATTGAAGTGGGCGGCGCAGGATAACGATCGCACGATGCTGTTTGGCGCGGAGTTGAAGATCAAGCTACCGGGCAGGTAAGGGGTTGCTCACCCCGAAGGGGTGAAAGGAGATTAGCCGGAGGTGAGCGAGCGCGAGCGAGCCACCTCCGGTTGGCAGTATCAAGAAGTCCTAGGAATGTCCCTTGACCGGGGGTTGCGCGCTTTCGCGCTTACCCCCGGCTGATCTCCTTTCACCCCTTCGGGGTGAGGGGGACAATCAGCGTTTTCGGCTCTTCCACGCCGCTTCGCACATGCCGATGAATCCCTTCATTGGCCATTTCGCAACGGCCCTTCCGATAACATCCAGCGGCAGATCCTCCACCTTCTTGAAGCGGACGCAGGACTTCCCCATGTCGAGCTTCTTCCCCGTTGCCTCGTACTCCTTGCGAAACTTTCCTTCCGCATCGCCGTAGACGCTCATCAGGTAAATCGACATGTAGTTCTTCTGCGAGGCGAGGCAGACATACGGAACCGGCTCGGTCTTTCGGTTGAGATATCCGGCAGGGAACGTCTTCAGAGGAACGACATACCCAAGCATGCCGTATTGAAGAACTTCCTCGTAGCCTTTCGGCAGATGCTTCAGGATGACCTCGCGTACAGCCTGCACCGCAGCCCGACGATCCTCGGGCAATTGCTCAAGATACTCCGCAACGGTTGTCGCTTTGCTCTTCATGGGAAAGTGCCCTAGTATACGGCCGCAGGAGCCGTTATGAGACACCTCAATCGACGTGAATTCGTAGGAGCCGCGGTTGCCGGACTGGCGCTGCCACAGCGGGGGGCCCTGCCCCAACGACCCAACGTTATTTTCATTCTTGCCGACGATATGGGCTACGGCGATTTGAGCAGCTACGGCCGCCCCGATTACAAGACTCCCGTCCTCGACAACCTGGCCGACGAAGGCATCAAATTCATGGATAACTATGCAGGCGCACCCGTCTGCACACCGACGCGCGTCAGTTTTCACACGGGACGGTATCCGCACCGCCTGCCGATCGGCCTGCAGGAACCTCTAAGTGACGCGAATCAGATGCTGGGAGTTCCGCCGGAACACCCCATGCTGTCGTCCCTGCTGAAGGCAAACAACTACGAGAACATCCTTATCGGCAAGTACCACATGGGGAACGCCCCGCAGTTCAACCCGATCAAGAAAGGCTTTGACGAGTTCTTCGGAATTGTCGGCAGCAGCGAAAGCTACTTCAGCCACAAGAACACTTCCGGCGTGATGGACCTTTATGAAAACGACAAGCCGATTGAAATGGACGGCTACCTGACAGACCTCTTCACCGAGCGCGCCATCAAAGTCATTCAACGTAATCGAACGCGGCCATTCTTCATGAGCCTTCAATACAACGCGCCGCACTGGCCATGGGAAGGGCCCGGCGATCGCGCCACGGCGATCAACACGCCGCGCGCCGCTGCAACGAACACCGGATCGACGGAAATCTACGGTGAAATGGTAAAGAGCATGGATTCGGGAATCGGACGGGTGCTGGAAGCGCTCCGGGACAAAGGCCTCGAACGGAACACGCTGGTCATTTTTACCAGCGACAACGGCGGCGAGCGTTACTCCAACAACTGGCCTTTCCCGTTCCAAAAAATGAATCTGTGGGAAGGAGGGATTCGCGTGCCGGCCATTGCCCGCTGGCCCGGAGTCATTCTGCCCGGCCGCACAACAAAGCAGGCCGCCATCACCATGGACTGGACCGCGACAATCCTCGCCGTCACCGGCACAAAGGCCGACCCGGCGTATCCGCTCGATGGCATGGATCTTATGGGGGTGTGCTCAGGGCAGCAGGCACCTTCTGAGCGCACGATCTTCTGGCGCAACCGCGTTCATGACGCGGCGCGCTTGGGCAACTGGAAATACCTCAAGGAAAACAACCAGGAGCACCTGTTCGACCTGGCGAAGGATCCGGGCGAGGTCTTCGACTT
>Ga0134121_10001382_pt1 | contig 22927 bp, 12 predicted proteins | sample KB301_FD_96463 | JGI IMG/M metagenome (GOLD analysis project Ga0134121, IMG submission 96463) | Terrestrial soil microbial communities without Nitrogen fertilizer from Kellogg Biological Station, Michigan, USA - KB3-0-1 | ecosystem: Environmental > Terrestrial > Soil > Unclassified ... | reverse complement strand
TCACACATCCAGGATCCTGTTTGAGGATAATAATAAATGGGGCCGGTAGCGATGGGCTGACCCCACGGATAGGCGAGGTAATGAAACCAGCGAAATGAAATGCCTCCGGATGGAGTGACAGAAAGATAGGTGTTGTTTGTTCCGCAAATATCGTATGGACCATTGACGACAACGGAGAATGGTTGCGCTGCTGAAAATTTTGTGAATGCACTTAAAGAGAGAAGAACAATTACAAACTTCACAAGAAATTTGGGCAGTAGCAGGTTTGTTTTCATGTGGAAACGATTGAGCGAATCAAATGTAAAAATTATTTAAGGGCTTTGGAAGCAATCTGAATAGAGAAATGAAAAAATTCCGGGTAGATTCCGATTCCGCGGTGCTGCGGTTATGGAATGACATCACACCCGCACGAAAACTTATTTTCAGAAATTCTTCACCAGCTTGATCACCTGCTGAACCTCATTATTCGATTCAATCTTTAAAAAGTAAACTCCGTTCGAAAGTGTTTGACCTATTTTCATTTCGCCACCGATTACTTTGTGACTTTCAACCAATCGTCCAGTAAGATCATAAATGTAAATCACACTTTTCGCATCAAGTTGTGCTGAAGTGATGTTAAAATAATCTGCCGTGGGATTCGGATAAACAATCACCTTGGTATTAGTGACCTCATCACCCAACTTGCACGTGATTGTTACACTCGATCCTGCTGATGTTTTGGTGCAACCGGTTGCTGAAACAGTCACCGTGCATTTGTAAGTGCCGTTCTGCGCTGCATTGTATGTCGGGTTGGTAGCTCCGCTTAATGTTGTACTCCCTTTCTTCCATTGATACGTTACACCTGTATTTGGATTGGATGTGCACGTCAGCAAGATGGTGCCGCCGGAGCAGGGAGATTGAGAAATGGAAACTGTTGGAAGTGAATTTTGTGTTACCGAAATTGAATTGGAAGTAATGCTTCCGCAAGCATTGCTTACAACACACTTGTAGGTACCGGTTTTTGTAGCCGTATAGCTCTGTTGGGTAGCGCCTCCAAGATTGTTGTTGCCCTTCATCCACTGGTAGGTTAACCCTGCTGTTGCAACTGAAAGCACTACGCTGCTTCCCTTGCAAAATGTAGTTGGTCCTCCCGCAGTGATCATAGCTTCGGCTGATGTGGGTGCCGGGATCACTGTGACATTAATAGTGTTCGATCCGGTGGTTCCACACGTATTGCTCACATCACACGTGTATGATCCGCTTGCAGTCGCCGTGTAGTTTTGATTCGTAGCTCCTGAAATTGCGGTGGCGCCATTTTTCCATTGATAATTATATGACCCGCTGTTCGCAGAGAGAGTGACACTCGAACCAGAACAGAAAGTAGTAGCCCCGCCTGCAGTGATGTTCGCGCCTGGAGCGGATTGAACGGTTACTGCGGTTGAATTAGAAGTTCCCGAACCACACCAAAGCCCGACGACACACGAGTAACTTCCTGACATAGCAGCATTGTATGACCAGTCAGTAGCGCCTGAAATATCATTGCCGTCCTTCCTCCACTGATAACTATTGTATATCCCATAGCCGGCAACAAACGAATTCTCTTCGCGCAGATAAACGGAAGAGCCGCTGCAATCTGTGCTTCCGTTGGGTGTTGTTACGAATGGCTGATCAGTTCTTACTGTGACCGGGAAGGTTGTATAGACTCCGCTCGAAGTGGTCACTTCACACATCCAGTTTCCTGTTTGCGGGTGATAAAATTCAGGACCCGTGGCAATCCAAATACCATAAGGATAGGCAACCCAATTATACCATTTGAATGAAGTACCTCCCGATGGACTTATAGAAAGATAGGTATTGTTGGGTCCGCAAATATCACCAGGCCCATTGAAAACAATAGAGAACGGTTGAGCAGTTGAATATTTAGAAGCTGCAATGAGGAAAAGAATAATTGATGTCTTTAAAAGGAGAGAACGTATGAAGTGGCCCATGACCAAAATTTTGTTAGTCAAAGATAAATTAACTGTTCTTCAAATTCAGTGAAAATAATTTTTCCCGCGTGTTTGAAGTTAAAGTGCCTCATGCAAATTTAAAAGGCAGCAAAAAGAAAGGCGCACACAGCGACGCCATTCTTCATTCCCTGAAAAAATTATTTCAGAAATTCTTTACCAGCTTAATCACCTGCTGTACTTGATAATTCGCTGCAATCTTTAAGAAGTAAACTCCATTCGAAAGTGCTGCACCTATTTTCATTTCCCTACCACTAACTTCATGACTTTCTACCAATTGCCCGGTGAGATCATAAATGTAAATCACGCTTTGCGCATCAAGCTGTGCAGTGCTGATGTTAAAGTAATCTGAAGCGGGATTCGGATAAACAATCACCTTGCTATCATTTGAGCAATCATTATTGATTGAAGAAGCAACAGGACAATTTACACAACTCATACTTATTTGCCATCCCCTTGAGTGAGTGTTGGCATCAGTGACGAATTGATAGGTTACAGAGCTATCAAGCGTTGAGAATATTGCTGGGTTAACAAAAGTATTGGTATAAACTGCAGTACCTCCATTAGCGATGGGCGAAAAGATTGAAGGTCCATCAAATACTTTCAACGTATCAAGGGAGCAAATGCCAAAGTTACTCGGGAACGTTCCATCAATTTGGAGACATTGACCGTTACCGGTGGTAAAAGTTTCTACCATGTTTATATTGTCCTGGTAGTTTTTTGTATTACCAGCTATCACACATGAAGCATCTCCCCCGGGTCCTCCTGAGTTTTCATTTTGAGGATCAACAAACGTGTAAGTTCCGGGGCAGGAAAATGTGAAGCTCCCGGACTGCATAAAGTAGTATGCTGCAATGATTGATTGCCATCCCTTGCAATTTCCTGAAGAATCAGAAGTGAAGCGAAATGTGATGCTGTTACTGCTGGTGGCACCTATTGTTGCAGGTATCGGGTTAGTCGTGTTTGTATAAGTAGCTAAAAGCGGAGACGCCGTAGTCGGTCCGTTGTACACTCTCAAAGTATCCCCGCTTGTAATTCCAAAAAGACCTCCCGTCCAGGTGAGGACTAATTGCTGACCTGCATTAGCGGTGATTGTCTCAATGATATTTAAGTTGTCTCCATAGTTACCGGCACCTGTACCGGGACAAGCTGTACCTCCTGTTCCACCCGGATCGTACCAGGTAAATGAACCGGTGAGAGAGTAGGTTCCGGCAGTCATCGTTGAAGGTGGCTGTGCAGTAGCAGTCGAAGTGATGATCACCGCAACAAGTAAAAGAACAAACAGATGGAGCTGTGTATATATATTTTTCACGGAGAAAATTTTGAGTAAATCTAAGTATTAAAGGTTAGCTCCGGAATCTTATTGGAATTTTTTTCACCGGCTCTTTAAATAAAGAAAAACCCTTGCGTGTTCTGGTTGAACAACTGCAAGGGTCATGAAAGGTGTCAGGAAGGTGAGCAGAAGATTGAACCTCCTGTTCCGGCGAACTCAGTGAATCACTACTATACTCTCCCCTTTAATAATCTCATTAGCAGCTTCAATACTATAAGTGTAAGTACCTGCGGGCAGATCACTTGTTGAAACCGTGATATAATTGAAAACATCACTCACTTGAAATTGCTGAACTCTATTTCCGTTCTGATCATAAACAATCAGGTTACCCAGGGTTATTCCTTGTGGTAGTTGATAATAAATTTTTGTTTGCGCTGACGATGGATTGGGAAAAGAGAATGTAAGATCATTTGGTGACGAAGCATTATCGGATACATTTGAACTGCTACGCTCTTGCGGAGCAAGACCATTGAAAATTTTGCCAGGAAGTTTATAGAGTTCACTTTTCTGCGTAACAGCAACCTGGCTGCCCAACGTAGAAAATCTCATATAAGTTGAACTGTTGCGTGTAAAGATTGGAGCATCTGGTTGCGGACCTGAAATACTCCCGCCGGAATAAGTCATTGCTAAGGTGTCGCGCGAAAATAATAAAGTCCCATCCTCACGATAGATTTTGGTATGATATACATAAGAGGGAGCATTTCCGCTTTCAGATAACTGCACAAACTCAAAAGTAGACGGGTCGGTATCGAAGAGGTCTTCAGAAAGGTAACTAATGTAATAACCAAACCCCGATCCTATAACCGGTGGTATATTAATTGTTTTGTACAAGCTGTTGTTGTAATTGAAGAATAAGATTTGATTGTTAGTCTGATCAACAACTACGAGTTTGTTTGCTGCATGCTCAAAGTGAACATGGTAAAAGTAGCTGTAGGGTAATGTTTGTTGGAAAGTGATTTGGCTGTTAGCACTAAGTGATACAGCGATGCATGTTGCAAGCAGGAGAATCTTTTTCATGAGAGGAAGTTTTTTTTAAAAGTACACCTTTTCAGTAGCAAGTCGCAGGGGGATGACATTATTGTAACAGCCAAATCGAGTCGTTCGGCAAGCCCTGCCAAGGCTTTCAGTTTGCAACCGGGTCGGTTCCCATAAACATGGTAATGTAAAAAAAATGCTGACGGAATTTAATCCTTAACGAAAGTTTCCATTTTGAATTTATCACCACACTGTAGCCTCAGGAGATAAAATCCATTGGGCAATTGGGAAACATTAAGCGTTATTATATCTCCATCATTTGATAGAAGTTTTTCGTAAATCACCTGGCCAAGACTATTTACAATTATTATGTTTTGCAGTTCTAATGATTCATGTTTGATGGAAATAAAATCATGAGATGGATTGGGGAAAATTTTAAAGTCCCGATTCGAGTCATTCACGTTCGATACGTTGGTCGAAATACAAACGATATTTTCACTCACAAGAATCTGCTGTGATGAAAGAGGCCACTCATACTCAACAAAGCTTCCGGGAAGTTCTGTAAAACCTGACAATTCTTCACAGGGCTCATCAAGAATAATGGTGGAATCATCAATCATGGCGCACGCCGAATTTCCTTGCTCATCCGTCTTGATTAAATCTATTTTACCATAACCTGCCCACACATCCTGCCCTAAGCCGGAAATAATGAATCCTCCATCGTTGGTTTGCCGGATGCCGGAGAATGCATTCCACAGGACTCCACCAAAACTTTTTGACCATTGCAGGTTTTCAAGTGAATCCAGCTTAAGTATAAAGCCATGCCTTGTGCTGTCACTCCGGGTGCCTGCAATTATATAACCGCCATCATTTGTCAATTCAATATCATTACCGCTCTCTTGACCGTAGGCTTCAAAGGTTTTAAAAGATTGAATATTTCCTGATGCATCGGCCTTCATGATAAATCCCCTGGGGAGCAATCCGAAGCTTGCTGTATATCCTGTTAGGATGTATCCTCCATTCTTTAATTGCTTCACACTATTGGCTTCGTCACAGTTTGTTCCACCCGCTCTCTTTCCCCATTCAAGATTTCCGGCGGAGTCAGTTTTAATCAAGGCGATGTCCATGTCATAATAGTTGCTTCCACTTCTTCCGGCAATAATAAATCCACCGTCGAATGTCTGCTCCACACAAAACCCGCAATCATAAGCTGAATCGGAAAAAGTTTTCGACCACTCAAGATTGCCATCGGCATTCGTCTTCAGCAGAAATAATTTGGATGAAAAATTACACAGACTGTCGGCAATTGCTCCTACTCCGGTAACTATGAAACCATCATCGCGGGTCTGTTGAACGTAATAACCCGGTGATTCAGATACGCCGCCTTGTGAATAAAATTTCGCCCACTCCAATTGGCCTGATTGGCTCACCTTCGACAATAGCAATTGGTAAAAGCCATTGTTTTCCATCCGCCCAGTATTGCCGCTTATAATGAACCCTGAATCTAAAGTTTGCTGCAACCGCATGGCAGAATTAAACATGGTATCGCCAAAGAATAATGTCCATTGAATGCTTCCGCTTTCATCAGTTTTCATCATGAAAATATCAAAGTATCCTGTGGTCATGATCACTGCATAGCCGCCGTCAAAAGTTTGAACCGGATTCGTGAGGGCGGTCATTGACCAAAATCCTCCGATCTGCTGCTTCTTGAATGTTTTCTGAAAAATAGTTTGAGCAGAAGCAGTGCTTGTAACTAAACACAGGAACATGAATCCAGGAAAGCATGAGTAGATTATTTTCATAGTCTGTATTTGTGGCTGTGAGATTGTGAAACTTTTACCGTAGTCTTAATCAGTCCTTGATGAATGTCTGCGCACTGTAAGTATCACCACCCTGCATCTTCAGCACGTAAAATCCATTTGGCAACTGAGAAATATCAAATGTGATGGTGCCTTCGCTTACATCAGGATTTCTCTCAGAAATTATTCTCCCGACAACAGCAAAATTTTTTGTGGCCTCGATTCAAACTTCACGCTGATGAAATCACTTGCAGGGTTGGGAAAGATTTGAAGACTTTGATTTATCTCCTCTTCCTCTGATGTGTTGGTTGCTACACACGCACTGCTCTGATGAACCAGAATCTGCTGCACTGAAACAGACCAATCGTATGCAGTAAAATTTACACTATATTCTTCAAAGGTGGATGAATCAGTATAGGGCTCGTCAAGTAGAATGGTAGCATCATGAATCATATCACATGTGGTATTTCCCTGATCATCGGTCTTCACTAAAATTATTCCGCCATCGCCTCCGATTCCTTCCCCACCCATGCCTGAAAGAATAAACCCTCCGTCGTTAGTAGAATGTATACTGGAAAATACACTGGATGGAATTCCGCTAAGACTTTTGGAACATTGCAGGTTTTCAACCGAATCAAATTTGATGATAAACCCATGTGCAAACGTGTCAGCCCTGGTGCCTGCGATCATATAGCCCCCATCACTAGTCAGCTCGATGTCTGTTCCGTTTTCTTCAGCACCTGCTTCAAAAGTTTTAAATGACTGAATACTTCCGGAGGCATCAGTCTTAAGAAGAAATCCTTTGAAATCTATTGAGTCGAAGCTCTTTGTATATCCCGTTACAAGGTAACCCAAGTCACTCGTTTGCCTCACACAGTATCCCTCATCGCAACTCGATCCTCCAATTCTCTTTGCCCACTCAAGAGTTCCTGCAGAGTCCGTTTTAATTAATGCGATATCGTCGTCAGTGTAGGAATTTCCGATTACTCCGGTAATAATATATCCATTATCAGAAGTCTGTTGCACACAGTATCCTAAAGCATTTATAGAAGCCGAAAATGTTTTCGCCCATTCAAAACTTCCTTCAGAATTAGTTTTCAGCAAATAAATTCTTCTTGTCCATGGTCCGCAAGCACTATCTGCAGTTCCTGCTTCCCCGGTCACTATAAAACCGCCATCCCGCGTTTGCTCAACCCAGTAACCCGGAGATTCCGACACACCGCCCTGAGTATAATATTTTGACCATGCTAATTGCCCTGAAGAAGTAACCTTCGACAACAGCAATTGGAACCCACTATTATACTCTACCCTTGCCGTCATGCCGCTAATTATGAGGCCCGAGTCAGAGGTCTGTTGTAATCTCAGAGGTATATTTTGCATGGTGTCGCCAAAATCCAGTGTCCATTGGGCTGTTCCATTCTCATCGGTTTTCAAAAGGAAAACATTTGGCCAATCTGGTGCAACAAATCCCGTTGCGGCGATTACGGCATAGCCACCATCAAAAGTTTGAACAGAGACGGCACTTGACCAAAACCCACCAATCTGCTGCTTGCTAAATGTTTTTTGAAAAGTAATCTGTGCACAAGCGGCACTCGTAAGCAAAACCAGGATCAAGAATTTAACAATGGAGGAAAGAAGTATTTTCATCGGTAGTGGTGTAACAAGGGTGACAGAAAACTTTTCTATGGGTTGTAATCAATCTTTGATGAATGTTTGAGCGCTGTATATTTCATCGCACTGGAACTTGAGCACATAAAGTCCATCTGGTAAATGTGAAATATCAAATGTGATGGTGCCTTCGCTTACATCAGGATTTCTCTCAGAAACTATTCTCCCGACAACATCCATCAGCAAAATTTTTTGTGGCTTTGACTCAAACTTCACGCTGATGAAATCACTTGCAGGGTTGGGAAAGATTTGAAGACTTTGATTCGAATCATTCATGTTCGCCACATTAGTCGAAACACAAACAGTGCTTTGATTCACAAGAATCTCTTGTGATGAAACAGGGCTCTCATACTCCATAAAGTTTCCATCGAGCCCGGTAATTCCTGATGATTCTGTTATTGCCTCGTCAAGGAGTTTCGTGGAGTCATCAATCATATCACAAACAGTATTTCCTTCTCCATCAGTCTTCAGTAAATTTATCTTTGCGTATCCCCCTTGCGATTCCACGCCCAAACCTGAAAGAATAAATCCTCCATCATTAGTAGAATGAACACTTGAGAATCCGTTGTATAAAAGTCCCGTAAAACTTTTTGACCACTGCAGGTTTTCAAGTGAATCTAACTTAATAATAAATCCGTGCGCAAGAGTGTCAGCCCTGGTGCCGGCAATCAAGTAGCCCCCATCGTTGGTCAACTCGATATCTGCTCCGCTTTCTTCCGGATACGACTCAAAGGTTTTAAATGATTGAACATTTCCGGTTAAGTCGATCTTCAAAATAAATCCCTTGAAATTGATCGGGTCGAAGCTTTTTGTGTACCCCGTAACAACATAACCCTGATTCTTGGTTTGCTTTACGCTGTATGCTTCGTCACAACTTGCTCCTCCAATTCTTTTTGACCATTCAAGATTTCCGGCAGAGTCAGTTTTAATTAAAGCGATGTCGTTGTCTGTGTAGGAATCTCCGATTGTTCCGCCGACAATAAACCCGCCATCAACAGTCTGCTGAACACAACTTCCCATATCATCACCAGCAGCAGAAAATATTTTCGACCATTCAAGAGTTCCATCAGGATCTGTCTTCAACAAAAAGATCCAGCGGCTCCAGGTACATGTGCTATCGGCCACACCAGCTTCTCCTGTCACTATAAAACCACCGTCGCGTGTTTGCTGAACATAATGCCCCGGTGATTCTGCACAACCTCCTTTCGTATAATATTTCGACCATACCAACTCTCCTACTGCGTTAACTTTCAGCAGGTGTAATTGATAAAAACCGTTGTTATCTGGTTTTGCCGTACAACCACTGATAATAAAACCCGAATCGGAAGTTTGCTGAAATCTCATCGCTTCATTTAACAAGGTGTCACCTACATCGAGTGTCCATTGCACTGCTCCGTACTCATCGGTCTTCAACAGAAAAACATTTGGACCATCAGGTGCAACAAACCCCGTGGTTGCCATTACAGCATAGCCGCCGTCAAAAGTTTGAACAGAATTCGATGTGGTGGAAGTTGACCAAAACCCACCGATCTGCGGTTTGCTAAATGTCTTTTGAAAAATAATCTGGCCAGAAGCGGCAATCGTAAGCAAAACCAGAAAAAAGATTATCGAGAGACGGCAGGTAATTATTTTCATGGAGTAAAATTTACCGTTGTAATATAAGTAAACCTTCTTGCCCCACAAATTAAATTCCTCACCCTGCCTCCTCCCGCTTTTGTTTTCTGAAGAACAATAATGAAGCTCTTATTGCTTAGGAAAAAAGAGCAGACTAAGGCCTTGCAACTAAGGACTATATTTACTTAATGAAATCATTCTCCTTAATTATCACTCTCACTTTTTTTTCTGCGGTTGCTTTTGCGCAGGCGGGGATGCTGGATAGTACATTTAGTGGTGATGGAAAAGTGAGCATACCGTTTTTGCCATACCCACCCGCCTTATGCACTTCAGAGGCGATACAGAGCGATGGTAAAATCTTAATTGCCGGCAGAGACAGCGATAACCATTTTATTCTGATGCGCTTTAACACCGATGGCTCAACCGACTATTCTTTCGGCAATGACGGTTTCGTTACAATGTATTTTGACAGTGCTTATGATAATGTAATTTCTGACATTAAGATTCAGACAGATGGTAAGATAGTGGTAGCTGGTTCAGAAGGAACCGTTTTTTACCAATACCATTTTGTGCTGGTACGTTTTCTTTCAAACGGAAATATAGATTCTTCCTTCGGTACAAACGGAATAGTGATGACTGATTTTGGCGGAACCGGATCCCGGGCGAGCTCAATGGTAATTCAGTCTGATGGAAAAATTGTTGCCGCTGGTTATCGCTACACGACAGGCGATGTTGATTTTGTTGTGGCGCGATATCTGACTGACGGATCACTCGACAACTCTTTCAATGGAACCGGAAAAGTAATTACTGATATCGGACCCATTGTGGATTTTGCATATAAAGTTGCGCTGCAGTCTGATGGAAAAATTCTCGTCTCCGGCGAGACTAATACCAGCGATACTACCGGTGATTATGTAATTGTTCGATACCTGGCAAGCGGTAGTCTTGATCCTTCTTTCGGAACAAACGGCATAGTGCAGGGAACAAATGAAGGTGATGGGGAGTATGCAAGAGAAATTATAGAACAACCAGATGGAAACATTCTTATAGCGGGTTTAACAATTATTTCTTCGTACGATTTCAACTGGACATTAATGCGACTCAAGAATAATGGCCAGCCCGATAGCTCATTTGGAATAAATGGTTTGATAACAACTGATTTTGCAGATTCAATTGACATTGCTAACTCCCTCATTCTCCAACCTGACGGGAAAATTCTTGTTGGAGGATTTGCAACAATTCCCGGAGAACAGGCTGATGTTGCATTGATAAGATATTTATCTGATGGTTCACCCGACTCGACGTTCGGCGTAAATGGAAAAGTAACCACTGATTTCAATGGTGGCGCTGATGGTGGAGCAGAGATGCTATTGCAAAGTGATGGAAAAATTGTTGTCTGTGGAGGTTCAAGAGCAGCAGGGAATGACAGTGTTTCATTTATTCTTTGTCGCTATCTCAACAAGTACGATCAGGGTGATAATTTTATTCAGGATGTATGGCTAAGTAACGAAGCGCTGCTTTATCCAAACCCAATTCACTTAACCGAACAACTCGAATACACCCTCACAACACCTGAATCACTCACCATCTCACTGTACGATGCGAATGGAAAGCTGATCAGGAATTTTATCTCGAACGAACAGCGTGCAGCGGGAGCGCACAAGGAAACACTCAACATCGGTGAGCTGCCTTCGGGAAATTATTTTCTCACCATCAGCAATGGCGCGCAAAAGATGACGGTGAAAATGGTGAATCAATGAAAAACAAACTTCAATATATATATCTCATGAAATCACTCTCTACAATTATCATTATCACATTTTTTTCAACTGCTGCATTTGCGCAAGCAGGGATGTTGGATAGCACCTTTAATGGTGACGGCAAGGTGAGCGTAGAATTTTTGCCTTACCCGCCTGCCGTTTGTACTTCAGAAGCAATACAAACAGATGGCAAGATCTTAATTGCAGGCAGAGACAGTGATAACCATTTTATCCTCATGCGATTTAAGACTGATGGCTCTACCGACCTTTCTTTCGGTAATAGCGGCTTTGTGACAATGTATTTTGATAGTGCTTATGACAATGTGATTTCAGACATTAAAATTCAACCGGATGGTAAAATTGTAATCGCAGGTTCAGAGGGTACATCTTCCTACTATTACCATTTTGTAGTTGTGCGATTTCTTACAGACGGTTCTGTGGATTCTTCATTTGGGACTAACGGAATAGTGATAACGGATTTTGGTGGGGCCGGGTCCAGGGCGAATTCGTTAGTAATTCAGCCGGATGGAAAAATTGTTGCGAGTGGTTATCGCTGGACGGCAGACGTTGATTTTGTAATGGCCAGGTATCTCAGCGATGGCTCACTCGATGCGTCTTTTAACGGAACTGGAAAAGTAATCACAAGTATCAATCCGATTGCGGCGGATTTTGCTTACCAGGTTGCGCTGCAGTCCGATGGAAAAATTCTTATCTGCGGCACAACCAGTGTCAGTCAGGATACCAGTCACTATGCAATCGTTCGATACCTTTCAAACGGTGTGCTTGATTCTTCATTTGGGACAAACGGAATAGTACAAGGAACAAATGAAGGTGATGATCAATATGCCGGGAGAATTGTAGAACAGCCGGATGGAAAAATTCTTCTGTCAGGAAGAACAATGGTTTCATACTATGATTTTGACTGGACCTTAATGCGACTCGAGAATAATGGACAACCCGACACTTCATTTGGAATAAATGGTTTGATAACTACCGATTTTTCGGGTTCAGTTGACATGGCCGGCTCACTCATTCTCCAACCCGATGGAAAAATTCTTGTCGCTGGAAGCGCAACTATTTCCGGAGACCAGGCAGATGTTGCGTTAATAAGGTATCTACCTGGTGGTTCATTCGATTCGACATTTGGTGTGAATGGAAAAGTAACTACTGATTTTGCAGGCGGCGATGAGGGAGGACAACAAATTTTATTGCAAGCCGATGGAAAAATAGTTGTTTGCGGAACGTCAAGAACTGCAGGAGACGACAGCTATACATTTATCCTGTGTCGGTATCTCAACAAGTACGATCAGGGTGATAATTTTGTTAAGGATGTATGGCTAAGTAACGAAGCGCTGCTTTATCCGAATCCAGCTCATTTAACCGAACAACTCGAATACACCCTCACAAAAAATGAGTCACTCACCATCGCATTGTATGATGTGAATGGAAAGCTCATCAGGAATTTTATTTCAAATGAACAACGAGAAGCAGGTGCGCACAAAGAAACACTCTACATCGGTGAGCTACCTTCAGGAAATTATTTTCTCACAATCAGCAACCGTGAGCAGAAGATGACAGTGAAATTGGTGCAACAATAAGCTTCAAAACTCTTTCAAATGAAATCACTCTCTACAATTTTCTTCATCACAATTTTTTCTGTAGCTGCATTTGGGCAGGATGGCACTCTTGATAGTACTTTCGGTATCAATGGAAAGATCATGATTCCTTTTCTTGCTTACCCGCCCGCAGGATGCACATCAGAAGCATTACAACCTGACGGAAAAATTCTTATAGCAGGATATGACACCAGCTTAAGTTGTATTCTCATGCGATTGAATTCTGATGGCAGCCCTGACTATTCATTTGGAAATAACAGCTATACAACTCTACACTTTGCTTATGAAAATGTAATACAAAACATCAAGCTCCAAGCGGATGGAAAAATAGTTGCTGCCATTTCTTATGGTTCCGGATTTTACAATTACCGCTTTGCAGTAGCACGTTATCTGACCAATGGAGTTCTTGACAGTTCATTTGCAAATGATGGAGTTGACACCACTGACTTTGGAGGTACGGGATCACGCACAAGTTCTTTAGCGATTCAACCGGATGGAAAAATTGTTGCCGTGGGCTATCGCTACACTGCAGATCCCGACGTAGTCTTGGCTCGCTACAATACGAATGGATCACTTGATACGTCCTTTAATACTACAGGAAAAGTTATCACTGCCCTCGGTCCCAGAGGTGACTTTAGCCAGGCAATTGCTTTGCAGTATGACGGCAAAATTCTGGTGACGGGTGGAACTTATACTTCTGATACCACCGGTGATTATTTCGTGATGAGATATCTAGCCAATGGCGCTCTCGATAACTCCTTTGGAGTTAACGGAATTGTTCAGGGAACATATGGAGGATATTGGGAGCATGCTAACGGAATCGTTGAACAACCGGACGGCAAAATTGTATTCGCCGGCTCGACCAACATTTCTCCTAATAATTTTAACTGGACGTTGATGCGTCTTTTGCCTGACGGCACTCCGGATAATTCATTTGGAACAAATGGACTGGTGATTACTGATTTTGCTGATTCCCTTGACATAGCCGCAGGTATATGTCTTCAACCAAATGGAAAAATTATTGAAGCTGGAAATGCGACTATTACCAATGAGCAATCGGATGTTGCCGTACTAAGATACAATACAGATGGATCATTCGATTCAACCTTTGGAACAAATGGAATTGTTACTACAGATTTTAGTGGCGGAGATGATGGCGGTTCGAGAGTATTGTTACAGAGCGATGGCCGCATTGTAGTCTGTGGGAACTCACGATCACAAGCCGACAATATTTACAGTTTTATCGTCTGTAGATATTTGAATGATGAAGGCATACATGGTAATGACTTTGTTTCAGACTTAAATCTCGGCTCAAACTGTTCGTTCTACCCTAACCCTCTCCACCAAGCCGAAACCCTCTCATATACCCTCACAAAAAATGAATTACTCACCATCTCATTGTATGATGTGAATGGAAAACAGATCAGGAATTTTATTTCGAATGAGCAACGAACGGCAGGCACTCACAAAGAAATGCTCAGCATCGGCGAGCTAACTTCAGGAAATTATTTTCTCACCATCAGCAACGGTTCGCAGAAGATGACGGTGAAGATGGTGAAGCAGTAATTCGAAATTCCCTAAAAACTTCCTCAACCGCTAATTCAATGTCAACAAAAAATATTTTTACTCTTTCCTGTGCAATCTTCATTTCTCATTTTTCTACTATGGCGCAGGTGACATTTCAAAAGCAAGTTGTACTCACGAATCTGGCTGAAGCAAAGCAAACTTTCGATGGTGGTTTTGTTGCGACCGGATGGTATTCAAATCCTTCAGGGAATCAAGATGTATGCTTGATAAGAACAAACTCACTTGGAGACACTATCTGGACAAGAATCTTTGGAGAAGCTGAAGATGTTCAGTCCATATCAATGGATATTACTTCAGACAGCGGTTATATCATAGCTGGCTGGACTTATATTGGTGCTACCGATAGCGCTAAAGTTTATCTCATAAGAACAAATGCAAATGGGGATACGCTATGGATTAAAAAGCTTGGCGGAACGAGAAATGATGATGGAAGATGTGTTCGTCAAACATTGGATGGCGGATTTATAATTTCCGGTGAGACAAATAGCTTTGGCGCCGGATACCAGGATACTTATATTATCAAGACTGATGCAAATGGAAATGTCGAGTGGTCAAAAGCATTGGGTGGCCCACTTTTCGATTATGGTTATGCAATCTGTGAAACTGATGATAGCGGATTTGTGGCCTTGGTTACTTTCAACGCTTTCTCTAACAACTCTGATATTTTACTGGTCAAAATGAATTCACTTGGCGATACACTTTGGAGTAAGTCGTATGGCGGTTCAGGAGTAGATATGGGATTTGATATTGTTGAAACATTCGATCATGGATTTGCTGTGATGGGTTACACAAATAGTTTTGGTTCGGGAGGCGGAGACGGTTATTTATTAGTGACGGACAGCACAGGAAATTTGCTATGGTCTAAGACTTATGGTGATACGGGAGATGAATTCGGAACCGGTATTTCCCAAACTCCTGACAGTGGTTATATCCTTTGTGGATATACAAGCAGTTTTGGAGTTTCAACCCTTGCACCTTACCTGATTAAGGTCAATGCAGAGGGTGATCTGCTTTGGTCTGAAACCTATGAAGATTCCAATTATGGAGTAGCATGGTCAGTGATTCAAACTTTTGATGGTGGATATCTAACCGCGGGAGAACAGAATGAATTGATGAAGCTTAACTCGAATGGTGAATCAGGATGCAATGAGCACATTGCAAATACAGTTGTGACAACTCCCTCGACGATTGTTTCAAACCCGCCCATTTCAGTTACCGTGGCTAATACCATTGCAAAACCGACCTCGACTGCTGTCAGCAGCGGAGTTGCAGTTATCAATGTTTGCCCCGCTCAGGTGGCCTTTTCTTCATCAGCAAATTCTATCTGCGAAAAATTTTGCATCGGTTTTTTTGATGAGTCAATTAACAATCCAACATCGTGGCTGTGGTTGTTCCCCGGAGGAAATCCTTCTTCATCTGTTCTGCAAAATCCGGTGAACATTTGTTACAACACGCCGGGAACGTATGATGTCACACTCATCACCACGAACGCGCAGGGAAGTAATACGCTCACACTAACAAATTTTATCACGGTTTATGCTACACCGGCAATTCCTACTATCACGCAGATCGGATATACGCTCACTTCAAGCCCGGCATTTTCGTATCAATGGCAATTCAACAGCGCAGATATTCCGGGCGCTACAAATCAATCATACACGATCTTACAAACCGGGTTTTATAGTGTGGTTGTTTCCAATCCGCAGGGTTGTATTTCTTCTTCTACATTACTGTATGTTTTGATATCGGAAGTAGATGAGATGAGTGGTGATGGAGGCATTTCCATCTATCCCAATCCTTCCTCAGGAAATTTCACTGTTGAATTATTGCAAACAGAAAACTCCCGTGATGTTTCTATTGATGTGGTGAACACGCTCGATCAAAAAATATTTTCTTATTCAGAAAAAATTCCTTCCCGCGATTTCAAGAAGCAAATTGATTTGAGCAATATTGCCGACGGTGTTTATTTCATCGAGATACAAACAGAGAATGAATTTTTGAGAAAGAAAATTGTGGTAGCAGATTAACCTCATAAAGAAAGAGTGTAACTTAATGTTGTAATATTTTTTCTGCTTGCTCTAAATATTTTTTGATGAAAAAAATGTTATTACTCCAACGAAGCTTTAGAGTAGTAAGGCTCGGTCTTTTTTTCATTTCTAATTTTTCCTTTGCTCAAAATCCTTTGATGAAGCAGTGGGATTATAGGTATGGGGGCAACGACGATGATCGTCTTACTTGCTTGATAAAGACAAGAGATGGTGGTTTCATGTTAGGAGGTTATTCGGCCTCTGGAAGTAGCGGTGATAAATCGCAATTTTCATGGGGGTTATTTGATTACTGGATTGTGAAATTAGATTCTCTCGGAATCAAACAGTGGGATAAACGATTTGGAGGAACAGAGGGGGAAATTTTTAGCACAGTACAGCACACGAAAGATGGCGGGTATATATTAGGCGGATCTTCGAGTTCAGGAATCAGTGGAAATAAAACAGAACCATCATGGGGAGCAACCGATTACTGGATTGTAAAAATAGATTCGGTTGGAGTCAAACAATGGGATAAACGTTTTGGAGGAACTAATGTTGAAGGTCTTGCTTCGGTGGAACAAACCTCAGACGGCGGATATATTTTAGGCGGTCTTTCAAGTTCAGGAATTGGTGGAGATAAAACTGATTCATCATGGGGTGGTTCAGATTATTGGATTGTAAAAACGGATTCGCTCGGCGTCAAGCAATGGGATAAACGATTCGGAGGCTCGGGCGACGAACAACTTATGAGCCTCAAGCAAACAACGGATAGAGGATATATTTTGGGGGGACATTCAACTTCCGGGGTAAGTGGAGATAAAAGCCAGGCTTCATGGGGAAATTGGGACTATTGGATTGTAAAAATTGATTCAATCGGAATCAAACAATGGGATCAACGCTTCGGAGGAACTGATGGTGACTATTTTTTTTCCTTGAAACAAACCGTCGACGGCGGATATATTTTAGGAGGATATTCTGATTCCGGAATTAGCGGAGATAAGACTCAGCCGTCTTGGGGTGGAGGTGACTACTGGATTGTAAAAATCGATTCACTTGGAGTTAAGCAATGGGATGAACGGTTTGGAGGAACTGCAAATGAAGATGAATTGGGAAACATTACACTAACAACTGATGGCGGTTATTTAATTCCGGGGCCTTCCTATTCTCCCATTAGCGGCGATAAAACGGAAAATAATCTTGGGCTTGAACAAAGCTGGTTTGTAAAAACTGATTCACTCGGCACCAAGCAATGGGACAAAACAATTTCCACTACAGGTCATGATGAATACAGCTATGCGGTTCAAGCCAAAGATGGTTGCTTTGTTTTCGCAAACCAAACGCAAGCAGGAGTAGGCGGAGATAAAACACAAGGAAGCTGGGGTGGCTATGATTACTGGGTCATCAAATACTGTGATACAACCGGTCTTTATCAGCATCTTCCGCAAAGCGCTTTCAACTCCAGTGCTATCAGTGGTTGTCCGGGAAGTTGTTTTGATTTCACCAATGCTTCATTGAATGCAACAAGCTACCAATGGTTTTTCAGTGGAGGAAATCCTGCTTCATCAACACTACAAAATCCATCGAACATCTGCTATGCAAACCCGGGTGTGTATGATGTTATGCTGATTGCATCTTCAAACTTTGCTTCAGACACACTTGTGCAGGCATCATATATCACCATTTTCACACCGCTTGCTGTTTCTATTTCACAGAATGGAAATTTTCTCACCTGCAATCCTGCATCAACAAGCTATCAGTGGTCGTTAAACGGATACCAGATTCCTGGAGCAACATCACAAACTCTTTTCATCAATCAAACAGGAACATTTACCATTGTTGTAGTTGACTCCAATGGTTGCAATTCATCGGATACATTTGTCGTCAATAATATTCCTTCACCAGACTTTTCTACTCCTGATACTACGCTTTGCGAAAAATTCTGTACGAATTTCTTCGATCAATCCACCAACAATCCAACTGTGTGGCTATGGATTTTTCCCGGCGGTGATCCCGCTTTTTCCTCCGATCAAAATCCGGTAAACATTTGCTACAATGTTCCCGGCGTTTACGATGTGACGCTCATCACCACCAATGCAAATGGAAACGACACACTCACGCTGTACAATTACATCACCGTCAATCCTACTCCGCCAATACCAACCATCACGCAAGTTGGTTACACACTCACATCGAGTCCGGCAAGTTCTTATCAATGGCAATTGAATGCAGTGGATATTCCCGGTGCAACCAATCAATCGTACACCATTTTGCAAACAGGTTATTACACGGTGGTGGTTGGTGATTCAAACAGTTGTAAAAATTCTGCTACTGTATATGTTTTGATTTCGGGAGTGGAAAATGTTTTTGGGGAAGAAAATTTTTCTGTCGAGCCGAATCCTTCGGGCGGGATTTTTATTATTAGATGGTTGAATGGTCCCGATTTATTCGGGATGCCTGATGTTATCATTGAGGTTAGTGATGCAATTGGTCAAATAATTTTTTCTTCTGAAGAAACAAATATGAGTCAGAATTTTAGTAAGACGGTTGACCTGAGTGAGTTTGCCTCAGGCGTTTACTTTCTCAGAATAAAAACAGAAGGCAGACTCATGAATCATAAAATTGTGATCGGGAAATAACGCAATCGTGAAGATGATTGAATTTTCAAATGAGTGTTTACAGATTTCAGGAAGTGAAATCATTTAAGGAATCTTAACCAAGCTCGTTAAAAATTTTTACCAATGAAAACACAAATGCATACAACGGCAAGAAAACTTTTTTCGATCTTCAGTCTGCTTGCTTCAACAATAATTGCCTATGCTCAACCAGGAATAACAGATAGCTCATTTGGGATAAACGGACTTTCAACACCGGAAATAAATGAGGCCGGTTTTGGGTGGTCAGTGGCGCTCCAATCTGACGGTAAGATATTATCTGGAGGAGGAATTTTTCAGAACAGCCAATTTCGCTTTGCAGTAGTTCGTTTGAATCCAGATGGTTCGGTTGACTACACATTCGGAATAAATGGTGTAGCTGCCATGCCAATGGATTCACAGCAGAGTTTTTCTTCAGCGATTGATGTGCAACTTGATGGAAAAATTGTTGAAGCAGGATGCGAGGGGTCGGGAAATTATGAGTTGCCCTTTGTTGTAGCCCGTTTTAATCCTGATGGTTCAATAGATAACAACTTTGGTATTAATGGAAAGGTAGTTACTCCTGTGATGCATGGCGTCATCACCACTTCTATTGTCGGTCTTGTTATACAATCGGATGGAAAAATTATTATAACAAGCGGAGTTTACACAGATGCCGCATATGCACATGAAGATTTTGCATTGATCCGATACAATAGTGATGGGTCTCTTGATGCGAGCTTTGGAAATAATGGAATTGTGATCACTGATGTTTATGGTAACAATTATGATGCGGCAAGAGCAGTAAAAATTCAAGAGGATGGTAAAATTATTGCTGGCGGTTTAACCATTCAAGATTTCTATTTTTATTTTGCTATCGTTCGATATAATACTAACGGCTCGATTGACAGTTCGTTCGGTACTAATGGAAGAGTAATTGCTACTGTTGATTCATTTTATGATAGCGACGGTTGCGCATTAGCACTTCAACCCGATGGAAAAATTATTATCGGAGGAGAAGTCGATGGACCTTATTCCTATAACTATGACTTTGGATTAATGCGCTTTAATGCTGATGGATCTGTCGACAATACATTTGGAGTGAGTGGTGCTGTAACGTCCACTATTTATGCCGGATACAACGCAGTGGTGGCATCGGTGCTGTTGCAATCGGACGGGAAAATTATCGAAACTGGTAATACAGGAGATACATCTGGTTATCGCCAATTAGCTCTCGCACGTTTCAATCATGACGGATCTATCGACACCGGCTTTGGAAATAGCGGGAAAGCGACAGCTTATTTTTCTGATTACACTAACGGAGGTTGGGCTACAATGCAACAGGATTGTAAGATTGTCATTGTCGGGATATCCTCTCAACCGAAATCTCTAACTGCCGCAAGATTCCTCAATGATCCATTCGTATGCTCTACAAATTCTATTCTGAATCCCGAAGTCTTAAACTCGATGGCATGGTCGGTATTTCCTAACCCCGCATCAGGAAATTCTTTTATCAGCTATACTCTTTCAACTCCTGCCACCGTAAGCATTGCGCTGTATGATGTGCTGGGTAATAATTTACGGCAAGTAGTACATAGTGCTCAGGAACAAGGTGAACACGGCGCAACCATTGATACACGCAGTATCGCAAACGGAGTTTATGTTTTGCAGATACGGGCGGGTGATCAGATGGCTGAGCAAAAAATTGTGGTAATGAATTGAGAGATGTCTCTGTCCGGGATTGGCGTCCTCGCAGATCACTAAGACAGGTCGGGCATGACACCAACCTTGGACAAAACTCAATTGATGCCGTTGTTGGTATGCAGCCAAGTTTTTGTTGCCGTTGTTGGTATGCAGCCAAGCTTTAAGCGGAGCGTACCAACAACTGAAGCGAGGACAATAAATCGCGCTTCTTACATCGGCGATGATTGTGTTTAAATGAATTGTTGCCGTTGTTGGTATGCAGCCAAGTTTTAAGCGGAGCGTACCAACAACTGAAGCGAGAGTAATAAATCGCGCTTCTTACATTGGCGATGATTGTGCTTAAATGAATTGTTGCCGTTGTTGGTATGCAGCCAAGCTTTAAGCGGAGCGTACCAACAACTGAAGCGAGGGCAATAAATCGCGCTTCTTACATTGGTGATGATTGTGTTTAAATGAATTCAGAAATTCTTCACCAGCTTAATCACCTGCTGCGTTTCATTATTCAATGTGATTTTTAAGAAGTACACTCCGTTTGAAAGTGTCTCACCTATTTTTATTTCACCACCACTTACTTCATGACTTTCTACCAATCGCCCTGTGAGATCATAAATGTAAATCACACCTTGCGGATCAAGTTGTGCAGTGCTGACGTTAAAGTAATCTGAAGTTGGATTTGGATACACAATCACTTTATTATCATTAGCAGCATCACCCGACTTGCAGGTGATCGTCACCTCCGATCCTGCTGACGCTTTGGTGCAGCCGGTTGCTGTAATGGTGACGATACATTTATAAGTAGCGCTTTGAGTTGCGCTGTATGTTGAATTAGTCGCTCCGCTGATGGTGGTGCCTGCTTTTTTCCACTTGAAAGTTACACCGCTGGCCGGAGTGTATGAGCAGGTCAGCAACACCGCTCCTCCGCTGCATGGCGCCTGGGAAATGGAAGAGGTTGGAGAAGGATTTACAGTAATGGAAATTGAATTGGAAGTGGTGGTTCCACATGAATTGCTGACATTACATTTATAAGTTCCGGTTGTTGAAGCACTGAAACTTTGCAGGGTCGCTCCATTAATAATGTTGCCGCCTTTCTTCCATTGATAGGTTAATCCTGAGGAAGCAACTGTTAGTTCTACCACATTATTCCCTTTACAAATTGTAGTAGAACCCGCAGCAGTGATGGCTGCTTCAGAGGCAGAGGGGCCTGGGTTTACAGTTACAATAATAGAGTTTGAAGTAGTAGTTCCGCAACTGTTACTAACATCACAAGTATAGGTACCGCTTGCAGTGGTAGTAAAACTTTGACTCGTTGCGCCCGATATGATTGTCCCTCCGTTTTTCCATTGATAGGTTAATCCGGAAGTTGCAACTGAGAGTACCACATTTCCCCCAATGCAAAATGAAGTTGCTCCGCCTGCTGATATCATTGCTTCTGCCGCAGTTGGGCCGTTGCCCACGGTTACACTGATAATGTTTGAAGTTGTAGTTCCGCAACTATTACTCACGTTACATTTATAAGATCCGCTTGTTGTTGCCGAATAACTTTGGTTCGTTGCACCTGATATAGCGGTCCCATTTTTTTTCCATTGATACGTTAACCCTGATGAAGCAACAGTAAGCACTACGTTTGCACCATTACAAATAGTGGTGCTGCCGTTTGCTGTAATCGCTGCCTGAGACGCTGATGGTGCATTGTTAACTGTAACTGAGATAATGTTGGAAGTAGTATCTCCGCAACTGTTGCTTACATCGCATTGATATTCTCCGCTTGCCGTTGCTGCAAAACTTTGATTCGTGGCACCAGAAATAGTTGAGCCGCCATATCTCCATTGATAAATTAGTCCTGACGTGGCAACCGTAAGTACTACGCTTCCTCCAAAGCAAATTGTGGTAGGGCCTCCGGCCGAAATAAGTGCTTGCGCCGCAGTTGGTGAAGAAATTTCACTTACTGCGATAGTATTGGAAGAAGTAGTTCCGCAAGCATTACTTACATCACACTGATATGATCCGCTGGAAGTCGCGGTGAAGCTTTGGTTTGTAGCACCGGAGATTGCTCCGCCATTTTTCCACTGATAGGTTAATCCGGATGAAGCAACAGTTAATACAACATTTCCACCTTCGCAAAAGGTCGTACTCCCATTTGCTGAAATTGCCGCTTCATTTGTGGTAGGAGGAGGACATCCACAACTCGAAAATATGGCTTGCTGATTTGAAGGTATGTTATCCATCCAC
>Ga0134121_10001381_pt1 | contig 22930 bp, 17 predicted proteins | sample KB301_FD_96463 | JGI IMG/M metagenome (GOLD analysis project Ga0134121, IMG submission 96463) | Terrestrial soil microbial communities without Nitrogen fertilizer from Kellogg Biological Station, Michigan, USA - KB3-0-1 | ecosystem: Environmental > Terrestrial > Soil > Unclassified ... | reverse complement strand
GCTTGCGTTCGACGACACCGGTGGCGTTAGCGGAACCTGGGTGAAAGAGAGCGACAGAACTCCGGACGAACACACACGCGTATACATCATGGTAGACGATATTTCGGGCACTCTCAAAAAGATTGAGACTGCCGGTGGCAGGGTGATGACGCCACGAACCGACATCGCTCCAGGTGCGGGCGCATTTGCGGTTTTCGCGGATCCCGCGGGCACCGAATTCGGACTATACGAGGAGCCGAAGCGCTAGTCGAAGACCGTCTAAACAGTATCGTCGACGCGAGTGGCTGCAGCGTGAAGTAATTGCCGATTTCCAATTGCCAATTGTCGATTCAATTCGCGCCGCGGCGTCAACTCAGACGTTATGTTGCTTGTGGTACAGAACCGGGAGCGATAGCGACCGGATCAAACACTCAACCTTTGTCGCAAATCACACGCACCGTGTGCGCTGAAGATTCAACGCGAGGTCTTATTCGACTCATGCAGTAAGTGACCTGACCCGTCGCTACCGCTCCGGGTTCTGTATCACACGCTATTTGGCGCAACACCCACGCGTAAACTCAATGTTCGTGACGCAGAACGCCATCATGACCAGTCCGCCGCTCGCGAGTGGACGAAAGCAACCAGGAGATCAGAAACAGGAAGCCAGGAAACGCGAAGACAACAAATGCCCATCCCAGATTAAAGTTGCCCCTTAAGTAACCATAAGCAAGGTAAAAAGCTAATAGGCTGAGAATGGTTATGGCGCCGCCTAAACCTTCTTTCCACCAGCCGATCGCAAAGCCGACGACTATTCCCACCGGAAACAAGAGGAAGCCGACCCACTCTTTGGCAGTGATCCGCGACACTTCAAATTTCTCTCCGGTGATGAACAGTAAAAGCACGGCGGTGCTCAGGACACTCAATACCCTCGCGGCCCAACGAAACAGATGTACTGGACGGTCTTTTCTTCTATTGGTAAACATAGACTCCTCCTCTCTAATTAATATGGATTCCTGACCAGCCGAGGCCTCGGCCAAAAATGTCTATCCAGGGTGCATGAGGCCGCTTAGCGCTGGGAACGCGGACGTCTCGTCCGCATCCGGTTCGATGCGCGTTATTCCCGATAACCACAACAACCATTTTCGCGCTTCGCGCTCAGTGCGGACGGGACGTCCGCATTACCAGCAATCCAGTTGACCGATGGCAAAGCTACACCCGATCAATTTACCGGCTGATAGGAATCCAGAGTCTTCATATAATTCGCGCGCTCAAAGGCGGCCGGCTCAGCGCAGTGCTGCTGGCTCATGCTGCCGATCATCTGGGCCACCGACGCGTACTCACGCTCGTCCATCCAGTTTTCAATCTCACCCAGAATTTCCTTAACCCGGCGCAGGCCGTTCTGCAGCAACTCAGACGCCATCATGGTTACCTTGGCCCCGGCCATCAGGCTCTTCAAAACGTCTTCCGAGGTGTGCACGCCAGTAGTGATCGCCAGGTCCGCGAGGAGTCGGCCATACAAGATAGCGACCCAACGCAAAGGCAGGCGCAACTCGTTTGAGTTGCTGAGCACCAGACGCGGCGCGACCTGTAGCGTCTCCAGATCCAGATCGGGTTGATAGAAACGGTTGAAGAGTACCAACCCGTTCGCGCCTTCGTCGACCAGGCACTTGGCCATATTTCCGGGTGAGCTGAAATAGGGGCTTAGCTTCATCGCCAACGGGATCGTCACCGATCGTTTGACGCTGCGCAGCATGTCGAGATAGATATTCTCGACTTCCTGTCCCGAAAGATGAATGTTCGTGGGAACGTAATAGACGTTCAACTCGAGGGCATCGGCGCCGGCGTCCTCGATCAGACCGGCGTAGTTTACCCAACCTCCGGCGGATACTCCGTTGGCTGCCGATGATCGGTATATCAACTGCTTCTTTCGCGCGCCGGATCAAATTCAGATACTCATCGGGCCAGACATTATAGCTGCTCATTTCGGGAAAGAAGCTGAGCGATTCGGCATAGCTGTTGGTATTGCTCCGCAGATAATGATCGACATACAAGCTGTCCAGGGTGATCTGCTCTTCGAACAATGAATACATCACCACCGCACTGCAGCCTGCGTCTTCCAGGCGCCGAATGCTGTCGACGGTGTGTGAAAGCGGAGAGGAAGAAGCGACAATCGGGTTCTTCAGTACCAGGCCAAGATAGTTTGTGGTGAGACTCATTTTGGATCTCCTAGTAACTCTTTAGGTGTTCCCTCTCCTTGGCAGAGGGCCGGGGGCTAGGGCCTGAGTGCGGATCGCATTTGATCGCAAGTTGTCCCGGGGTAAACATGAGGGACAATCTAAAACACGTCGCGCTAAGCTTCGCACCCTCCTAACCCCTCACAAAGGGAGGGGAATGTAAGGTCGTTTAGAGTCGGGCTACTGCCCGACCAAGCGGGCTGTAGCCCGCTTCTAAACCTCTCAAGTTTCAATCTTAAACCGCTTCACTCGCCGCCATCTTCTTGTATTGTCGCCAGCGATGCTCGACAGACTTCTGCGCCAGGTCCAAAAGAAGTTTGGCCGCTTCCGGATTGCTCTGCTTCAACATTCGATAGCGACCTTCGGTATAGATGTAGTCCTGCAACGGAATCTTTGGATCGTGCGAGTCAAGCTGAAAAGGATTCTTGTTCTCGTCGGCGAGCTGCGGATTAAAACGATAGAGTGGCCAATGGCCCGACTCAACCGCCAGCTTCTGTTGCGTCATGCCCTTCGCCATGTCGATACCGTGAGCGATGCATTGGCTGTAGGCAATAATCAGTGAAGGTCCCGGATGAGCTTCAGCCTCCAGAAAGGCTTTCACTGTATGGGTGTCGTTGGCGCCCATTGCTACCTGAGCGATGTACACGTTGCCGTAGCGCATTGCGGTCATGCCCAGGTCTTTCTTGGCAGTTGGCTTACCGCCTGCAGCAAACTTCGCTACAGCGCCCAGCGGAGTAGACTTTGACGCCTGACCCCCGGTGTTTGAATAGACCTCAGTGTCGAGCACCAGAATGTTTACATCCTGGCCGCTGGCGAGCACATGATCGAGCCCGCCATATCCGATGTCGTAAGCCCAACCGTCGCCACCCACAATCCATACACTCTTTTTCACCAGCGCATCGGCGACGCTGAGAAGGTCGCGTGCTTCAGGCTCAGTCTCGCCGGCGAGCTTTGCTTTTAACTCAGACACCAACTTGCGCTTTTCGGCGATCGCTTCCTGGTCCGGGTTGAGAAGGCCGTCAGCCAGCGAATCGCCGACCACACCGCGCAACCGCCCGACCAGGCTTCTGGCGTAAGCGCCCTCATGGTCAAGCGCCATCCGCATGCCGAGTCCAAATTCAGCGTTGTCTTCAAACAGCGAATTGCTCCAGGCGGGACCACGCCCTGCTCGATTAATTGTGTAAGGCGTGGTCGGCAGGTTGCCGCCGTAGATGCTGGAACAGCCAGTGGCATTTGCAATGATGGCTCGATCACCGAAGAGCTGAGTCATTAACTTTATATAAGGCGTCTCTCCGCATCCCGAGCAGGCGCCCGAAAATTCAAACAGCGGCTGCAGCAGTTGCACGTTCTTCACTGAACTGAAACTAAGAGCACCGTTCCGGTCAATCTCCGGGAGCTTGAGGAAGTATTCCCAGTTGACGCGTTCGCTATCGCGCAGCGGCAACTGCGGTCGCATATTGAGCGCCTTTCGCGAAACGTTGCTCTTATCCTTTGCCGGACAAACTTCGACGCAAAGCCGGCAGCCGGTGCAATCTTCAACGGCAACCTGGATCGTATAGAGCTGATCCGGCAGCTCGCGCCACTTGGCGGGCATAGTCTTAAAGCCAGCCGGTGCGTCTTCGAGATCTCCGGGGCGACAGACTTTGGCGCGAATCGTCGCATGCGGACAAACCAGCATACACTTGCCGCACTCGATGCAGAGGTCGGGTTCCCACACCGGAACTTCCTGGGCGATGTTCCGCTTTTCCCACTGGGCCGTACCGACCGGATAAGTGCCATCGAGTGGAAAGGCACTAACGGGCAGCAGGTCGCCGCGACCGGAAATCATCTCTGCAGTGACGCGCTGCACAAATTCGGGCGCATTCACTGAGACTGCGGGGGGCAAATCGGTAATGCTGTTGGCGTGAACAGGTATGAATACCTCGTGCAGATGCGCCAGCGCGGCATCGACGGCGGCAAAGTTTTGTCGCACTACAGGCTCGCCGCGTTTGCCGTAGGTCTTCCGGATCGATTCCTTGATCTTCGCAATTGCTTCGTCACGCGGCAACACGCCGCTGATAGCGAAAAAGCATGTCTGCATAATTGTGTTCGTGCGATTGCCAAGTTGATTCTCTTTCGCGACGGCGTAGGCATCGATAGTGTGTACTTTTATCCGTTTGGCAATGATCGTCTCCTGCACCGAACGCGGCAGGTTCGGCCAGACATCGTCCGCCTCGTAAGGACTATTCAGCAATAGCGTGGCCCCGTCTTCGGCAGCGTCGAGGACCTGATAGCGATTAAGAAAATCGAACTGGTGAACGGCAATAAAGCTGGCGCGCTGGATCAGATAGGTGCTCTTGATTGGCTCTGGTCCAAAGCGCAGATGCGACACGGTCATCGCGCCCGATTTTTTGGAATCGTAAACGAAGTAGCCCTGCGCATAGTTCGGCGTCTCCTCGCCGATGATCTTAATTGAGTTCTTGTTCGCGCTGACCGTTCCGTCGGAGCCCAGACCCCAGAAGAGCGCCCGGACCTGGCCGGCGGGCTCAGTATTGAAATCGGAATCGATATCCAAACTATTAAAAGTAAGATCGTCTGTGATTCCCACGCTGAAATGGTTTTTCGGCGCCGGGTTGGACATCTCGTCGAACACTGATTTAACCATCGCCGGGGTGAACTCTTTCGAGCCGAGTCCATACCGCCCGCCAATGATCCGCGGCACTTTTAGAAAAGGAGAGGACCCCTGCGACATTGATTCGCTGATGGCGGTTACGACGTCCTGATAGAGCGGCTCGCCCGCACTACCCGGTTCTTTGGTCCGATCTAATACTGCGACTGTTTGAACAGACGAGGGCAAAGCTTTGATGAAATGATCAACCGAGAAAGGCCGGAACAGATGAACTTTGACGAGACCAATCTTTTCGCCGCGGGCGCAGAGAGTGGTCACCGTCTCTTCCGCGGTTTCGCAGCCTGAGCCCATCATAATGATGACGCGTTCGGCGTCGGACGCGCCCACATAATCAAACAAGTTGTATTGACGGCCGGTGAGAGCGGCGAGCTTGTTCATGGTCCGTAAAACGATGGCCGGGGTTTCGGTGTAGAGAGAATTGGCGCGCTCTCGCGATTGAAAGAAGACGTCGGGATTCTGGGCCGTGCCGCGCATCACGGGACGATCGGGCGTAAGCGCGCGCCCTCGATGAGCCTGCACCAGTTCGTCGTCGATCATTGCGCGAATCTCTGCGTCGGACACTTCCTGGATCTTCATCACTTCATGCGAAGTGCGAAAGCCGTCAAAGATGTGCAGGAAAGGAACGCGCGACTCGAGCGTGGCCGCCTGTGAGATCAGCGCAAAGTCCATCACTTCCTGAATCGAGTTGGCAAAGAGCATTCCCCAACCGGTCGAGCGAGCGGCCATCACGTCACTATGATCGCCGAAGATCGAGAGCGCATGCGTGGCAATCGATCGCGCGGCAATATGAAAGACGGTGCTGGTCTGCTCGCCGGCGATCTTGAACATGTTGGGGATCATCAGGAGCAGTCCCTGGCTGGCGGTGAAGGTGGTAGTCAGGGCGCCGGTTTGCAACGCGCCGTGGACTGTTCCCGCTGCGCCGCCTTCGGATTGCAGTTCGCGCACGAGCGGCGTCATACCCCAGATATTTTTTCGATCCTTCGCGGCCCATTCGTCGGCGGATTCACCCATGTTTGAAGACGGAGTAATCGGATAGATCGCAATGACTTCGTTGGTCTTGTATGCGACGTGTGCGGCGGCTTCGTTGCCATCAATTGTGACTGATCGTGTAGTCATGTCTTCTGGGTAACTCTTTCTGAAATCTTCTCGCGTGGTTCTGTTACCAACTCTGCGTCTTTGCGCCTTCGAGTGAAATTTGTTGCTTTGCCTGCGGCCCGGTAAGTAATCACCGAAGTTTCAGGCAAAGGCTCAAAGAACTAAAAATCGCCGCGGGCGGCTCCTCCCACTGAACCACCCGCGGCGAGACAAGGAGGCGCGCCCGCCCGTGCTTTCAGTCAACGTTTTGCCAGAACTTCTCAGAACGTTCGGCTTCGATCTGGCCAATCTTTTGGCGTAGCCAGTTCCTGACTGCGTTCACCGTCTTTGATTCGTTGCCCTCAAGCTCAAACTCTTCGAGCGTGGTCCCGACGTCATTCAGGGGGATGCAATGACACGGAACCGGCTGCGAACGATCTTGCGGGCCGACGAAATCCAGTAGGCGGCACTCGGCGCACGGGTGGGCGCGATACGGATAACCATAGTTAAGGCAAGTCAGGGAGTCCTGGAAGATCGACTTTGGTAGCCATGGTGAGCGAACAGAACGCCCATAACCGCCCTGTTCAATGAAAACCAATTCATCCCTAAGTAGTTCGAGAATGTCTCGATCATCTTTAGCCATGGTGTCGTGCCTCCGCTTCTCCCTGAGTTTGCCTATCGGTTGAGCAGCCAAGCCGCTGCTCCTGTCGCTCGAGCTTTGGGTTCCCGTTTGCGTGCAGAAGCAACCCACATGCCGGATCGAAAGAGAATGCTTTCCCGGCGTAACTGGACCGAGCGCCGTTGAATTGTTGAGTAAAGATCCGCACGGCCCTGTGCGAAAACTCCCACCGCTCAGTGGATCCTTCAGTTAGTGTCAATAAAAGAGCTGGAACAGTAGTCGGCATATGACTTGCTAAAACGAGAATGACTTATTCGAGGCTTTCGATTGAAAACAATGAGAGCAAATCAATTACGAGGGACGAAGCCAGCTTTTGTGTGTGCCGGCGCACAGACCAAATCATCTGACTGGCCCAGTATTCCATCCAAGCGCCAATTTAGGACCGAGGCCAACGCGGTGGCGGCTGCGACGCAGTCCGGGAGACCGAATCGGGCGACCGTGTCGAAGACTGCCGCAGTCGCGAACGGGTTGCCTTTGAATTCTCCCCTGAGAGCAATCGCGGGGATTGACCGGGTAGTTCGCATCCGAAATTGTTGCCGATCCACCGTGCTTTTTTCCGAAGGTCGTGCCGCTCAAGGCGTGTACGTGCTTTGCACCGGCAGCGCCAAAGTTTCGATCTGTTCGGCTGAAGGAAAGAAACTGATTATGCGGATTGCGCGCCCCGGTGATGTGCTGGGATTGTACGCGGGTCTGACTGGCCGTCCCTTTGAAGCGACCGCAGAGATGGTAGAGCCGGGTCGCGTCGGTTTCGTCTTGCGCCAGGACCTGTTGACACTGATTAGTAAACAGGAGTCCTTCGGGCTCGGACTCGTGCAGCTCTTCAGTGAACAGTTCAGAGAGTTTGTCGATCACACGCGGATGTTGCAGTTGTCTGAATCGGCGACCGAAAAACTGGCGCGTTTGATCTTGAAGTGGAGCCGGGATTTTGGCGAGCTGACTACCGGCGGAATTCGTTTGCAGATTCTGTTGACACATGAGGAGATCGCGCAAATTATCGGGGCCTCGCGTGAGACTGTGACTCGCTTGTTTAGTGTGCTCAAGCGAGATCGAATCATTGGCCTGCGCGGAGGATTATTGGTTATCCGCGACAGCGCCGCGCTTGCCTCCATGGCTCAACTGTCTCTTTAAGATTTATTCGGAGACTGTGTGACCAGAGTCACAGAAAGTTGACTCCACTCCTCGTAGTATCGCAAAAGCTCGCCCGAGCTCTTTAAATAATCAGCATTTCTTGTCTGCGGAATAGGCAGGCTCTTTCAATCTGGAAGGGAGGCTCAAAGTGAGACTGACCAAAGTAATCAAGACGGCGCTCGTCTGTGGGTCAGTATTGGGCACGGTCGTCTGGTTCGCTTCAACCCGAAGTTCGCAGGCGGTTGGTCCTGTAACTCAGGCGAAGCCGGTCGTAACTCAATCGAAGCCTGCGGTGCTCGCGAAGGTTGGAGACGCAGGCTACGTCGGCAGCGACGCGTGCAAGGACTGTCACGAAGATCAGTTCAAAGCCTACTCGCATACTTCCCATTCCCAACTTTCCAGGATCAGCAGTTGGAACGGCAAAGTCACCGGTTGCGAATCCTGCCACGGACCCGGCAAGGACCACATCGCCGAAGGCGATCCCGCCAAGATAATTTCCTTCAAGAACAAAACCTCGAAAGAAACGGCTGAAACCTGTCTGTCATGCCACGCGGGCAAGGAAGAGCGCAACAACTTTCGTCGGGGCGAACACTGGCGCAATGATATTGGGTGCACCGATTGCCACTCGCCGCACTCCAACACCAGTGGAAAAAATCTCGCCAGCTCGAACGTCCTGGTGACCAAAGCGAATGCCGAAAAGCCGGGTTTTCCTACTATCAGAATGCTGAAAGCGAACGACCCGCAACTCTGTATTGGTTGCCACAGCGAGGTCAAGCCGGCATTTTCTTCGCCTTTCCATCACAAGGTTTTGGAAGGAGCGATGCGTTGCAGTGATTGCCACAATCCGCATGGTGGTTTCGAACTCAAGCAGGCCAGGCTCGCCACGGGCGGTGATGCAGCGTGTGTCAAGTGCCACGCGGACAAGCAGGGCCCGTTCACCTTTGAACACGCTCCGGTAAAGACGGAAGGGTGCTCGTCCTGCCATACGCCGCATGGCTCGTCCAATCCGCGGTTATTGAGGTACGCCGCAGTCAATCAACTGTGTCTGACTTGCCACAGTGTGGCGCATGACGTCGGAGCTGTTGAACCGTCGGGACCTCAGCATAATCAGAACGCGCAGTACGCTAACTGTACCGCCTGTCATATCAAGATACACGGATCGCGTACCAGTCCGGTCTTCTTCCGATGATGACACATGCAGAAGAGGGTTACAGTACTTAACGAGTTTTAGCCAGAGGATGGACCGTATGAAAAGCAACGTCAAAAACATGTTGCGCCTTCTGTCGGGATTAGTGATGGTGCTGGTAATGGCCACGGGTGTTGCCATCGCCCAGCAGCCCACGCCGACACCAAAGAAAGCAGACGCAAAAAAGTCAGAACCGAAGGCCGAAACTACCTCGGCGCAAACTGGAGAGGACTCGGGTAACTACACCATCACTTCCAGTATTGAGTTTGGCTATCGCGGGATTAGGGTCGACGGTGATGTCAACAAGTACAAGAGCGACCTGAATTACAAAGCCGGTCCTCGGGTTTTCGATTCCAGCTTTCTCATGCAGGCGAAGGACGGCAAGGGTGGCTTGTTCAATTCTCTCCTGGTAACTTCGACCGGCTGGGGCGCCGACCCTTATGGCAACATGCGTCTCAGCGTCGAGAAGCCCGAATGGTATCGTTTCGATGCCACCTATCGACGCGCGAAGTACTACCGGTTTCTTAACAACATCGCGAACCCTAACTGGCTGTTTTCGCCGGCCGCCTTCGCGGTTCCGCCGAATCCCGCCACCGGTTTGCACGGCTTCGACACGAAAACTGAGATGGGCGACTTCGACCTCACGCTGCTGCCCAAGAACCGCACGATCAGGTTCAACGTGGGCTATTCGCCAGAGAGATACAGCGGCCCGGCTTACACGGACTACCACTATGCGGGCAACGAATTCTGGCTGCTCTCTCATTTGAAGTCGCGAGCCGACGACTTTCGCGTCGGCGCAGATGGCACTCTCGGGCCAATTGACTTCTCGTTCCTCCAGGGTTTCCGGCGTTTCCGCGACGACAGCTTTATCGACCAGGGCAAAGGTATAAACGTAAATCCCGCGGTCGCCCAGTTGACGAGTTTCAATCGTCAGGAACCTACGCGTGGGCACCTTAATTATACGCAGTTCAGCATCCACAGCCTGGTGGCCAAGAAGCTGGATTTCACGGCCCGTCTCACCCACACCGGTGCAACGTCGAACTCCGACTTCATCGAAAACGGAAAGGGTACAAATTTTAATCCGAGAGTCACCGGATGGCCCCCAACCCCTCCGGCCGCCACACCTAACATCGCTAACCTGGCGGCATTCAACATTGCCGCAAACACCAGCCGGCCCAGCTGGTTGGGAGATATCGGCGTGACCATCCTGGCCACGGAAAAACTAAGAATCTCAAACACGTTTCGGGTCGAAGACTTCGAGATCAATGGCGTTGCCGTGTTCAATGACTTTTTCTCTATCTCGAGGCCCAATCCAAACCCAACCAGAACCGACACCATATCCTTCAACAATTTGTCCGCCAACAAGATCACAAAGTACCGCAAGTACCAGGACACGCTTGAGGGGGATTATCAGTTCAATGCGCGCTACTCGGTCCATTTTGGTTATCGCTACGGGAGCCGCCGTATCGAACAAATTCTGACCGGATTCGCCCTTAACTCCAATTCGCCGACGCTCAACGTTCCCGAAGACGAAGTGGAAAATAATCACACGCACGCGTTCTTTGCCGGCTTCAAGGCCCGTCCGATTAAGAATTGGACGATCTATTTTGATGGAGAGCACGGAACCGCCGACAACGTCTTTACGCGGATAGGAAATTACAACTACACGAATATTCGAGCGAAGAGCCGTTATTCGCCCAACCGCAAGATCAATTTCAATCTGGCGTTGATCACGAAAGACAATGCCAATCCTTCCGAGATCGCCGGCGTTTCGTTAACCGACTTTGGCGTGAACGTCAAATCCCGCACGGTTACTTCTTCGGTCGACTGGTTGGTGAATTCCAAACTCTCATTCAGCACCGGGTATAACTATAACTGGTTGAACAGCGACGCGGTGGTTGATTATTTCTACCAGGTGCCCCCGGCCGCCAGTGTCCGGCACCCACTCGGCCACAGCCTCTACTTCGTCCGGAATAATTTCTTCTTTCTGGACCTGACCGCGCGGCTCAGTCCCCGGGTTACGCTTTTTGCCTCATATCGCATCAATCAGGACAACGGCCAGGGAAGCCGTTTGGGCGATCCCACCGGGAGTCCGGGAACCTTGATCAACTCGTACCCGATGAGTTTCCAGTCACCGGAAGGCCGGCTGGCGATTAAGATCAACCGCCATTTGGATTGGAATCTTGGGTACCAATACTACAACTACAATGAGAGTGCGCTGGTCGGTCCACGCCCGCAGAATTATCACGCTCATCTGCCGTATACATCTTTGCGAATTTACTTTGGACGAAAAGAATAGCGGAGCGAAGTCGAAAAGAAAAAGTTGCAGCCAATACAGACGCCAGCCGGGTTTCACGATCGCGGCTGGAGTCTGGTTTCAGGGATAAGGACCAATCGTCAACTGTTGAGTGACCGGGACCTTTTGTGAAGAAGGTCGTGGGCCCTGGCAACGTCGAGCGTCCTAGCTAAGAACGGCTGTTCTTATGCCGGCTCAGTTTGATATCCGTGGAGGCAATTATGAACACAACAAGGGCCGCGAGCCTGACCATCTTCCTGCTCTTCTTTGGAGTTTCTACGCTTGAGGCTTTGCAGACGCACAACCTTATTAAGGCCGCTTTCTGGCTGGCTATTGGGATTGCCTTTCTAGTGGCCGGCAATCTAAAACCGTTCGCGCCTAATTCAAGAAAGAGTTGATCGCGAAAGTTGCTTCGTCAGGACACGATTCAGATGCTACGGGGAAGGCAGCATTGAAGAACAACATTCAGGGCAAGACCACCCATGATCTTAAGGCTCCTGAGGCTGCGTCGCCCGATAGACGCAGCTTTCTGGACTACCTGCTCGGCGGCACGGCCATGGCCACACTGGGCGCCATCGTATATCCAATCTTCCGCTTCATATCGCCCCCACAGGTGATTGAGTCAACCGAGAACTCAGTCGTGGCGGCCAAGCTGAGCGAGGTCCCGATTAACGCCGGTAAGATCTTTAAGTTCGGCAATAAGCCGGGAATCCTGGTGCGCACAGCGAGCGGAGAGTTCAAAGCATTCTCGGCGGTGTGCACGCACCTGGAATGTATCGTTCAGTATCGCGCCGAAACGAAACAAATCTGGTGCGCCTGTCACAACGGACAATACAACCTGAGTGGAAAAAATATCGGTGGCCCGCCGCCGAGACCTTTGGAAGAATTCAAGGTCAATACGCGCGGCGATGACGTGGTGGTGAGCAAGGCTTGAGTTGGCAAATCAAGATGAGCGGTTGTGGTGAGTCTTAACCGCAGAGAGAGCAGAGGATTTCGCAAAGGACGGGGAGGATCACAGGAGACCAAACTTCCTCTGCGATCTCTGCGCGAACCTCCGTGGCCTCTGCGGTAAGCGTTCCTCTCAGATGTTTGTTCCGACCAGATGAAGATAGACGACATAAAACTATGGCTTGACGAGCGCTTGTCAATCAGCACGCTCGCGGCCATGGCGCAGAAGAAAGAGGTCCCGCTCCACCGCCATTCGATCTGGTACTACTTTGGCGGCATGACGCTGTTTCTCTTCACCGTTCAGGTGGTAACCGGAATTCTGCTGCTGCTTTACTATCGCCCCAGCTCCGAAAACGCGTTTGAGAGTGTGCAGTTCATCATGACTGAGGTGAAGTTCGGCTGGCTGATCCGTTCGATCCATAGCTGGTCGGCCAATCTGATGATTGCCACGCTTTTCATTCACATGTTCAGTGTCTTCTTTCTGCGCTCCTATTATCCTCCACGCGAAATCACCTGGCTAAGCGGCGTCTTTCTGCTGTTCATTGTCATCTGTTTTGGTTTCAGCGGATATCTCTTGCCGTGGAACAAGCTGGCCTTTTTTGCCACCAAGGTGGGCACAGAGATCGCTGGAGTCGTCCCCGTAGTCGGCCGGCCGATTATGAGATTTCTGCGGGGCGGCGATGATGTAACCGGCGCGACGCTGACGCGCTTTTTTGGATTTCATGTAGCCGTGTTGCCCGCGACCGCGACTGTCTTTATCGCGGTACACGTACTGCTGGTCCAACTGCACGGCATGCATGTGCCGGAAAAGTACGAGCACACCCACCGGAAGATGAAGTTTTTTCCCAACTTCATATTGCGAGATTTGATCGGATGGATTCTGGCGATCGGCGTGCTCGCAATCCTTGCGGCTCTATTTCCCTGGGAGTTAGGCGAGAAGGCCGATGCATTCACTCCGGCGCCCGCGGGAATCAAACCCGAGTGGTATTTCCTCTTCATGTTCCAGACGCTGAAGCTAATTCCAGCGAAAGTCCTGGGCCTTGACGGTGAAGTACTCGGGATCATGGCCTTCAACGTCGTGGCGATGCTCTTGTTTATCGTGCCGTTCGTCGACCGGTCGCCAGAGAATCGCCGGCGCCGCCTGATCCTTAACGTGGCCGGCGTGTTGGCTCTCGTCTATATCGTGGGGATGACGATTTATGGGTACGTAACATGACCAGACTCCGCAAAATGGATCGTCAAGCGAAACAGTTTCAAAAAGAGTGGCCCGCGCATCTTGCGCGGGTGCTTCAGCGGCTGAACGCCCGTGTCACACTGCGGCTCTTTCTGCGTCTGGGTATTATTCTCACGCTGTTCACGCTCGTTTCCGCGCAAAAGAAGAGTTCATGTATTGAGTGTCATTCAAAACTGGAGGACACGAGACTGAGCGCACCTGCCAAGCTCTTCGATAACGATATACATCACGCGCGCGGCCTGTCCTGTAATGACTGTCATGGCGGAGATCCCAACGCCGACACCAGGGAAGGCGCGAAAGATCCGCGCAAAGGTTATCTGGGAAAACCAAAGACACTCGACATTCCAGCCTATTGTGGTAAGTGTCACAGCGATGCGACGCTGATGAAGAAATTCAATCCTTCGCTGCGGGTCGATCAGGAAAAAGAGTACTACACCAGTAATCACGGCAAATTGCTGAAGGCCGGAGAGCAGCGCGTCGCCACTTGTATTAGTTGTCACAGTGTTCACGGCATCAGATCGCCAAAAGATCCTTTATCGTCGGTCTATCCGTCGAACGTCGCTGAGACTTGCTCGAAGTGCCACGCCAGCGCTGACTATATGCGGGGGTTCGGGATTCCCAATGATCAGTATGCGAAGTACAAGACCAGTGTCCATGCCAAAGCGCTCTATGAAAAACAGGACCTGTCGGCGCCGACATGCAACGATTGTCATGGTAATCACGGCGCGACGCCACCGGGCATTGCCTCTGTAGCGAACGTCTGTGGGCAATGCCATGCGCGCCAGGCTGAGCTTTTTCAGACCAGCCCGCACAAAGCCGCTTTCGATCAAAAGCAGCTTGCCGAGTGCCTTACCTGTCACAGCAATCACGCGATCGCCAAGCCTGGGGATCAAATGATCGGAACCCAGCAGGGCGCGCTTTGCATCAACTGTCATTCGAGTGGAGATAAAGGCTTTGTCGCGGCCGGACTGATGCGCTCGCGCATCGATGAATTGATCGGCAGTATCGACAAGTCGACGGAGATTCTCAACCGGGCCGAGCGCGCCGGCATGGAGGTCAGCAAACCAAAATTCGAACTGAAGGGGGCGACCGACGCTTTAACGCACGCGCGCGTCCTGATTCACAGTTCGTCGACCGCCGAGGTCGAGAAAGTGGTGGCGCCCGGGCTGGAGGCGGCCGGGAAAGGTTATCAGGCGGGATTAGGAGCGTTAGCCGAACGCAGTTATAGACGGAAGGGCCTGGCGGTTTCGTTGGTCTTCATTCTGTTTTTGGCGGGTCTGGTTTATCTCAAGGTGCGGCAGATCGAGAGTCGTCAGGCTGCGGAGAAATAGAACGCCGCACCGGCAGTCATTTTCAGTTCGCATGTTCTATAAACATCTTCTCGCCCTGCGGCGACGACAGACATGAGCCGAGTGCTGAACCGGAATCTAATTTTAGGAGTCGTGGCGTTGACGGTTATGCTGTCGATGCCGGGCTTTGACTCGAACGCGTTCGATCTAAAATCGTTTGGGCCGCAAAGGGCTGGCCAGCGGCCTCGACCTCAGAAACAGGCCCCGACCCCAAAAAAGCCACGGATCGATTACACAAAGTTCTCGCATCAGACTCACGTCGTTACACAGAAGCTCGCTTGCAACTCGTGTCACAAACTTCCCTCCAGGAATTGGAAAGAAGTGCGCAAGGGCGATGCGGCCTTTCCCGATGTAAGTGATTTTCCCGAACACGCTTCCTGTTTGAATTGTCATCGGGCGCAGTTCTTCGCGCGTGAACGGCCCGCGCCGGTCATTTGCGCAAACTGCCACGTCAAAAATAGCCCGAAAGACACGAGCCGCTTCGTGTTCCCCAGTCTCGGCGACGTGACTGATCCAACGCTCAAGCGTCGAGAGTTCGTTTCGGAATTCAGTGTGGGTTTTCCGCACGACAAACACATTGACGTTGTCGGCTTCAACTCGCCGGCTTTGAAAAACGATCGCGGTTGGTTCGTTACTGTGTCACTGCAGGAAAAGAAAAAGGACGGACCGCCAAAAAGCTGTCCGGTGTGTCACGAAACTTATCAGCCGCAGGGCAATTCCAGCGAAGAATATGTGACCAAACCACCCAGGAATATCGGTGATGCCTTCTGGTTAAAGAAGGGAACGTTCAAGACGGCCCCGAATAGTCATACGATCTGTTTCACCTGTCATAGCGTTGATTCCGGAATTGCACCGGCTCCGACTGACTGTAACGTTTGCCATAAACTTTCAGCGCCGATGCAACTTAAGACCGACTTTGATCCCAAGCTGGCCGTAACCATGGGCATAACCGATCAGACCCTGATCAACAAATGGAGCCGGCGCATTTCGGCGGGTGCGTTCCGGCATGAAGGCGGAGAACATCCCGATCTGAACTGCATGGGTTGTCACAATGTTGCGAACCCTACCTTTAGCACTGTGGATCTGAAAACGTTGAAAGTGCCGGTGCGATCCTGTGGCGGGGCCGAAGGCTGTCATGTCACCGCCACCACTGATGACGGTGGTGCTCTAAATTTCGAGCTCGACCAGCGAAAGAAAGATCCTGCGTTCGTCTGTACCAAGTGCCACGTTGCCTTTGGCAGGGAAGCTGTTCCGGAAAGTCACCCGGCGGCAATACCGACACCAAAGCCGAAGGTGAAGCCGAGCTGATGGTTGAAGTGTCTAAAAAATTATCAAGAATTGGGAATGGCGTTCGGCGTGGTTTTCTTCGTCTGATCTCGGCGTCCCTCTGTGTCTCTGTGGTAAGTCTCTTTCGCCGCAGTTTCACCACAGAGACACAGAGAGCAACAGAGATTCCGCAGCCAGATCGACTCTATACGATCACGTTGATGCTCACCGTAGTTGTCATTGGTATGACTTTCGTCACCGTTTTTAATTCGCGCGCGTCAGGCTCGGGGCCCAATATCCTGGCAGCCTCTTCGCCAAATCAGGAGCAGATGCAGTTTCCCGAGGGGTTGGACTATGGCAAGTTTCAGCACAGCAGCCGGAATCATTCGCGGCTGCCGTGCCTTTTATGTCATCGGCGCGAGGACAATTCCCCGCGTCCGAAACGGCCCGGCGGGTCCAGCCATCTCCCCTGCGCCGGATGCCATGCGCAACAGTTTTCAGATTCCGGAAGTCCGATCTGCACGATCTGTCATACCGACGTGAAGTCGGGAGCGCTGAAACCGTTTCCCCGCCTGCAAAGCTTCAGCATGAAGTTCGATCATTCCCGGCATTTGAATATGGGCGGGGTCAATTGCTCCACCTGTCACCGGCCGGCGCGCGCCGGTGTGGCGCTGTCGATCCCCTCGGGATTCAACGCGCACGTTACTTGTTTCCGATGTCACACGTCCCGAGCACAATCCGGGGGCCGGGATATTTCTTCGTGCGGAACGTGTCATCAGTTGGGCGGTTATGCCAGGACCCCTGAATTGGCCCAGGCTTTCCGGGTCAGCTTTAACCATTCGAAACATCAAAAAGTTGCGTGCACGGAATGTCATCAGGTCCGGACCGGCATGCCGCAGCGAAGACAAGTCACCGCGCCCGAACCGCTTAATCATCACGCGACCGGGCGCGGGCAAAGCTGCATGACTTGCCACGATGGCAAGCGCGCGTTTGGTGGCGATGATTTTACTGCCTGCAAGCGTTGCCATACCGGAGCGGCCTGGCATTTTTGAAATGAGCTTTCCACCTTTGCGTGATTCGTTTTGCACGCCAGGGCACAAAGACGCTAAGGAAACAATCGAGGCTCGAAAGGAGCTAACCATGAAGGCTTTTACAATTCTTGCGACGTTCGTTTTCACTATCCTGGTGGCTTCAGGAACGTCGACTATCAATACTGGAGTATCTGCCCAGGACGGTAAGAAACCGCCAGAGACAATTACGCTGGCCAAGGAAGCGAAACTTGGCCAAGTCACATTCAACCATGCGGATCATTTCACCAAGAACAGGAGCGCTGACGGCACAGCCAAAATTGCCTGTGTCGAATGTCATCACACAGCGCAACCATTGGCCGACGCCCTCAAGCTGAAAAACCCTCCGCATAAGACCGTCTGGCCTGCGGATCGGACCACTACGCTAACAGCCGAGTTGCTGGAAAAAGATCCGAACTCTCCGCCGGTGAACGATTGCCGTGATTGTCACGCTCGAACTGAGACAAAGCCAAAGCTGCTGCCAGAAATCCCGCAAATCAAGGGCGAGACTGAGCCGATTGTCTTGACCAATCAACAGGCCTTTCACCGGAACTGTGGTGGCTGTCACGATGCCGTGTTGAAGACCAAACCCGACGCCAACGCGCCAGGATCGAAAAAGTGCACGGCTTGTCATAAGCGCGCAGCCGCCGCATAAAAACAGTTGGCACAGGCTTCATACTGTGATCACAGCCCAGATCACAGACTGAGGTCCGTGCCGCCTGATATTAGCGGAATTTTCCGGCACCATGCGCAAAAGACCGCAGCGACCGAGCATATCTTCGCCAATTTGGTGTGCCTTTTAACGGCACGGCCATTGCCGTGGCGAGATCAGCCGGACATCAAAGGTTCGACGAGTCAATGGAAGGCGGAAGCAATCATGAAGATAAGGATTAACGGTCTGATGAAAATGGCGGCGGCGTTGGCAAGCATAGCCTTGGGGGCGACGATTCTGATGGTCAATGTTCCCGCAAGGGCCGGCGCCGATGACTTTGACGCTGCCGGAACATACAAGTCCAAGTGCGTTGCGTGTCATGGCGCCAAGGCGGAAAAGAAATTCGACGCAACTCTGTCGGATGACGACATGGTGCAGGCAGTGCTCAAGGGAAAGAAACCTGAGAAGCCACCCAATATGCCGGCGTTTGAAGAGAGAGGTATCACGGCGGATCAGGCAAAGGCCATGGTCGCCTATATGAAGTCGATAAAGTAATAAGCTTAAAGGTTTGAAGGAGTGGCACGAGCGTCTCGCCTGGGAATCATCCGCAAGATGCGCGTGCCCCAATCAAGCCGAGTGACAGCGCTAGTGACAGCGTAAGTCTCGCCCGAGATACTACGGCTGAAATGTTGCAGACCCTCGATGCCGGTAAACCGCTTGCGCGGAGAAAGCATCGGGGGTGTTTTACTGAAGCTGTACTCGACAAGGATTGGATCCGTGAGACATAAACTTGCTGTCGCTGGCATTCTTATGAGTTTGTCGTTCGGCGCGGCTTTTTGTCTCAATAGCCTGACACCAGTTACCGCCCAGAGTAGCCAACCTTCTCCGGTCCCTTCCATCCGTCCTAATGAAGGAGCAACTATTGGCGGGCCTAATGCCAATGCTCCGGCTACATCTCCCAGTCTTCAATGTCAGGGCTGCCACGGTTCAGGCAAACAGCTTCCGTACCTGGCGGGATCACTCTTCCATTCAGCGCCACACGCTGGTTACGATCATAGTTTTCATGCGCAGGCGATCCGCAGCGGTGCGAAAGCGGCAACGTGTCTTGATTGCCATACAAAGAATGGCGACATGACGACGATCCTGCCGGCCAGCGATCCAAACTCAACTATCAACCGGAGGATGATCGCTGAGACCTGCGGCAAATGCCACGGCGATAAATCGGCGATGCAGGGCAGCGGTATCAGCGACCGGCCATTCCTGTCTTATCGAGAGAGTGTACATGCCAAAGCCATGGCGCGCGGCAATTCCAGCGCGGCCGTGTGCACTGATTGTCATAACAGTCATGATATTCAACCGGCGTCGAACTCCCAATCATCAATTGCCAAAGTCAACATTCCCGCGACGTGCGGAAAATGTCATCAGACAGAAGCTGCCGAGTTCATTCAAAGTGTTCACGGAAAAGCCGTAACCCGCGGGGTGTCGCGAGCTCCGGTTTGCACAGATTGTCACGGTATTCACAACATCAAAATGCCGTTCGACCAGAACACCGCGGTTGCAACGACGGCAGTTGCTACCGATACCTGCTCTAAGTGTCATGAGGGGGTAGCTCTAACGCAGGAATTTGGAGTTGCGAGTGGACGGGTCAGCAGCTACAAGGATAGCTATCACGGGCTGGCTTCACAGCTGGGCTCAAAGATGGTGGCCAACTGCGCCAGTTGTCACGGCGTACATAATATCCTGCCTTCCTCCGATCCGCGTTCAATGATTAGCGCTCAAAACCTGCCGCAAACCTGCGGTCAGTGTCACGTGGGCGCGGGCGCCAACTTTGCCAACGGCAAAATCCATCTGACCTCCGGTCTGATCTCAGACGTTACTAGTCATGACATGGGAGTCCTGGGTTCGCGGGTCGTGCGGCTGATCTACCTTCCCATGATCTTTCTCGTAATTGGTGGGATGGTGGTCCACAACGCACTGGTATGGCGCAAGAAAATTGTAGCCAGGCGGCGTGAGGTGCGCAGCATCGTTCGGTTGAGCGCCAACCAACGGGCGCAGCATTGGCTACTCCTTACCAGCTTTATCGTTCTCGTCTTAAGCGGTTTCGCGTTGCAATACCCTGATTCGTGGCTGGCGTGGATATTAGGGGGCGAGTCTCTGCGCCGGATAATCCATCGGGTGGCCGCCGTAGTGATGATGTTGGTCGGAACCTATCACGTCCTTTACCTGGCTTTGTCGAAGGAAGGACGGCTTTGGGTCAGAGACATGTTTCCGCAGTGGAAAGACGTCAGAGACCTGATGGGAAATTTTGCCTACTATCTTGGCGTCAGAAAAGACAAACCGAAGATCGCGCGCTTTGGCTATGCAGAGAAGGCTGAATACTGGGCAGTTGTGTGGGGCACGCTCATCATGGGACTGACCGGCCTGATGATCTGGTTCAAACTTGGTGTCTTTGGCTTTTTGCCACGTTGGTGGCTCGACATCGCGCTTGCCGTACACTTCTATGAAGCGGTGCTGGCAACGCTGGCGATTATCGTCTGGCACTTTTACGCAGTGATATTTGACCCGGACGTCTATCCGCTTAACTTTGCCCTGATTGACGGCAGAGTGTCCGAGGAGTTATTCAAAGAAGAACACGAGCTGGCTTACGAGCAGATCAAGGAACAGGCAGCGAGTGCTGATGCGCAAGACCGTGAGCCGGATAAAGATCTGCTGGATTGAAGGTGCTGTAACCGCGGGCTTCTGAGACAATGCAGTGCGGGCGTGTCAGAAGCCCGACCGTCAGGGAGGGCCAGGCGGGTCGGAAGATCGATTGGAACCCTGAGTAGCCCTTGCTTACGCGCGGGCTTCTGACACAATGTAGCGCGAGACTGTCAGAGGCTTAACCGTCGGCGAGGGCTATTCATATTTGAGAAGTCAACCAACATGGGTGAGATAGAACAGAAAGTCCCCAAAACTCCAAGTATTTTTCGCAATTACATCAGCCTGGTCGGAGCAGCGATCGTAATCGCCAGCCTGGTTAGCGTAGTGCTCCTGTTTCTCATTGAGATCACCTCCCGAGGCGACAATCCTTACCTCGGCATCTTGACCTATATTGTCTTCCCCTCAATTTTGATGTTCGGTTTGGTCGTCGTCATCCTGGGCGCTTTCCGCGAGCGGCGACGACGGCGTCGTGCTTCGCCGACAGAGATCGCAGCCTACCCCAGTCTGAATTTGAATGATCCGCGTGCGCGGCGCGCTGTCTTCGCATTTCTCTGTGTTACTTTTCTTTTCATCTCGGCCAGTGCCTTCGGCAGCTATCGCGCTTATGAGTACACTGAGTCCGTAGGTTTTTGCGGCCAGACTTGTCACGTCATGAAGCCCGAGCGCACCGCTTATCAGGCGGGCGCGCATGCGCGCGTGGGCTGCGTTGGTTGTCACGTGGGTCCCGGCGCCGGATGGTATGTGCGCTCGAAACTCTCCGGCGCTTATCAGCTTTACTCCGTCACCTTCAATAAATACCCGAGGCCGATCAAGACGCCGGTGCACAACCTGCGTCCGGCGCAGGAAACCTGTGAACAGTGTCACTGGCCGGAGAAATTCTTTGGCGCCCAAATGAAGGTCTTCAATCGCTATGGCTATGACGAGCAGAACACTCTGCGACAGAGACGGATGTTGATAAATGTCGGCGGCGGCAGTCCGGCCACCGGACTGGTTACGGGCATCCACTGGCACATGAACATCGGGAACGAAGTAACCTATGTTTCTACCGATGATCATCGCCAGGTCATTCCCTGGGTGCGCATTAAGGATAGACAAGGCAACGTCACTGAATTCGTTGATCGCACTCGTCCCCTCTCAGCGGCACAAATTGCGGCGGCAGACAAACGAAAGATGGATTGCGTCGATTGTCATAATCGACCCGCACATGTCTATCTTCCGCCCGATGTAGCGGTGGATCAATCATTCGTAGCCGGCCGGTTGGATCCATCGCTGCCTTATCTCAAGCGCAAAGCCGTCGAAGTTCTCAGCCAGCAATACGAAACCACGCCCGACGCGTTGAACCGGATCGCAGCCGGCTTAAATGATTTCTACCGCACCAGCTATCCAGACGTGTATTCGCAGAAGCAAGACGCGATTAAGGGCGCCGTCACAGAGGTGCAGCGCGTATTCGAAACCTACTTTTTCCCTGAAATGAAGACCGACTGGCAGACCCACCCCAACAACATCGGCCATTTGTATTCTTCCGGTTGCTTTCGCTGTCACGACGGCGAGCACGTCAGCAACACCGGCAAAGTGATCACCAACAACTGCAATGTTTGTCACACGGTGATCTTCGACTCAGCGGCGCCGCCGGAGAAAAATGTGAAGACCGGACCTTTCCAACATCCGGTTGATCTGGGCGCGCTCGCCGACGAACACAAATGCGACTATTGCCATAAGCCGAACAAGCCATTCCAACATCCCGTGAATCTTGGCGATATATCTCAGTTTCAATGCGTTGAGTGTCATCCGAAGAAGTAGCGGCGTCGCCGGCGTCAATCGTGCAGTTTACCGATGGGCTCAATCAAGGCGATCCACGAAATCACACCAAGCGACGCGCAACAGGGCCCTCTAAGTGTCGCTTAGTATGGTTTCGTGGATCGTCTCCTTTTAGAAACAACGGGGCTTTTTGAGATCGCAGTTGCGATTTCAAAGAATCATCCCCCCTCACCCAAAAATCCCCATCGCTGAGGAAAACCCCTCAGGCCAACCCCAGCACTGAAGCCGACGCACCCGTCTTCTAAAGCCATAAGCAATCAGCTCAAAGTCGGCATATGAATTGCCGTGGTCATCATTAATCAGCGAACAAGCCCGCCCCGGCTCAGGAAAGCAGAGGCCGGCTTCTGAATTCTATGGGTGAACACAACGTCGCAGCCGCATTTGATCAGAAGAAAGCGCAAGCCTTCATGAAGGCGGTGCTGGACGATCTGCATGCCCTGGCCTTCATGCTGGAGAATGGTCACGTCGAAAGCGGGGTGACACGCATCGGGGCTGAACAGGAAATGTTCCTCGTCGATCGCGACTTGCGCCCCGCTCCGGTTTCGCTGGAAGTACTGAATCAGGTTAACGATTCGCGGCTGACGACTGAAATCGCGAGGTTCAATCTCGAGGCCAACCTGACCCCTTTGCTGTTGAACGGATCCTGCCTCAG
>Ga0134121_10001377_pt1 | contig 22997 bp, 11 predicted proteins | sample KB301_FD_96463 | JGI IMG/M metagenome (GOLD analysis project Ga0134121, IMG submission 96463) | Terrestrial soil microbial communities without Nitrogen fertilizer from Kellogg Biological Station, Michigan, USA - KB3-0-1 | ecosystem: Environmental > Terrestrial > Soil > Unclassified ... | reverse complement strand
GTTTATCCTGCATTATACACGGACACTCTATACATTAAAGAAGCAGAGTTGGATGCAATCTTCAATGTGAAGAATCAGGAACAAACAGTTTGCGAGAAACCGAAGGAGCATAAAACTAAATGTGATTGTAAAACCAAACGATATAAAACTCTTTCAATTGGTAAGTCAACAATTTTTCCCGACTATGATGTAAAGATTGATATTGATAAATTCTTTTCAAGTCATTCAGCGATTTTAGGAAACACTGGTAGTGGTAAATCTTGCACCATTGCTTCCATGCTGCAAAACCTATATCGTTTCAACAGTTACAGTGCAACAGGAAGTTCATTCATAATTTTTGATGTCAATGGAGAATACCGACAAGCATTTTCAGAAATTCAAAATGTAAACCCTGATTTGGAAGTCAAGAACTTTAGCATTGACCCAACAGAAGTCAAAGACGATGTAAAACAATTTGTATTGCCTCATTGGTTTCTTACAATTGATGAATGGGCCTTGCTTATTCAAGCTACTGAAAAAACACAGTTACCTATTCTCAGAAATGCACTTGGACTTGCTTCAATATTTACAATCGACGAAGATTTAAAGGACTTAAAAAATCATATTCTTGCTACATGTATCACACAAATTTTGAGAGATGAAAGTAGCAGCCCATCAAAAAAAGATAGGATAATTTCTATTCTGCAAAAATTCAAAACCGATGAAATTGGTTTATCAGTTCAGTTCTCTTACGCAGACGATGCAGGTAAATCACATAATAAAATTCATAACGGAACGGCTTTAGTTGATTGCACAATTAGAAATTGCTTAACTGTGCACTTTGGTGAAATCAAAGGACTTGTTCAGTTGATTGCATATTTGGAACAAACTGATGACAATGGTGCACCTGTTTTTATTGTTGACAAATTTAAAATGCCAATCTATGAGAGAAATCAAAAATTTGCATTTGAAATAATTGAAGATGCTTTGGACTTAGCATTACTTTATGAAGAAGCACATGGCAATAGACATATAAGAGATTATTGCTCCTCTCTTGTTACAAGAATTAAAAGCATAAAAGACAGAGAAGATTTTGGGTTTCTGAAACAAGACAAAGCAAACTTTGAATTGTATAAACGAAACCTGTTAGGACTTCACAGAACGAAAGTTGAAAAGGACGTTTCAAAGAAGCAGCAAATTATAATTCTTGATTTGAGTTCTGTTGAAGATGAAATTGTTGAAGTCATATCGTGTGTTATTGCACGAATAATTTACGAAGCTATAAAAGAAATTCCACCAAGAAATTCTTATCCTATAAATTTAGTTTTGGAAGAAGCACACCGGTATATTTCCGATTCGCCTGTTGGAGCATTTTTGAAAGCAAATAGAATTTTTGAGTTGATTGCTAAAGAAGGTAGAAAATTTGGAATGCTTTTAATGATTTCATCGCAACGACCAAGTGAACTTTCAAAAACAGTTTTATCACAGTGCAGCAACTTTATTGTTCACAGAATTCAGAACCCTGAAGACCTTGCACACATAAGACAGATAACGCCACACATTTCAGATACGATACTCAAGCGTATGCCATCCATACCAACACAACATGCGTTAATCTTTGGACATGCGGTGAATCTTCCGACAACATTTAAAGTGAATGAAGCCAAGCCAAAACCGAAAAGCGATAACAATAGAATATCTGAAAACTGGTTTAAGCCGAAGAATCATATTGTTTACACGACAGAGTAAATTACCAATAACTAATTTTCTAAAAGCATATCTTTGAACCGAAAGATTTAACAATGAAATTAATATCAAAATATACCTTGTTCGCCATTTCGGCAATGGCTATTCTCCTCGCAGGTTGTAACAGTTGCAACAAAAGGCAAGTTACATTGACAGTGTTGGGTGAAAACTCTTCCAACCTTCAAGCAATGGATGCTTTGAAAGGCGATTACGAAAAGAACTCCAATGTAAAAATTGAGTTTAAGCCCAACACATTTGAAGATGCTTTCAGCAAAGCCAATCAGGACTTTGCAAACAAGACAGGTTTATACGACATCGTTTTACAATACAACTTTTCTCTTTCATCTTTTGTCCGCAATGGTTATGTGTCCAACATTGACGATTTAAGTAAAGACATTCCAGGCGACCAAAAAAGATTTGAAAGTGACTTGTTCCCAAACGCATGGCAAGAAGTAGGATACTATTACCAGAACCCTTCAAACATTTCAGAGGGAACAATGAAAGTTGGTTATCCTTTCGCTGCAAACTCAATGTTGCTTGTTTACAACAAGGAAATGTTTGAGAATGCCGACAATAAAGAAGCATACAAAAAGAAATACAATGAAGAACTGACTGTTCCTACTGATTGGGAACACTACAAAAAAGCAGCAGAATTTTTTACAAACCCCGACAAGAAAACATTTGGTGTTTGCTTGCAAGGAGCAGCAGGCGGTTGGCTTTATTATGAGTTTTGCAATTTCTTGTTTAGCATGGGAGGAACTGTATTTGAAAAACAAAGAGGTTGGGAAGGAGATGCAAGCACACCCATAAAGATTACCTCGCCAGAAGCAATTGCAGCAACAAAATTTTACTATAGTTTAAAACCTTTCAACAAAGGAAACTTCACAGCAATTGATGCAACAGAACAAACCAAACTTTTGAAGAATGGAAACATTGCAATGGGAATTGTGTGGAGTGATTATTTATTTAACTTCACTTTTGATGCTAGGGGAACTACTGACAATCGCTTTGGCTTTGCACCGATTCCAGGAAGCAAATCTGCTTTGGCTGGTGGAAGTTTTTACATCAACAAGCAATCAAAGAACCCCCTGGAAGCGGTGAAGTATGTAATGAGTTTGATGCAAAGTCCAAATCAAATTGCTCTTGCAAAAAAAGGTTTGTGTTCACCTCTTAAATCAACTTATGACGACCCCGAAGTTCAGAAAATTCCTTATGCTAATGCTTTAAAAACTTCTCTTGAAAGAGGCGTTTATATGTTTGAAGCAGGACCTGAAAGCGATTTAGTAAGTCAAACATTAACCAACTACTTACAACAGTTTTGGGAAGATAAACTAACAGCCGAAGATGCATTGTCGAAAGCCAATGAAGATATTTCCAAAGGCAGAGTTGATATTTACAAAGCCCTTAAATAAATTATTCAACTCTGAAATTTACTAATGCGAAAAACATTTTCAACCAACAAAATCGTTGTTGCAGTTGTGATCATAATTACAGCAATGTTTTTGTTGCCGCTTGCCATCGGTGGCTTTTCAGGTAGAAGTATTTCAGAATTATTTTCCGACAACTCAAATGGCTTTAGCGCATCGCTACAAAGAACAATCTCATTTGCATTGCTTTCAGCAATAGCAAATGTATTTGGCGGTTTCAGTTTAGCACTTCTGCTTTCAAGAACCTCAATGAGTTCAAAATATGGCAAACAACTTTCTTTTTTCATTTTACCTGTGACATTCGGAAATGTTGCAGTAGTGTTTGTGTTTAAAGTTTTATTGTTTGACACAAACATTTTCAATGCAATTGTTAAGGGTGGTAACACAACACAAACTTTGTTTCTGTTATTCATTCAGTTTTGGCAGTTCGGTTTTTTATTTGCTTACCTGTTTTGGCTCAATATTCAAAACACGCCCAAGCGAATTGAAAATTATTGACAGCAGCAGGACTTACAGGATTTGAAAAAATCAGAGACATAATTTTACCGCAAACTAAAAACCTATTTATTCTTTTACTCTTTATCGGTTTTATATTTTCATTCTATGAAGATGCAAAGAGTCAGTTTATTTTCAGAGCATCACAAGGAACAGGAACAGAGTTAATCAATCATTGGCTTTACAGAACCTATCAATCAAACCTTTTGATAAGCCCTGAATATGCAAATCAATCAATCTTCAAAACAGGGCTGATTGTTTTTTCAATTACAGTTCTTCTGTTTTTAGTTTTAGGTTCTTTGATTCTTCTTTCGTTCAAATTGTTTTCAAAACTCAAAAGTTCAAGTCAGAAAAATATTTCTGAAAGCAAAGGCAGACCTTCATTTGTCATAGCTACAATTTGTATTGCGATAATTCTTATTCCAGTTCTTCTTGCACTTTTAAAATCTCAGTATCACTTTTCAGATAATTTTATTTTAATCACTTTTCCATTTGCAATCACATTGGTTGCTGCTTTCGCAGCAACATTATTTGCAATCATCTTTGGCATTTCATCAAGATTAGCTTTCACAAAATTGCTGAGTGGCTTTAATTCCAAATCATTGCTTTACTTTCTTTCAATTTATTTCCTTCAAATAATTCCACCGCTTTGCATTGTGCTGTGCGGTTTCAAATGGTTGAGCTGGGTAGGTTACAATTCCGACTCACTCATTTACTTTGTTTGGATTGCAGGACATTGTATTTTAACACTTCCATTATTAGGCAGTTTTGTTTTGGCTACGCATTTTTCAGTAAAGGAAGATGAATTGAATTATCTGATTGCTTACAGAATTTCAAGAAGCAGTATTGTTAATTATAGTTTTTTAAAAAGATTCATAGCGGAATACATTCTGACTTTGTTGTTCGCTTTTTCTTTCATTTGGAACGATGCAGGATTGAACATGGTATTGTCCGACAGGATTCCGTCATTTGCAGCGAACTTGCAAATGTTGTTTATCGGCAGAGCAGCAGATTATTCAAAGGCAACAAGTTTTGTTTTGGTTGCAGTGACTTTATCGTTGGCTTGCATTTTTATTTGGCAATACATAGTTGGGAAAGCAACAAAACTTAATGAAGCAAAATGATGGTATTGAAATTTGAACATGTCACTTTCGGTTACAGAAAAGACAAAACACTTTTCAAGGATTTGTCTTTTGAAATAACCCAACCGGTTGGGAAAGGATTTGTAATTGGTTTAATGGGTGTAAGTGGAAGCGGTAAGTCAACGATTCTAAAACTCATTTTAGGTATTGAGAAAAACTATGATGGTAAAGTTTCAGTTACACCTTCAAATCCTATTATCTCTTATGTTCCGCAAGAATCGGTATTGTTTGAGCATTTGACGCCACTTGAAAATGCTGAATACTTTAATCGCATCAGCAATTACAAAACAAAATTCAATCGTGAACTTTTTAATGAAGTAGCTAAGACATTGCAGATTGAAGATGTTTTGAAAAGTGCTACATCTGTCAATGAAATTAGCGGAGGACAAAGGCAAAGAATTTCATTGTTAAGGGCAATGAGCATACAGCCCAACATTTTACTTTTAGATGAACCACTTACAGGTTTGGACGAAGAGGTGAAAGATCAATTTCTTCAAACATTGGCGACACTTATTCAACGATTAAGTTTAACGGTGATTTATGTAACGCACCACAGAAAAGAAGCGGAATTTATTTCTGATGCAATTCTCTATTTAGTAAAGGAAAAAAATATTGAAGTAGTTTCAGAGGTAAAGCAAACAAACGCAAAAATATTTTTCAATAATCCACCGACTGTTTCTGCATTGAATGCAACGAAAGAAATTCGTGTAAACACTTTGCAGTTCAAACAAAATGAAAACGGTAGTATTGAACCTGTTGAAGCTACTTTGTTTTCGACTGATTCAAGCATTCGTTTGATGAGTTTTCAAGAGGACACGATTCAATTCTCAGACGATTCAGGTTTTGAATTTAAAGTTGCTGCTGAAACGGGAACTTACACTCTCTTAAAGCTGAAAAGCACACAAATAGTTTTGACTATTGAAAACGAGCTATTCAAGACTAAAAGCAATTTACAAGTCAAGTTCATTTCACTTTCAGGAAACATAAACTTATACGATAACAAAGGGCAATTTTTACGAGCAACGAAAATTCAGAACAATCAAATAGAAAGATAATGTCAGAGAAGCATTCATTTGTGATAACAGGAGCAAATTCATTTTTAGGCAGAGCATTCGTAAAAATGCTTTCTAAGAATAAGGATTATAAAGTATTTCTGACTTCAAGAAGTAAATTCAATTTTAACGGACTACTGAATAAGGAAAATGTTTCCTACTTACCCGAAATTGATTTGACAGTTGAAAGCGATGTTGAGAAATTGGCTATTGCAATCAATGACTTTCTTCCTGGCAGATTTCATGTAATAAATTGTTTAGGTTATTTCCCAGGATATGAAACGATAGAGGGAATAAATATTACTACTGCAAAAAATGTTTTTGACAGCAATGTTCTTGCACTTTACTGTGTGGCAAACAAATTGCTTCCTCTTATGTGCAAACGCCATGGCGGACACTTTATAGCATTCAGCACACACACATCATATCAGCATTATCCAAGAATGGTTGCGTTTACTGCAGCTAAGGCAGCAGTTGAAAGTTTAATAAGGGGAATTGCAAACGAGTATTTTGAGAAAGGAATCAATGCCAATACAATTGCATTGGCAACACTTCTTACTGAAACGGAATTGAAGATGAAACCCAAAGGTGATTCAAAGAATTGGTTGAGCACTGATGAAGTTTGTGAGTTCGTTGAGAACATCATTTTACAACCGAGCAAACTGATAAGCGGGAATGTGATTCATATTTACAAATACAGTGATTCCTATTTTCATCAATCATACTATGACAGGATAAAGCCATGAGTAAAGCAAAAATAGACTCTGACAAAACATTGGAGTTTGATGAAAACCCGTTTTCTAGTTTTCTAAATTTCTTTTATTGCTGGAAGAAATTCGGATTTTTGTCATCACTTCATTGGAGAATAATTACTTTATGGGGAATATTTATTTATTTTATTGGGTATAAGCCCATCCAAATTATTACCCATCCTAGATTATTGGATTCCTATTTTAATATAGCAAGTGCGTTCGACCCAGTTTTGTTAATTGTTTCTCTTTCATATATCGTTATTGCTGCTGGAACAACGATATATGCCTATGATGTTTTTAAGCAGACATTCAATGCTAACAAGAATATTAAAGGCCTTTTCATACTATATTTGGTAAGTGCTTTAGCTTGTATTGCCTGCGATATTTTATGCTGGAATGGTTTATCAGAACTAAATGTTTCCAATAATATTCATGATGTTGTTGAAACAACCGAATTTTATACGCTATATGTATTTATAACGTTATTAGGGATTGACACTTTTATGTTAATTGCAAAAGTTTTAGAAATTAAATACTATAAATCAAATTCTCATAAGGAAGAATTGAAAATATCAATGTTGGAAAGAAAATTCATATTTAATCAAATGCTCTTTATTGATATGCCTGTTTTACTTGGTGTTTATTTTATTTATGAATATGTGCATGGAGCAGGGTTGACAGGGTTTTATGATACAAATACAATAAAATTTGAATCATTTAAAACATTTTTTGCAGTTGGCGCTATTGGTATGCACATTATATTTTCTCAATTTATATTTCTGGTATTGAATACAAAAAATATTTATTCAGAAATTTCAAGAAGACAAGCAAAGTAATTATAGTTTTCTCAATGAGAGTATGTGTTATTGCTGCAATTACAATTGATGGATTCATTGGACATTCTCTCGGTGAAAGATTAAATCTTTCAAGTGCGGAAGACCTTAATGAGATAATGAAGCTAAGAGCAGATTGTGACGCAATTTTAATCGGAGCGGAAACAATCAGAAGGGACAATTCAACTTTAATTACACGAGATGAAAAACTTATGCAGTACCGACAACGCCAAGGAAAGTGTAAAGACCCAATAAAAGTTACATTGACAAGGACAGGAAATATTCCTTTGCAAAGTAACTTTGTCAAATACGGTGAGTGCGAGAAAATTGTTTACACTACAAATTCAATTGACATAACAATTGAAAGTGAGTTAAGAAAAGTTGTTACGCTCAAAAAGTTTAACAACGATAATCTGACGGCGAGACAAATTGTTGAGAATTTGCAACAGCGAGGAGTAAAAAAATTAATAGTTGAAGGGGGAACTCAAATATTGACAATGTTCTTTGCGGAAGATCTTGTTGACGAATTGCGACTTTCAGTTGTTCCCTTTTTTGTTGGAGATGAAGCAGCCCCGCGATTTACACATTCGGGAAAGTTTTTGTTTGACAGAAATAGTCGAATGAATTTGTTGAAGGTTGAACAGTTGGGAGATACTGCAGTTATGAGTTACAAACTTAAATCTGAATTGATATGAAAAAGAGACGAGCATAACAAGCACATTTTATTTCAGCAAACTAACAATGCAAATGCAAAAGAAAATAAAATGGATTGGAAGCTTCCACCTAGGAAAGGATGCGAAAAAGTTTATAGAAAAAAAATTGTTTTAATGTAGTACCTCTGAGTTTTGGTAAGAGCAAATATGACGGGTCTTAAGTGCTTCGCGTTACCGTTGTGCACACAGTTCATAAAAGAAAACGACAAATTCAGACAAAAAAACACTCTTGTCAGACACTTTGCATTTTATTGAAGTTTTTGATTGGTAAAAATCGGGAATTAAGCAAGGAAGGGCAAACTTGGGTCTTCCTAAATTAAAAAAAATTACAATTCTTAAGCTTTCAAGGAATGACGAAAATGCAGGGTAAGCTCTTTATAGCAATTCAAGAAACAATGAATCATTACAATAGCGCAAGCCAAGATATCGAAGCTATGCGATTATGCAACAAATGTATCAGGGCTACTTGGAACTCTTGTCTCATCGAACAAAAAAACCCGTTCCAAATTTGAGGATCGGGTTTGCTGTCAATTGAATCTAAATATTCCATGAGTTAGAAATTCGATTCTACTTGATACATTTGGTCTAATCAAGCCGGATAAGATTTTTGCTGATCATTCCATTATTTGTTTGGATTTGCATATTATATAATCCTCTATCAAGTAAAATAAGATTTAAATCTATCTCTACATTATTAGCTTGATTTATTTTTTCATATACTTTTTCTCCAAGAAGGTTGTAGACGGCTAAAGATTTTATGTTTCCAAATATATATTTGACCCTACAACGATTCACGACTGGGTTTGGGAAAATTAAAATTTCATTATCAGTTAAGTCATTTGTTGATACATCCAAGGTGTCACATGATGAGCCAGTAAGAGGGCCTAAGGAATAGTCGGGATTATTGGGCAAGCCCCAATAGGTTCTTTTTCCTCCCAAGTAAAAACTGAAAGGAGTAAAATTGCACCCATTCCCCATCACATCAGGGTTATTAATTACGCCAAGATTTTCATTAATGTAACTGCGCATACTATCGGCATACGGATAGTTTATTCCTATTCCAATAGGGATATAACACTGAGAATAATATATTTTCCCATCAGGTGCCAATCGGAGAGCTCCTGCTGAAGCCTGAGGATATAAAGTCGAATCTAATGTATCACAGCTTGCAGGAATATTTCCAGCGGTTAAATCGTATTGGAGTAAATAATTTTGATCGCCCGAGTTTATGGCAGTGATATCAACATAAAACAGATTTCCATTTGGAGAATATGAAGCATCCCAAAAGGCACGAGCACCTACCTGCTCATTAAAAATTATTCTGTCTAAGGTTATTGAGCCATTACACCTGTCAAAATTGTATTCAGCCATTAACCCGCGTAAATTAACGAGCATAAACTTATCGTATGACGGATGCCACGCTATTTTTTGTAAATCAACATCCTTTGCGTTATTGAAATCTTGAATAATAGGGGAGTAAATACTGTCAGGAGTTATAAGATACACGTAAAAACGATTGAAAGTCGTCATAGGATTAGATGCAAGCTTGGTTATCAGCCACCAATCCCTTCCATTACCATGTTTAACAGCTGTTACGCAATCTGCAACCCGATAAGCATCAATGGACCTATTTTTCTCAACTACTTGACCGAGACCACCATTAAGATTCATATCGATTAAAGAATAATACAAAGTATCAATAAATCCAACCGCGCCCTTATTAAATAGAAAATATAAATTAGGCGAATTCGGCTTCGGAATAATTACTAACTCATTATACGTACCATCACCTTGAATTAGCTGCGAGTTCAGCATTGTATCATGAGTTGCATCATAAATTGTCGTAAGAGCATATGACATATTACTATATGCATAAAACTGGAGATTCCCAATTGAATCTGAGATGGATACACTACTGCCTCGCCCGTCCATTCCTGAAAATATCGGTGTCGGGTTATTTACATTCCGAAAATCTATCCCCGCACTGTCTCCAAAAATCCATATGCTGTTCCTATCCTGCGAAATGGAGGTAGTCGATATTAAAACACCTATCAATATGAAAATTATTTTACGCATGTTCAATTAAAACCGGAGAGAACGAAGTTCTCTCCGGTTATCATTTCTACTTAATCACCACCAGTTTTTCAATTTTACGTTCCCCATAATTGGAAACAACTCTTGAATAGTAAACTCCTTGTTGTAAATCTTCTAAATTAAAAGTTACTTGATTTTCTTTATCCGGCAGATTAATTATTTTTCTCAATGCACCGAATGAGTTAAATAATTCAAGCCGTTCTCCCTGATTAAATATTCTGCTTGATACAAATGTAACTTCATTCGATGTAGGGTTAGGGTAGTATCTATCCTGAATTGAAACGGTCGAATTATTAAATGGATGCCCCTTTCCTCTTCTTAAGGGAGGTAATAAATCGATTATATTTTCATGCAACATACCTCGGGCCATGTAAACTCCTTCCCCACCGTAGAAAGGATGTTGATGGGCAATATAATTCACTACCGAAATAGTATCAGAATCACTATCTAAGTAGGGATCGTAATCTATTGCAATAAGATAACCCATTGTTACTTTATTTTGATCAATAATTGTTGGATCGAGCATCGTTTGTAACTTCTGTAAAGCCAAAAGATTTTCTTCATTAACAAGGTGCTCTTTTGCCTCTTCAAATTTACCAATATTTGACTGAGATAATTCCTCAAATTTTGCTTGAAATGCCGCATCATCAGGTAATCCAAGAGAAAGAATATTCTGATCATCTTTCGCTTGCTTGTAGAACGCCTCTTTGTCGTTATAAGCGTATTCAAGCGAATCAACATCTGTTTCACTGCTATCACCGACGGCAGCCCCAAATGCAGCCTTGCGTTTGTTATCGTCCATGAAGGGGGCTTGCGAGTTGCAAACATCTTCTAATGAACATGGACGAGCAATGTAGAGTGGTGAAACCAACTCTGGAGCATAATCAGGATCATAAGGAGAAACGAAATATTCCCAGCTGAATAGAGCCCCCCAATTAATGCCGTCTACCTTCGTATTAACATTCCCTGCCCAATGATTTTTCCATGAGATGCTTAAATCTGGATCATAGAAAGGATTAAAAACGGCAATACCCTGATCCGTCATACTGGTATTAAGACTTTGGTCATCAAGAAATCCTCCGTGATAACAGCCATACATTCCATTACAATACAGATTCGAATTTGTACAAATGCCGAATGTATTTATTCCAGCCGCCATATTAAGAACAACATTTTCTTTGATGGTATTCTTCATGCAATCTTTTAGAAAAATGCCTTTCATCAGAGGTAGTAAGCCGACACCATTTCCTAAGGTTATACTGCCTCCCGTCCATTGACATTGATTATTTGAAACGTCCGCACCAAAGCAGTTCTGTACTAATATTCCGTAATGTGCGTTATACAAGGCTAAGTCAGCAGCAGGTATTTGAGCATTATATGTATTGAATGAATTGATTTTGATCAGGTAACTTTGAAGAGCATTTATTCCAATGTTCGTATGAAGGATATCATTTCCACTCACAACCGTATTATTAATATTAGTTACTTTATTCTGCACATCAATAGCAATAAGTCCATATCTGAATGGCGGATAAGATAAATTGGGATTAAAATGATTGCTTGAAATTAGATTATTTACATAACAACCATTATTGTGTCCAAATACTCCCACCCCATCGTACAAACCAATTCCTCTTGTAAAATTGCTAATCGTATTATCTGTCGTTTCAGTATGAACAGCCTTGGTCATACTTACGGAATTATCGCAACGATCGAATGCATTATTTTTGATCGTTACCTCTTCCATTGAAAGAGTTTCAATTCCTTTTCTCCAATTGTAAAATGTATTCAGGGTATGACCATTCCCGCTTGGATTAACTCGAAGATAATGACAAGAAGTACTCAGCCCCTTTAATGCCGCATATATTGCTGTAGGCTTTGTAGTAGTTACAAAACCTGAAGTCAGAGAAAAATTATTATTCACAACTTCCAAATTACTATTTAGTGCACGAATTCCGAAATCTGCATCAGTGATTTGATTAGGTAAATATGCCGGGTCCCCAATAGTTACGTGATCAGCACTTTCAAGATTAATCTGAGCAACTGTATTGTGATTTAATGTTAAAATTGGCGCAGTGCATTCAAAGTTATTACTGTAAATGTGTACACTGCTGAAGTCTCCTGACTTTAGATGAACGGAATAATTATTTCGATCAAAAGTATTTGCTGTAAGCAAAATGTAATCGGGAACATTGGTAGAAAATATCGCCGTCTTGGCATCAGCAAAGTGGGACCCTACACCGATTAATCTTGCCCCACCTTGAACATTAATCCGATCCCACAGGTCATTGCAGCCTGCAAAAAGCCATGAATCATTTATTGACAAGATTACACCTGGCAATACGTCGATAACAGCGTCAGGGCCTAATAAAACATTTGTGCAGCTTGAGAAGGTAAAATTATCGTCGACAGTAAAGGTGCCATTAATAAGTATTATCGAATTTGTACTAATGGAATTACTTATAATTGAAGTTGGGTAATCCGAAATGACCGTAGCGACATTCTTATTCGAAAAGTCAAAATCAGAAACACTAAAATTTGCTGGAAGGCAGCATTCTGGCGGAGAAGAATTGATGACATTTACAAAAACATATAGCGTCTCACTCGCCATAGTGTTGTCAGTTACGATGCACGTATAAGTAGTAGGAACTAATGGGTTGACAATAATGTTTGCTGTGCTTGAATGAGCTGGATCATCCCATTCATAGGTATAAGGCAATTGTCCCCCTGTCGGATTGGCAATTAAAGTAACCGGATCACCGCTGCACACCGTAGTATAATCCTGAGTGATGTCAACACAGAAAGGACAAGCATTTATTCCTCCGAAGCTCCAATTTTCGAAAAGTTGCTGGTTTACTACAGTTCCGCAATATTCTATTCCCGATACATTAATTATCGGAGTAATTGTGCCGTTGTAATCACAATCAGGAAAGAATGTAAATGTAATCTGGATTTCCTCCCCGCAGCATAATCCAGGTCCTCCTGTCACATCGTCAAACAGTCCATTATCGTAGGATGCAAGATTAAGAGTAGTACCAACCAATGTGCCGTTGATAGGACCTCCCCCGTTGTATTGTATTGAATAATTTGGTGAAAGCATTAAATGAGGAGAGCCTGTGTTAATATTAAAATAAATCCCATAAAAAGTTCCAGGATTTGGAGTAGTGACCGTTACAACGAATGTGCTCGGTGTGCAATTACTGTAAGTAAAAGGCCCCGTGGCTGAACCATCAATTTCAAGGGATGTATTTAAAGTACCAGGTGCCTCGGTAAAAGAAAAAGTTTCATTATGCAATCCGCATGCATTTTGAACATCTGCAACAGTCGATACAGGATTACAATTCCATCCCCATTGAAAATTGACTAAAGCATTTGGTGTCCCTTGACACATTAATTGATTTCCACAGATTGTAACGTCACAGGATGTACCTGGATTAAGAGTTCCTAAATCATATATGCATCCAAGCGTGGAGCAGTTGCCATACGTTAAGTTCGCAGCACAACCAGTCACTCCGGTAAATAGAAAATCAGCAGTAGGTGGAGGTAAATAAATAAACACATGTTCGGCTGGCGATGGTAGATCGCATCCATTCGGCGGCGGCATGTGATTTTCAATTCTCTCTATCCAACAAACATCACCATTGGTACTTGCAGTAATGATTGTAGTTGGAGTCATTGTTATAATAGGCGCACTACTATGTAATTCTAATGGGCATGCTCCAAGCAAAGTCAGATCATCTTCTGGGTGACTCCCGCCTGCACAACTAAGATTATCATAAACTTGTGATACAATATTAACCCCAAATGGTGTAACAATTTCTGACGTGGAACAAGGGGGTGTCAGTTCAAGAAAAAGTTCCTGCTTTAAATATTCATCACCGGTAACCAATCCAGTGAACGAAGTTGCCATATCGCGATTAAGTGGAGGGCATGCCGTTAGGCAAGAATTAAATGCTGCGTCATCGGTGTATTCCTGGTAATTGAAATTATATATCAGGCCTGGAGGATTTATATTAAAAGTATTGTAGTTTGTACCTGAGCAACTATTCGGATGAGTTGCAGTTGCATATAGCCGCGTAATACTGGATGTATAATCCGCACATCCGCTATTGTAAGAATGAAGAAATGTTGTAGCGTGGCCATCTGTAATCGAATATTGATCTGAAATCAGATTTGGAATATTCAAATTATAACTAATGATCGGTTTAACAGGACGGTATTCAAATGGGAACGCATTAATCATATTTCCGCCAGTTTTAATTTCAGAAAATGATCTGATAAATTTTTTACATTTTGCGATTCCACTTAAAACTGCATCTCCTACAGCTGTCGAATTGATTGTTTGCACATCAAGAAAATAGTGAAAACTGCCATTTGTCTGGCATTTATAAATATATGATGGATCAAGATAAGTATTTACATCAGTACAATTACTATAATCGCAACTTACACAACTTGTCCAAACATCTCCAGCCCACGGTATAATCTGAGCTACATAATCTTTGTATGATTTCGCCGTTCCCGTCAGATACATATAGTTCTGTACCTCGGATTCATGTCTGCAGAAATTAGGATCACTACTTGATTCGTCATCTTCACCCATTACTGTATTACTATTATTGTTGTAGTTATTACATACTTTAAAGAGTGTTTCAATATGAAACTGATCACCGGGTTCGAACTCATAGCATAATGGTAGCAAACCTGTCCATTGAAACAAGTTTGCTAAACTAAAGTCATAAAAAAACTCAACATCCCCTGCGCTGTGATTTTGTGGGATGTCAATGGCAGTCAAAGGGACATAAATGATAACTGAACCACCAGGAAGCGTGCATGCTCCGCCAGCTCGGCTGATTGTTAGCGTGCAGGACTGAACCTTTAAGTCAAACTCCAGCGCCCCTGTGGTTGCATTTCTATCTGAAAAGGGTATCTGCTGTTCGAGATAAAGAAAATCTAATGTCTGTCCAGTACAACCTTTCCAGCTTGAATAAGAGCAGCCAGCCGGTTGAGTTCCATTATTGAGTTGATTATTTCCTCCAAGAAAACTTGCATCCAATGTTCCGATAATGTAATCTCCAGCAATCGAATAGTTCCGTTTTACTCCTGTATGGTTTATCAGATATCCATTATCGATCTGATGAGTTGCACCAGCCGAAACATCAGCTCTCCCATTGTCATTTGCATCTTCCAATCCGTAACTATTTGTTCCTGGTAAATCAGAGCGAATCAGATGAAACCCGTCAACAGATATTCCCGGAGTTGTACATCCCGGACAATGCACGTGAACTTTATTACCCTTTTGAGACAAAGGCATCCAGCAGTTTCCGCATGCAGCCGGGTTTGCGTTAATATAAGTAGAGACAGTATAAATATTATCTCCATCTCTGTCACAACAACACCCTGTCATTGAAAAATTTATATAAGAGTTAGTAATAAAATCTTTAAAATTTTTCAAGGAATTGCAATTGGTATTTCCAGGCATCAACGGTATGGGAGTGGCACCCGCGCAAGCTTGACTGAAATCAAAAATTACATCATAAGTATAATCGCCAGGATGGGTATGAGGCGGAGGACAATCAGCAAAAGCGGGTTGTGCCTGTGGCAGCCACGTATAAATAGTTCCTCCCACGTTATGAGTCATATCTACCTCATAGTTTGCAGTTCCGTCAACAAATAATTTAAGGCCGGGTTGAAGATCAAAATGTACTTTTATTTGTCCATTAATTAATATGTCATCTTCATCTGTAAATCCTGAAAATGCAGGTCCAGAAAAAATACTTGCGACTGATCTGTTGAGTTTATCAAACGTCATGTTATGAACAGAAAATCGCCCAGTTTGGGAAGCATCAAGATTGCATGCAAGGCCACCATCAGTAACCCCGGTGAGGTCAGAAACATTTGGAAGAAGCTCCTGACGCAAATCTAAATCAACACCATTCTCATAATTTACACTTATTGATCCCGGGGCGCCTTGGTCAGGGAAGTACGGATTTGCAACCGGTGTAACTGACGCAGGGGCGGCACATTCATTTTCTGCCGTCGGGCGAATGAACCATTTATTGAAACAAATTCCTTGATAGTCAAATAATGAGAATTGTGCATCATCATCATCCGGACAGCATCGAAGGGTACTGAAATAGATGTCATAAACTTGATTTACTTCAATTTTATCAATTAAAATGTCTGCTTGTTCGAGTATATTGTTTCCCGTGTTGTATGTACTATAACAATTGGTAAGTGTTGGTGTTCCAGTTAATACAGTCGGAGTAATAGTGTAGGTACCTGGACCAGTGGCATGAACGGTGTGACCATTTTGATTAATTAACAAAACATAATAAGGATAACCAGTACCCATTCCATTTCTGATTGGCATAAGCACGTTATAAGCATTCGCATTTCCGGTATTTGTTACCGTAAAATGCCAATCTGTAATTGCACCCGGACAACTGCTTTCCCATACCGCATCACCATAGTTTGCCACGCCAACAGGAAGAACTCTTGAATATTCTACGTGAGGGGTGTGATTTGTGTTCCTTGTAATTTGCGAACAGGTTTCCAAGTCATAAGTACCACATATTTCAGCAGCGGTACAGCCCCACGTAAAGTCAATTGTAGAAACAGAAGTACAAGCAATATTTGGGGGACAGGAGCCATCACAAATAATGTCCGGATTACAAATGTCCAGGCAACCATTAATTGAAATTGTCTCTTCGAATACGAGAAATTCATTGATGGTACCATGATCAGAATTTACTACAAACCCTCCGTTCTGAGTGAAAGGTATAAATGCACCATTATAAAGTACTTGAACTGGTGCACCCACTTCCCCCGTATAGACTTTTAAATTCGTAAAGGAAATTGCAGCGCAGGCTGCATTAAAATTATCTGTAAATGAAAAGTACCCGGTAAAGTCTCCATCTGTTGTTGTCCCGTCATTTCTGTACGCAATGGTTCTTGTAAAAACATCCCCATCATTTTGACTTGGATTCGAAATCGTAGCAAGAACCATGAACGGGAAGTGTACTACATAGGAATAGGTTTCGGGGTTGCCTGTTGCCGTATTGCCATTCAAGTCCCATGAACCAGCATACGCCGCAGTAGTATTGAAATCATATAAAAGAACATGAATATCTACGCCGGGATTAATTGGCTGATGGTTTAATGCATAATCTGATGGAATCATGCTGCATTTGTCCATTGTGAAAGTAAAATTATATGGGCCATTTGCTGTGACATTAAAAAATGTGTATGTCGTGTATATTCCAATGCCATTCGTAATTATCGCTGAAGAGGAACTAACCTGCATTACATTCGGTGATGCTGGTAATATGCCAACAGCGAAATGATCTCCCGGATTGCACGCAACGGTAACAGTACACGTGTAATTACTGCACATGATAAAATCTGATCCGCCGCCTACAGCGCTAATAGTTACTGATGGTGTCTGAGCATCCACTTTCAAATTACATAATGCCAGTAGTAATGCAAGCAAAATTGATAAGTTCGTTTTCATAAGTGTATGATTTTAATTGGTTGTGATGAATTCTTATTGGTCAGAGATCGTCTTAGTGCTAAAAACCCGCTTATTGTAAGAATGATAAAATGAGGAGTAAAATGCAGGCAGGAGAAAAACCATACATCGAAAAAAAGAGCCTTGACCGTGGTTGGGATAGGGCTTTCAATACTACTGCTTGTCGTTCATGCTCGTGGTAAAGAATGATCATGACTTCAATGATAAATATTTAGCGAATATATTTTATGAAAAGTTTTTAACATTTATGTGAATGTGGCATTTTGAATTGCCAACACCATAAATTATCATTTAAAGATTCAACAAACAAAAAGAGATAAGCACTATTCCATGAATAGTGTGAATATTCCAAAAGCGTTTACGTAATTTGCTTTTTAGTATTAAAACTAAGTTCAAATGGAAGAGACCCAAAAAATGATAAAGGAAGAGTTTGAAAAGATAAAACCTGCAATTGGAATGAGAAATGATTATTTCATTTATGAAAAAACAAGAATAGAAAATGATTTAGCAGGTTATTCAGATGAGGAGAAAAAATATGAATATTTAATTGATGAATTGGCTATCGCTATAGGAACCCTTAAACATCTTCAGAATGAAGTTCAAAGTAAAACTTCCTGGGTAGATGAGGTAAATTCCTTCACTTGGAATATTGGCTGCAGGGTGGAGTTTCCGCGGCAAACTGACCCCCTAAATTAAAAGAAGGCTATGCTGTTTTGCAGGCTATAAAGACCACAAGCCACCATCAAGGCACGCGAACAATTAGTGATCTAATCCGCTATCTGACTATATTTTCCTTTCTCTTATTATTTTTACGTTGAAGGTATTCATTAGCTTCTTGTTCAATTTCCGTCTGGGTTTTTCTTCTTCCTTCTTGAATCCATGCAAATAATTCCAGTCTATTAAAGTAAAGTCTCTTCCCTCTCTTAGCAAATGGAATTAATCGCTTAGAAGTGTAGCCATAAATTGTTTGAACAGACAATTTTAAAAATTCACTGGTTTCGCTAACCGTCATAATTTCGCAATTACCGGAGTCCACTGCCAGAAGATTGCATTCTTTTAGAGTCTCAGCCAATGAATCTTTTATTATTTTCCGTAATTCATCATGCGTAAATGTTGTCAATATCATATTCTCCATAGAATCGTTTTGTGCCAAATGTCTGAAAACTGCAGCATACCGTGCCCTATTTCTTCCAGCTTTAACATTACATCTTCCATCAAATCTATCGGCTTTTTAAGGAAGAGAAATTTTGAAAGTGAATAAATATTCACCTTCAAACTGCAAAACCTTTAACCCTGGATTTTCTGCTTCAGGAATTTCCACTTGCTTAATGCACCCATTCTCATATCCAGAGGGGACTAGGCCACAGCAGTCAGGACTCAACATTCGCGCATAAGCAGTAGAATGAGGTTGAATTTGAGAGGAATGCAAATGTCAATTTGAGCGCAGCGTAAAAATTATAGTTTTACGCAGAGAACACTCTTGCGAATGATGTTTGGTATTTTTGCTTCGCACAATGTCAATCGTTAAATAATCATGTTAAATGAAAGTTGGCCGGAACGACCCGTGTCCCTGTGGAAGCGGAAAAAAATATAAACGTTGTCACTTGAACTTGATCCCGGAGTCTGTTTTAACTGCGAAGAAAATTACAATGAGAGAAAAAGTATCACATAAATCTGATTTCTTTAAAACATTTGACCAGAGTGACTTATTAAAAACAGTTGCCGCACTTCAGCTTGTCCCGGAGAATCACGGAAAGAATGTACGCTTGGAGATTTTTGCAAGAGAAATAATAAATCAATCGAGAAACAATAACACAAACGTTCCTCTAGAGAAGCTAATTGATTTTTTTCAAAATAATTTTAGAGATCATTATCTAGAAGACCCTCTCAGTTCCTTATTTACCGAAAACATAATATTTTTTGCAGGAAATTTTATAGTATTTCCTGGGCTAAATCATAATGGAACTAGAATACTGAGCACATATCTTGAAGCTATTTTCACTACTGAAAATGATTTACCTGAAGCCTTCAAGAAACAAGTTCGGGATGCAATGATGATTATGGGGACACTCAGCAATTCCATTGCAAGGAAAGTTGGTCTTCCAAGATATAAAACAACTGAAAAAAATGGTAATGAAATTGTTATTCCCAACGAAGGCTATTTGAACCGATGCAAAGAGGCCGTGACTTTAAAAAAAGAGTATTTGGAGAAAGTAGCAGCACACTATGATATTGATCTAGAAATACTTCGTGAATTTGTAGCAGATGCAAAGGATGTAGGCTTCAATGAAGATGAATCTGATGCGAATCCGTTATTGAGGCATCCTTTAGTTGCGGATAATGAGGAGTTCATCTTCGTGCTTCCTACAGCGGTAATAAATTGCTTAACAGAATTTATTTTTAAAGCAGCCCGCCGTTTGCATTGTGATCAAGCTCTACTAGAATGTTACTACAAACGTCAATGGTACAAGGTGAGGGAAATGGCGGATGAAATCGGATGGTCAGAAACAGATATTAAGTTGCCGGAAAAAGAAAATGGCTTATCAGTTGATGAAGCTATTTTTCGTTTTGACAATGAGAAACTCGCTTATGTTTGTTTAGTAAAAAAGAAGGCATTAAATGAATTGATTTTAACTGCAGAAGATATTAAACAAGAGGTAAAAAAGGACGCAAGTGGGTCAAGAGACCAATATGAAAACAGGGCTGATAAAGTGATTGATTTTCTTGAAGAACTGAACGGCGAGAAGAAGTATAAGTATCTAACTTTATTTATTGTTGGAGAATGTGGTGTCGACTTTGCTTTTCTTTTCAAAAAGCCGAAGGAAGGGAACCAAACACTTTCGCTGAGTTTCGGAGACTTTGAAAAACTTGTATTTTCGGAAGAAATCAATGGATTTTCACTTTGGAAATTCGCCAAAGTCTACAATGAAGCAAGTAAGAAAACTAAAGTCTACACCTTCGGCGGTATGCTTGATGCCTTTGTAATTTACAGAGCAAATCAAGAGTCAATTTTGCATTCAGATGAGGCCGCACCTGATTTTCTTCACATTACCGTAGGCGATTCTGTTGACTTCGAAAGAGAAGTTATCAAGAAGAGAGATGAGCATGCCGTCCTGCAATATACCGAGCATGGTTTAATACCAATGCCGGTAAAGAGGTTACGAGAATTTGCTCCCATTTATATCGAAAGAGAAAAGTCAAGACAATGTAATACTCTTCTTGAATATTTTAAATGCCCGGTGTGGGTCAAAAACAACCAAGCCAAATCGGAAGCTGAATGGGAGACGGTACATTATTATTGCGAGGCAATTATTTTTTGGATATATAAAATGCGCGAAGCACTGAAGCCATTTTTTGACCAGATAAAAAATGACCCAATTGAAATTACTATTGTTTTAGCCGATACTTTATTTCATCTAGAAAGTCCCTTTGATCTAAAAGAAATCAATCCTAATGATTTAGATTTTAACCCTCAAAGTGATGGAGCAAGCGCCTCAATAAATATTCCGGCTGAAATCTCTCATCTACTGATAAAGTCGGACAATGAAGGTGAAAAGGCTATGATGAGAAGTGTATTAAAAGCCCTGAAAAATTTATTTGATAAAAAAAATATTACGCTTGACATAGATGTCAATTCAATGAGAAATCTTGTTGACGAATCGCTTTATCCAGCAAATGCAAAAATGATCCTATTCTTCGATACTTCGAATGAACTACGCCTTGATACTCGATGGCTTTTACCACTAAGAAAAATTCAAGATTCCGAAGTATCAATGATCCTAGACAAGATGGTTAGCTATTTGAATTTGCCAGAACCTCTTCCCGAAGTCATTCAAACGAAGACGAAAAAAAATACCTTATGTAACCAAATAGTTGGCGCGCTGGTCAGAAAGGTAATCGAAAAACAAACGATATTTAATTCAGCAGAATTGCTGAAATGGTTAATGAAATTACATGAAAAATGCATTCAAACCTTAAAGTATCGAGAAATCAATATACCTGCGAAGATCGCGTGCTTCAGTGATTTTCCTAGCGAAGTAAAAAAATTACAGGTCGACAATTCAGATTTAGTTAGAACCTCCATTGCGCTCCGGTGTTCAATAGAGTTTATTGCTGCATCTCCATCTTCTGGTTCTACTTGGCCCAATATGGATGACATCGATGAACTACTTGCGCTAATGGATCAGGTTATAGCTTGGGGGCAGCTTTCGGACACAATCCATCTTGAAATTGATGATCCTAAAATGGGAATTTTACCCTCTGGCAGGATTGGAGTTGACAAAACCTATTTCAATTCACACCTGAAGCCTTTTGAGCTGGCTAGTATGGAAGATACGGTATTCAAATACCAGGAAAACTTTGCATACAGTGTTGAGAAGAGACAAAGCCCGGAGCAAAGTGCGCCTGCTGATGGAGCAGTAGAAGTTGATACTGCTTGTGTGGCTGAATGGGGAATAAGCATGACCAAGCTATTGCAAATCAAAGGTGTGTTGGTAAGAATTGCTCTTGAAAAAGAAGATTCAATTGTTGAGATGGAAGAAACGTTATTTCTGTCCGAGTTAAGAACGAACCTGAAGGATATCGTCAATGAAAAAGAATTGAGCGCAGGTTTGAAATTGCTCACGCTCACTAAACGAAAGCACATTGATAGAGCACCTTCACCGTTTGAACAGGAAGATATTTACCCCTGGAAATACAACAGGGCGTTGTCTTATTTGAGAAAACCACTTATCAAAATTAATCACAGTGATAGCACGACCTGGTATTATTGGAGTTTCAGACACATTCTTTCTACCGCAGAGCACCTTCAGAGTTTGTTGTTTCAGGGAAGATTAAAAGCCAAGGAAGGCGGCTTACTTAATAAGTTTGTAAAAAAGGTGAACACAGAAAAGGGTCATATTTATAGAGACATGGTTGCTAAATGGATAAAACAAAACTCTGGATTAACAGTTATTGATTATGAGTTGGTAATATCTGAAAATGGTCATTTAAAAGCAAACAAAAATTATGGTGATATTGATATTCCCGCAATTGACCTAGAGAAAAAAATCTTTTATTCAATTGAGTGTAAAAATACAGTAGGAGCCAGAACAATACATGAGATGAAAACTGAAATGGATAAATATCTTGGTAGGAATGGCACGGGAGGAATGATTGCTATGCATGTTGAAAGAGACAAGTGGCTTAAAGAAAATGTTGCCCAGCTTGAAAAGTTTACTTCGTGTGTTCAGAT
>Ga0134121_10001376_pt1 | contig 23009 bp, 20 predicted proteins | sample KB301_FD_96463 | JGI IMG/M metagenome (GOLD analysis project Ga0134121, IMG submission 96463) | Terrestrial soil microbial communities without Nitrogen fertilizer from Kellogg Biological Station, Michigan, USA - KB3-0-1 | ecosystem: Environmental > Terrestrial > Soil > Unclassified ... | reverse complement strand
TGGAGCGCGAGGTGCCGTTTGACACCCATCTCGACAGCGAGCTGAACGAGTTCCGCGAGGAGATCGAGCGCTTCGAGAAGCAGCTCCAGCGCGAGGAGTTCCGCCTCGGCGACATCGCCCTCATCCGGCAACGGGTCAAGCAGCTCCTGCCGCGCCTCGCCGCCGGCCGCCCCGGTACCGGCGAGCGGGCGATGGCCGGCCCGCCCACCGCGGACACCGGCGAGTTCACCCTGCAACGGGCGGGCGCCGCCTCCTCGGCGCCCCTCAAGTCGCACGAGGAGCTGCTGGGCGATTATTACCGCCGGCTCGTCGACGCTCTGCGCGACGTCAATCCTCCCGATCTGCCGCCCGAGCGGGTGGTCCTCCGGCCTGAGGTCTTCGCCCTGCGCATCGAGGTGCGGGAGGTGGAGGCCTACCGCCGGGTCTTCGGCAAGAGCGACTCCGACCGCGAGCTGGAGCAGTTCCTGCTGGAGGCTGCGGCCCTGCGGGTGCGCATCAACGAGGAGGCGCACGAGATCGCGAGCCTCCTCGACGAGACCTCCGTCACCGGCGACTCCGTGGTCTTCGCCCGCGCCCGGCTGACGGCGCGGGTGGCCGACTCCTACCTCTGGCGCTTCAACCACATGCTCAACGAGCAGATGATGAACGGCAACCTGAGCGAGTGCCGGCAGTTGCAGCTCCTGCGGATGCGGCTGATGCGGGACTACTCCGGCCTCTGGCTGCTGGCCTTCAAGCCGCTCTACAAGCGAGTCCCCACCGGAACGCTGGCTTGAAGGCGGACGTCCGCGACGCCCTGGCCGGACCGGCGGCGCTGGACGCCTTCCTGCGGCTCCCCACGGCGGTCTATCGGGGCGACCCCTTCTATAACGCAACCCCGCGAGCGGACGTCCTCGCCTCCCTGAAGCGCCCGGAGCTCAACGACAGGCAGCGGGCTCTGGTGGCCCTGGAGAACGGCGAGCCGGCGGCGCGCCTCGTGGCCCGCGTCTCACCCTCTCTGAAGGACGAGGCGGGGCGGCCGTACGGGATGCTGGGCTTCTTCGAGGCTCTTTCAGATCGGGACGAGGCCGTGGCCGGGCTGTTCCGCGAGTCGATCGCCTGGCTCCGCGAGCGAGGCGCCGGCGTCATCGTCGGCCCCATGGATGGCGACACCTGGCACCGCTACCGCCTCAACGTCGGGCCTTTCGATCGAGCCCCGTTCCTCCTGGAGCCTTACAACCCACCCGGGTACGAGCGTCTGTGGACGGCCCAGGGCTTCACTCTCCTGGAGCGCTACTTCTCGAAGCGGGTCGACCCGGCGGCCGTCGTCGCCCACCTCGCCTCCCGCTGTGGGGAGGCCGTCGCCGCGGGCTATCGCCTGCGTCCCCTCGATCCCCGGCGATTCCGGGACGAGCTGCGACGGATCTACGAGCTGTCGCGGCGCATCTTCGCCCGCAACTTCCTCTACACCGAGATCTCCGAGGCGGATTTCCTCGACCTCTACGCCGGTTCGCGCGCCCTGGTGGACCCGGACCTGGTGTGGTTCGCCCGGTCGCCGGCAGGCGAGGACGTGGGCTTCCTCTTCGCCTACCCGGATCTTTTCCGGGCCGTGGCCGCGATGGGAGGAGAGCGGGGATGGCTAGCGAAGCTTCGGTTCCTGTGGCATCGCAGGGAAGCCGGCGCCGTGGACTTCAAGACCTTGGGAGTGTTGCCTGAGCACCGCCGCTCCGGCGTTGCCGCGGCCCTGTTCCACGAAGGGCACCGCCGCGCTCTGGAGAAGGGCTACCGCGTCGCCAACCACTGCCTGTACCGCGAGGGGAACCCTTCGGGAGATCTGGACGGCGGAGCCGGGGAGACGCTGCGGGAGTACCACCTGTACAGGTCCGGCGAATGAACGTTCTTACAGTTCTCCGGCGCATCGCCACCGAGGTGCCGGACCGCCCGGCCCTGGTGATGGGCGATGCCGGCAATGCCACGATCTCCTTCGGCGCCTTGTGGGAGCGCGTGGATCGCACCAGTGCCGGCCTGCGCCGCCTGGGGCTCGAAGCCGGGGACCGGGCGATCGTCATGATCCCCATGTCCATCGACCTTTACGTGGCCCTGCTGGCCGTGCTGAAGATGGGTGCTGTGGCCGTCTTCGTCGATCCCTGGATCGGTCCGCGGCAGATCGCCTCCTTCGCGGCTTTCGCCGAGCCCCGGGCCTGGTTGGGCATTCCGAAGAGCCATGTCCTCCGGCTTTTCTCAAAGAGATTGCGGGCCATTCCCCTCGCCGTGACCACGGGCCGGCGGTTGGGGCCGCTGCCGGCGAGAGCCACCCTGGCGGAGCTGGAAGCCGAGCGGGGAGACGGCGAGATCGCGGCCGTCGCGTCGGACGCCTCGGCCCTCGTCACTTTTACGAGTGGCTCCTCGGGTGAGCCCAAGGGGGCCAACCGGACGCACCGCTTCCTCCTCGCTCAGCATGCGGCACTCGCCGCCGAGTTTCCCGCTTGCCAGGGGGACGTCGACATGCCGATGTTCCCCGTCTTCGCCCTCAACAACCTGGCGAGCGGCGTTCCCTCCGTAGTGCCGGAGATGGACTTTCGCCACGTGGACCGGGTTGACGGTGCCCGAGTGCTGGCCCAGTTGCGCCGCCACGGCGTAACGACCTGCACGGCCTCGCCCCCCTTCTTCGACCGTCTCGCCGCCGAGCTCGACCGGCACACGGAGCGGCCCGCCCTGCGTCGTATCCTCACCGGCGGCGCCCCGGTTTCGGACGCCCAGCTCCGGGCTTGGCGCGAGATCCTGCCGGGCTCCGAGATCCTCGTCGTCTATGGCTCCACCGAGGCCGAGCCCGTCGCCCATCTAGCGGCCGGGGAGCGGCTGGAGGCGGTCAATCCGCACCGCCCTCTCACTCCCGGGTTTTGTGCCGGCCGCCCCACGGACCGGCTGGGGTCGAAGATCATCCGCATCCACGACGGACCGGTCGAGTTGGGACCGAGGGGCTGGGGAGACTGGGAACTGCCATCTGGAGAGATCGGCGAGCTGATCGTCTCCGGCGATCACGTCGGCCGCGACTACTTCCGCAATCCCGGCGCCGTGCGGGAGAACAAGATCGTGGATGCCGGTGGGGTGATATGGCATCGAATGGGAGACACCGGCTCCTTCGATCCCGAGGGGAGATTCTGGCTCGCCGGCCGCGTCCATTCGACGATCCGGCGCGGCGGCGCCTTGATCCATCCCCAGCTCGTGGAGCAGGCGGCGCAGGGAAACGATTCGAGAATCCGCCGCCTCGCCGCTGTGGGCCTTCCGGACGCGGCTCTTGGTGAGAGGCTGGTGATTGTCGCCGAGGCGGAATCCGGCGTTGAAGGGGACGTCGCGGTCCGTCTGGCCGCCGCGGGTTTCGCCGCCGATGAGATCCGCGTCACCTCGGACCCGTTGCCGGTCGATCCGAGGCATAACAGCAAGATCGATTATGGACGGCTGCGGGCGCGCCTGAGCCGTTGAAATTCATGGGGGGAGAAATGCTGGCGTTCCAACCTTCCCCCCAAGAATGTAGAGACGCCCCGTTTCCGGGGGAACCCCGGATGGGGGCGTCTCCGAGGCGGAGACGTCTTCTCATTTTCGCAGACGGTTCCGCGGGCATTCGGTCGCCCTGGACCGACGTGGTGCTGCCGGGACGATCCCTTCCCTTTGGACCGTTGCTGCCGATCCGGAGACGCCCCCATCGGGGGTTCCCCCCGAAACGGGGCGTCTCTACATTCTTCCGGAGGCCGCATCATTCCCAACCCTTCGACGGTACCTGCCAGTGACATGGGGGGAACCGTTGACGCGGACGTGAGAGAATTACGCCCCCCATGCCCCTGACCCGCGAATCCCCTTACGTCCGCCGGCTCCTCGCCTATCTGGCAGAGCGCTTCCCGTTGCTCGGCCATGGCGTGCTCATCGCCGCCTACTATTCCTCGAACCAGTTCCTGGCCCGCACCCTCACCCGGCCGGGCGAGCCCATGCACTACGACGTCTCGACCGTCCTGGGAATGCTCACCCTGTTGTGCTTCTTCTTTCACCTCCGCGTCTTCGACGAACACAAGGACTACGCGGAGGACTGTGTCCACTATCCCCAGCGCGTGCTGCAAAGCGGTGTGATCACCTTGCGGGATCTCAAGGTGCTGGGAGGCGTTTGCATCGCCGCCGAGATCGTCCTCTCCGGGCTGCGCGGTCCTGCCGCCCTCGCGGCGTGGGGCGCGGCCTTCGTGTTCTCGCTCCTCATGCTCCGGGAGTTCTTCGCGCGCGAGTGGCTCAAGCGGCACTTCCTGGTCTACGCCGTCACCCATCTGCTGGTGATGCCGTTTCTCTCGTTGATGGTGTTCAGCTTCGCCACCGGGCGGTGGCCCTGGGAGGCGCCTCTCTGGTTCGGCGTTTACGCTTGGGTGGGCTTCTTCGTCACCTTCAACTGGGAGGTCTCGCGAAAGATCCGCGCTCCGGAGGATGAAGTCGAGGGCGTCGAAACCTACACCCGCATCTTCGGCACCTACGGTGCGGCCTATCTCGTCCTCCTCCTGCGGGTGATCGACACCGGCCTCGTGGCCCTCGTGGGTTGGCACCTGGGCCTCTCGCCTTGGTTCTATGCGGCTCTCGTGGCGCTTTTCCTCGTCTGCCTCGTGGGCTTCTTCCAATATCGTTTCAACACCACGCGCAAGACCGCGAAACGCATGGAAACCTACGCCGGTCTCTACATCATCGCCTTCGACGTGATCCTGGCCGTGGAGATCGCTCGGAAATGGGGGCTGGCATGAACAGGGTCTGGTATCCCGGTCGCCCTCCAGAGCCGGAGCTTCTTGGCGGCAAGGCCGCGAACCTCGCCGTTCTCGAATCGCTCGGTTTTCCCGTTCCATCCTGGTACGCGATCACTACGGCCGCCTTCGAAGCCGCTCTGGTGCGGAGCCCTGTCCTCACGCCGGACGAGATCCGCGCTCGTATCCTCGAAGTACCTTTCCCGCCCGGCCTCGAAGAGGAGATCGCCGCCGCTCACGAGGCGCGGATCGGTCCGGACGGGGAGTCCGCCTACGTGGCCGTCCGCTCCTCGGCGGCGGGGGAGGACGCGGCGGGAGAGTCCTTCGCGGGGCTACACGACAGCTTTCTCTTCGTGCGGGGTCGCGAGCAACTGTTGATCGCCATTCGCAAGGTCTGGGCCTCGGCGTGGAACGAGCGGGCTCTCGCCTACCGCCGGGCAAAGGGGATTTCGCTCGACTCCATCGCCGTGTCCGTGGTCGTTCAGCGCATGATCGAGGCGCGGACGAGCGGCGTCCTGTTCACCGCCAACCCGCTCAGCGGCAGCGTCCATGAGATCGTCCTCTCGGCCCTCTGGGGAGCCGGCGAGGGGCTGGTGAGCACCGGGCTCGACGCGGATACCTGGACCGTCGATAAGGAGACGCTCGACATCACCCCGTCCCTTGCCGCGAAGACCGAGCGGTTGATTCTCGACGCCGCGGCCGGCGGGGGCCTGCTGCGCGCCGCCGTACCCGGCGCCGACCGCGACCGGCCGAGCCTCTCGGACGACGAGGTGCGCACCCTCGCCCGCCTTGGCCTAGCCGTCGAGCGCCACTACCGTCGGCCCCAGGATCTGGAATTCGCCGTGGATCTGGAGGGGCGCCCCTTTCTTCTGCAGGCCCGGCCCGTCACCACCGTCGAAGAGCTGGGTCCCGCCGCGGGCAACCGCCTGATCTGGGACAACTCCAACATCATCGAAAGCTACTCGGGCGTCACCTCACCCATGACCTTCAGCTTCATTCGCCAGGCCTACTCGATCGTCTATCACTGCTTCGCCGAGGTGATGGGCATCGACGCGCGCACGGTGAAGGCCAACCGCGAGGTCTTCGGCAACATGCTCGGCCTGTTCCGCGGGCAGGTCTACTACAACCTTTTCAACTGGTACCGGCTCGTGCGTCTCTTCCCCGGCTTCAACTACAACAAGAGCTTCATGGAATCGATGATGGGCGTCCGCGAGCCGGCTCGCATGGCCGGTGAAGAGGCGGCTCCTCCATCGGTATCCCGCCTCCAGCGCTACACTGTCGAACTGCCGGCCCTGCTGCGCCTGCTGAGCCGCTCGGTGCGCAATTTCCTTTCCATTCGCCGCATCGTGGGGGATTTTCAAGCTCACTTCCGCCGCCACTATGAAGAGTGGTCGGCCCTCGACTTCCGCGCCATGCCGCCGCACGAGCTCGCGGCCCTCTATGGCGAGATGGAGGACAAGCTCCTTTGGGAGTGGAAGGCACCGATCATCAATGATTTCTTCGTCATGGTGTTCTATGGCACCTTGAAACGCCTCTGCGTCTCCTGGTGCGGCGACCAGTCCGGCTCTCTCCAGAACGACCTCCTCTGCGGCGAGGGCGGCATCGAGAGCACCGAGCCCACCAAAATGCTCCTGGGATTGGCCGCGAAGGCACGCCGGCAGCCCGAGCTGCGCGCTCTCCTCCTGCAAGCGCCGGCGGAGGACCTCGCCCGCGAGATCCCGGCCGATCCCCGCTTTTCGGAATTCGCCGCCGGCATCGCCCGCTATCTCGATCTGTACGGTTTTCGCTGCGTCAACGAGCTGAAGCTGGAGGAGCTTTCCCTCCGCGACCGCCCGGCCTTCCTCTACCAGATCCTCCGCAACTATCTGGCCGCCGAGGACTCCTCGGCGTTGGACACCACCTTCCAGGAAGAACGAGAGGGCCGCGTCCGCCGCGAGGCCGAGGCCCGGGCTTTCCAGGCGATCCGCGGACCCGTCCGCCGGGCGGTTTTCCGCCGCATCCTCGGCAATGCCCGCCTGGGAGTGAAGAACCGGGAGAACCTGCGCTTCGCGCGCACCCGCATCTATGGCCTGCTGCGCGAGTTGCTCCGCGCGGTGGGGGAGGACTTCGTCGGCAAGGGCCTCCTGGATCGCTCCGACGACATCTTTTATCTCACCCTGGACGAGGTCTGGGATTTCACGAAGGGCCGCGCCGTCACCATGAACCTCAAGGGTCTCGCCGCTCTTCGCCGAGCCGAGTTCGATGCTTGGCGCCAGCAGGACCCGCCCGCCGACCGGTTCGAATCGTTCGGCCTCCCGTACTTCCGCAACCGTTTCCAGGGCCGGCCCCACGCCGCCGTCGCTTCCGAGGACGGTCTCCTCCGCGGCACCGGCTGTTGCCCGGGAATCGTCACCGGTCCCGTGAAAGTCCTCCGCACCCCCAGCGAGGACGCCCGCCTCGACGGCGAGATCCTCGTCGCCGAGCGCACCGATCCCGGCTGGGTTCCCCTCTATCCGTCTGTCTCCGGCCTGCTCATCGAGCGGGGCTCCATCCTTTCCCACTCCGCCATCGTGGCCCGCGAGATGGGAATCCCCACCATCGTCGGCATCGCCGGGCTGGTAAGCACCCTCAAAACCGGCCAGGTGGTGACGATGGATGGGGGAGTGGGGACGGTGAAGGTTGAAGAATCAAGTCAGGCGTCGCCGCCTTAACCTCAGGACCGCGATCCCAGCGAATAAAGAGGCGAGCACCAGGAAACCGAGCGGCGAAAGGGTGGGGACCTCGGCCAGGGCCTGTGTCTCGAAGGTCACCGCGCCGCTGAAGGGAGTCCAATTGGTGTCGCGGCGGAAGATTCCCACTCCTCCCGCGCCGCCATCCGCATAGTTCCCGGCCGTCTGAGTATTCCAATACGCGGTATCCGGAAACGGATTGATCCCCACCGAGGGCGGTAGCTGGGCCAGGCCAAAATTCAGCGATACGTAGGGACCCGGCGCTCCGATTGGATTGGAGCCCCAGGTTTGCGTGTTAAAGGCCACGCCATAAATGATCTGGTTCGGCACGGTGGTGCCCGTGAAATCGAAGGCGACCGTGAACGCCAGCCCGTTGTAACAGTTGCCGTCGCCGGCCCGCCACGCAGTCCCGCCGGGACACGTCGGGTCCGCTGGCGGTCGCCACGGAATGGCGAAGGTTTGCGTCTGGGTGGCGATCAACGTGCCCGGCGCCGGGTTCGGTCCGCTGTTGTCCACGTTGTAAAGGTTGAGCGTGAGCGGATGGTTCCACGTCGGGCCGGAAGACCCGGGGAACGCCGGGTAGTCCGAGGCCAGGGCCCAATCGCTCATCGCCAGGGTCACCCGGCTCAGCGCACGGCTCGCACCGGCGAACTGGATCAGATCCCCGAACTCGGAGGTCTGCGTCGCCTGATACCCCAGGCTCGGGATGTTCGGGGGAAGCGGGGCGGGGATGCTGTCGTAGATGACGGTGGCGGCCACGGCCAGGGGCGAGCAAGCCGCCAGAAGGAGGGCTGCGAGCGCGACGTGCTTCACGGGGTGGCGGGAGAGCTCGGTCGACATGATGGCTCCTTTTGGGTAGCCTTGAGTCTGAAGGCGCCTGCGATGAGAGGATAACTCGCGGGAGCGTAAATTTCCCACGAGGACTTGCGATGCCAGATGCAACGGACAATCGCTTGCAAAAAGCGCTCCAGGCGGTCCGTTTTTTACGAAAAGCCGGCGACCGTGGGGAGCTGGCGGGAGCGCTCAGGGATCTGGGAGAGCTCGAGAGGCGCTCCGATGCCGATGCCGCGCGGGAGCACTACGAGGAAGCGGTCGCGATTTTCCGCGAGGTCGACGATCCCCTCAGGCTCGCGCACACGGTCCGCCATCTCGGCGACGTGCACTATGAGGCGGGACGTGCCGCGCTGGCCGAACCCTGTTTCCACGAAGCCTTGTCGATCTATCGCGGCCACCCAAGAACGGATCCGCTCGATCTTGCCAACGCCATTCGCAGTCTCGCGGTCCTCAAAGGCGATGCCGGCGAAACCGAAGAAGCGAGACGCCTGTGGCAGGAGGCGCGCGCTCTATATATCGCGGTCGAGGTGAAACCGGGAGTCGCCGAATGTGACGCCCGGCTCGCTCGACTGGCTCGGCGCCTGACGTGAGGCACGCCGATGAAGATCACGATTCTCGACGATTATTTCGACACCCTCCGCACGCTCGACTGCTTCAAAAAGCTGGCGGGCCACGAGGTCACGGTCTGGAACGATCACGTTCAGGACGTCGATCCCCTGGCCGAACGGTTGCGGGATACCGAGGCGCTGGTGTTGATCCGCGAGCGGACCCAGATTCGCGCGCCCCTGCTTGACCGGTTGGCCAAGCTCCGGCTCATCAGCCAGCGCAGCGTCTACCCGCACATCGACGTCGACGCCTGCACGAGGCTCGGCATCGTCGTCTCGTCGAACCTGCATTCAGACACGCCGTCCTACGCCGCCGCCGAGCTCACCTGGGCGCTGGTGCTCGCGGCGATGCGCCAGGTGCCGCAGCAGATGGCCGCGCTCAAGGCCGGGCAGTGGCAGATCGGCGTGGGCAATGGATTGCGCGGCAAGACCCTGGGGATCTATGGCTACGGCAGGATCGGCAGCGTCGTCGCCGGGTACGGCAAAGCCTTCGAAATGAACGTCCTGGTGTGGGCCCGCGAAGCCTCGCGCGAACGGGCACGGAGCGACGGGTACGCCGTGGCTCCCAGCCAGGAGGCGTTCTTCGCGGAATGCGACGTGCTCTCCCTTCACATGCGACTGGTCGAGGCCACGCGCGGCATCGTAACGGCGGCCGACCTCGCCCGGATGAAACCCACGGCCCTGCTGGTCAACACCAGCCGGGCGCCGCTGATCGAGCCCGGCGCCCTGGTCGCCGCCTTGAAAGCCGGACGGCCCGGCATGGCCGCCGTCGACGTCTATGAAGAGGAGCCGGTCCGTGATCCCCAGTATCCACTGTTCGCGATGGACAACGTGGTGTGCACGCCGCACATCGGATATGTTTCACAGGACGAGTATGAGATTCAATTTTCAGATATCTTCGACCAGATCGTGTCCTACACGGCCGGCACGCCCATTCATGTCGTGAACCCCGAAGTACTGGGCTCGGCCGATCTCCGTTGACGCATCATTACCCGCCGTCCAAGGATCATGATGAAAAGATCAAACCTTCCTGTCGCCGTTGTCTTTCTTGCCCTGTATGCGGTGGCGCTGCGCGGAGGGGCGGAAACCGCTCTCCCTGCCACCCGCAAGGAGCCGGTCATGGACCGGTATCACGGCGTCGAGATCGTGGACGAGTACCGCTGGCTGGAAAACTGGGACGACCCGGCGGTGAAGGAGTGGAGCGAGGCGCAGAACGCCTATGCCCGCTCCGTTCTGGACCGGCTACCCGGCGTCGACGCGATCCGCAAGCAGGTGGCGGCGATCCGGAAGATCGAGATTCCGCGCTACGGCAGCCTGACGTCCGCGGGCGGCAGGCTCTTTGCGCTCAAGGTCGAGCCCCCGAAGCAGCAGGCCGTCCTCGTCGTCATGCCCTCGGAGGATGCCCCGGCATCCGGCCGCGTGCTGTTCGACCCCACGAAGCTCGATCCGAAGAGTGGAACGTCCATCGACTGGTACGTGCCTTCGCCGGACGGCTCACGGGTGGCGGTCTGCCTTTCGCAGGGCGGCTCCGAGCAGGGCGACGTGCACGTCTATGAAACCGAGACGGGCGCCGAGACGGGTGAGGTGGTCCACCGGGTCAATTCGGGCACGGCGGGGGGCAGCCTGGCCTGGGACCTCGAGGGGCGCGGCTTTTTCTATACGCGGTATCCGCGCGAAGGGGAACGCCCTCCAGCGGACTTGATCGCCTATGTTCATGTTTATCATCACCGCCTCGGGACGCCGGAGGCCGCGGACCGCTACGAGATTGGCAAGGATTTCCCCCGCCTCGGCGAGATCCGCCTGCGGCGCAGCCCGGACGGCCGCTTCATCCTGGCGAACGTTCAGAACGGCGACAGCGGCGAGTTCGAGCAGCACCTGCGGGCTCCTGGCGGCCATTGGCTGCGGCTCACGCACTTCGGCGACAAGATCGTCGAAGGGCTCTACGGATCGAGGGACTCGCTCTACCTCCTCTCCAGGGCCGGTGCGCCGCGGGGCAAGCTGCTGAAGGTCTCGTTGAAGGGGCTGGTCCGGCGGGGCCGCCTCGATCTCGCGAGCGCGGCGGTGGTGGTGCCGCAGAGCGATGCCGTCATCGAATTCGATTTCTCGAAGCCGGAGGACACGATCGCCGTGACGGAGTCACGTCTGTTCGTCGTCGAGGGCATCGGCGGGCCGCATCGCGTGCGGATCTTCGACCTTGCCGGCAAGCCGCTGGGAACGCTGCCTCTGCCGCCCTCCGCCGCCGTTTCCCAGGTGCTGAAAATCGATCGCCGCGACGCTGTGCTGTACCGAACCAACACCTACACGGAGACGACCGTCTGGTACCGGTGGGCCGCGGAGGGCGGAGGCGCGGTCAAGACGGCGCTCTCGGTGCCCTTCCCAGTGGACTTCGGCGACGTCGAGGTGGTTCGCGACTGGGCGATTTCGAAAGACGGCACCCGCGTGCCGATGACGATCCTGCACCGGAAAGGGTTGAAGCTGGATGGCAACAACCCGGTGCTGCTGACCGGCTATGGCGGGTATGGCGTCAGCATGACCCCCTTCTTCAATCCGGGATTGAGGGTCTGGCTGGACCACGGCGGCGTCTGGGTGATCGCCAATCTGCGGGGAGGAAGCGAGTTCGGCGAGGAGTGGCACCAGGCCGGCAACCTCACCCATAAGCAGAACGTCTTCGACGACTTCGTCGCCTGTGCCCAGCAGCTCGTCCACGCCGGCTATACCAACAAGAACCGGCTCGCCATCGAGGGCGGCAGCAACGGCGGGCTGCTCATGGGCGCGGTGCTCACGCAACGTCCCGAGCTGTTCAAGGCGGTCGTTTCGCACGTGGGGATCTACGACATGCTCCGCGTCGAGCTCGATTCCAACGGCGCCTTCAACGTGCCGGAGATCGGGAGCGTGAAGAATCCGGAGCAGTTCCGGGCTCTGCTTGGCTACTCGCCCTACCACCACGTGCGCGACGGCGCCGGGTATCCCGCGATCCTGCTGATGACGGGCGCCAACGACCCCCGGGTGAACCCGATGCACTCGCGCAAGTTTGCCGCCCGTTTGCAGAATGTCGGCGCGCCGACCGTGCTGCTGCGGACGAGCTCGACCAGCGGGCACGGCTTCGGCACCCGGCTCGACGAGCGGATCGAGCAGGAAGTCGACGTCCTCGCGTTCCTCTTCGACCGGTTGGGGATGGTGCCGTAGGGGCTTCCGCTGCCTGCGATAGACTCGCCTGCATGCGCCGCTTCCGCCTTTTCCGCCGTCCGCTCGTCCTACTGATCGCCGTCCTCTCCCAGGCGCTGCTGCTCGGCTGTGCCCGAGGCCAGCAGGCCCAGGGGCAACAGATCCGGGGGCCTCTCGGCACCTCGCTCGACCGCTATCTGAAGGCGCTCGTCGGCTACGGCTACTCCGGCGCGGTGCTGGTGGCGAAAAATGGGGAGATCCTCCTCAACCAGGGATACGGCCTCGCGGACCGCGACCGGAAGACGCCGTTCACTCCCGACACCCTGTTCGACATCGCCTCGATCAGCAAGCAGTTCACGGCCGCCGCGATCCTCAAGCTGGAGATGCAGGGCAAGCTCAAGGTGGAGGACAAGCTGGCGCGCTTCTTTCCCTCGGCGCCTCCCGACAAGGCCGGAATCACTCTTCACCAACTGATGACCCATACCTCCGGCCTGCCGGACAGCATCGGCGACGAGTACGACGTCATGACCCGGGACGACTTCCTCAAGGGCGTTTTCGCGACCCCTCTGGAGCATGCGCCAGGCGGCCGGTTCATCTACTCGGACGCGGGCTACGCCGTGCTGGCGGCGGTGGTCGAGTCCGTTTCAGGCCGCCCTCTGGGCGACTTCCTGCACGACCAGATCTTCGAGCCGGCGGGCATGCACCATAGCGGCCTGAAACCCAGCGCGGAGGACCGGGCCCGCCTGGCGCACGGCCACTCTTTGCAGGGCGACTGGGGAACCTCGCTCGACCACGCGTATGCCCCGGACGGCCCCTGGTGGAACCTGCGCGGCAACGGTGGCATCCTGACGACGACGGGCGACCTCTATCTGTGGGACAAGGCGCTCCAGGGGGATGCCGTGCTCTCCGCCGTCGAACGCCAGAAGTTCCAGCGGCCCTACGTCCGCGAGACCGGCGCCCCCGAGCCGAAGTACGCCTACGGATGGTCGGTGACGACGGGCCCGACCGGCCGCACCCGGCTCGCCCACGTCGGCGGCAACGGCGCGTTCGGGTCCGACTTCCGTCGGTACCCGGAGGACGGCGTGGTGATCTTCGTCGACGCCAACACGGTGACCTATTCGGCGATCATGATCGCCGACCAGATCGAACGGCGGATGTTCGGCAAGCCGGTCGTCGAACCGCCGGCGGTCGCCGCGGCGCCGGAAAAAGAGCTTCAACGCTGCGCGGGCGACTACAAGCTGGGCGCGGACGAGCACCTGAAGGTCGCCGCGGAGCCCGGCCGGCTGGCCGTCACGGCGGATGGCGGAGAAGGCATCGGTCACATCTTCGGCACGGTGGGGAAGGAGCGCCAGAAGCGTTTCGCCCAGCGGGACCAGAGGGTGCGGGAGGTGCTCGCAGCGGCGTTGCAGGGCAATTTCGGCCCACTGGGCGAGTTGCTCACCCTGAACCCCGAGCGGGGCGCCAAGCGCTGGCGCGACGCCGTGAAGCCGACGGAGGCGGAGCTCGGAGCCTTCAAGGGGTTCGAGGTGCTCGGCACCACCAGCAACGACGGCGTCGTCATGACCTACTCCCGCCTCACCTTCGAGAAGGGCGCGCGCGTGCTCAACGTCATGTGGGCGGGCCGTGACGCCGAGAGTCTCTCGGTGAGCCCCGGCGTGCGGCCGGCCTACTATCTTCCCGAGGGACCCGCCCGCTTCGCGACCTTCGACATCGGCACCGAGGCGGCCGTGCATCTGAGCTGCCCCAGCCCGAGCCTCCTGCGCATCGAGACGGCGAACGGTCCCGTCGAAGCCCAACGCGTGACGCCTTGAAGATCCTGGCGATCTCGGGCAGCCTGAGGGCGGTCTCCTCGAATACGGCCCTGCTGAAGGCCGCGGCGACGCTGCCGCCGCCAGGCGTTGAGATCGAGGTCTACGGCGGCCTCGGCGATCTGCCGCATTTCAATCCCGATCTCGAAGGGAACGAGCCGCCTTCGGTGATCGATTTCATCGCCCGGGTGCGGGCGGCGGACGGCTTGCTGATTTCCAGCCCGGAGTACGCGCACGGCGTGCCCGGCGCGATGAAGAACGCCCTCGACTGGCTGGTCAGCGACGAGGAGTTCATGGGCAAACCGGTCGCCCTGTTCAATGCTTCGCCCCTCGCGACCTATGCCCAGGCGGCCTTGCTGGAAACGATCACGGTGATGTCGGCCCGCGTCGTGACCGAAGCGTCCATCTCGGTGCCGGTCAGCGGCAAGAAGCTCGACGAGGCGGGAATCGTCGCGCACCCTGAAATTTCGGCCGCTGTGCGCGCCGCCCTGGAGGCGTTCGCGCGCGCGATCGACTCAAAAAGGGTCGACGACGACGCCGATGTCGCCAGGGATTGAAATCACCTGGCTACCCTCTGTAGTCCCTACGGGACATGGGAAGAACGAATTGCAGTCCCGGAGGGACAAGCGTCGGTAGCCAGGCGATTTCAATCCCTGGCGACGCAGGCGTGGCTGTCGAGTGTCTTCGGATGGCGCGGAGGTCGCCGGAAGCGATTTGACGTATAAGATCCACCTCCATGGACGCTGGCCGCGCTTTCCTGGAAGCCCGTGATTTCCTGATCGCTCATCGCGACGACTACGCCACGGCCTACGCCGGCTTCCGCTGGCCGGCGCTCGAGGAGTTCAACTGGGCGCTCGACTACTTCGACGTTTACGCCAGCGGCAACGACCGCGCGGCGCTCTGGGTGGTGGACGACGAAGGGGGCGAGACGAAGCTCAGCTTCGCCCAGCTTGCCGAGCGTTCCAACCGCGTCGCCAATCACCTGCGGGCCTGCGGCGTGCACCGCGGCGACCGGGTGCTCGTGATGCTGCCCAACGTGGCGCCCCTCTGGGAGATCATGCTGGCGGCGATCAAGTTGGGAGCGGTGGTCAGCCCGGCTACCACTCTGCTGTCGGCGGCCGACCTGCATGACCGCATCGAGCGCGGCGAGATGCGCCACGTCATCGCCGACGCGCCATCGAGCGGCCGGTTCGCCGAGGTGCCGGGGAGCTACACCACGGATCGTGGTGGGGGAGGAGGAGGTCGCCGGCTGGCTCCCCTACGCCGCGGCCTCCGAGGCGCCGGCGACGTTCGAGCCCGACGGCCCCACCCGGGCGGACGATCCCTTCCTGCTCTATTTCACTTCGGGGACGACGGCCAAGCCGAAGATGGTGCTTCATACCCATCAGAGCTACCCGGTGGGGCATCTCTCCACCCTGTACTGGATCGGCCTGCGCGAGGGAGACGTGCACCTCAACATCAGCTCCCCAGGCTGGGCCAAGCACGCCTGGAGCTGCTTCTTCGCGCCGTGGAACGCGGGCGCGACCATCTTCATCCACCAGCTCCCACGGTTCGATGGCCAGAAGACTCTGGCGGCCCTGGCGCGCTACGGGGTGACGACCCTCTGCGCGCCGCCCACGGTGTGGCGGATGCTCATCCTCGAAGACCTCAAAGCCTACCCGGTGAAGCTGCGCGAGCTGGTGAGCGCGGGCGAACCGCTCAACCCCGAGGTGATCGCGCGGGTACGAGAGGCCTGGGGCCTCACCGTCCGCGACGGCTACGGCCAGACCGAGACCACCTGCCAGATCGGCAATCCTCCGGGCGAGGAGGTGAGGGTCGGAGGCATGGGCAAACCGCTGCCCGGCTATCGCATCGACCTCCTGGACGCCGAGGGAAACGCCGGGGATGCCGGAGATGAGGGGGAGATCGCGATCCGCCTCCAGCCTCGTCCGCTCCCGCTGATGGCGGGGTACCTCGACAATCCGGAGTCGAGCGCGAAGCTTCTCGGTGGCAGCCACTACCGCACCTCGGACGTGGCGACGCGCGACGCCGACGGCACCTTCTGGTACGTGGGGCGGGCGGACGACGTGTTCAAGAGCTCCGACTACCGCATCAGCCCCTTCGAGCTGGAGAGCGCGCTGATCGAGCACGAGAGCGTGGCCGAGGCGGCGGTCGTCCCCTCGCCCGACCCTATCCGCCTGAGCGTGCCCAAGGCCTACGTGGTGCTGAAGCCGGGGGTGGCGCCGTCGATGGCGGCGGCGCACGCGCTGTTCCGCTTCTCGCGGCAGCGGCTGGCGCCCTTTGCCCGCATCCGGCGCATCGAGTTCGCGGAGCTGCCCAAGACGATCTCGGGCAAGATCCGTCGCGTGCAGCTCCGGGCGATGGAGAAAGAGCGCCACGCCCTCAACGTCCGGGGTAGCCACGAGTACTGGGAGGACGACTTCACCGATCTCGATTGAGCCGGGATGGCCCTTCCATCCCGGTTGGCTGTATGCTGTAGCCACGTGTTCCTCTTCTCGAACCAGCAGAATTGAGTCGCGGCCGGCACGGCCGCCAAAAGGATGACACCGTTGGCCAAACCGAACTACCAGCACGAGAAGCGTCAGAAGGATCTGGCAAAGAAAAAGAAGAAGGAAGAGAAGATGCGGCGCAAGGCCGAGAAGGCCAATTCTCCCAAGGAGGAGAATCCCGAGGTTGAGGTCTCCGAGGGAGAGGCTCCTACGCCCTAGGTCGGTCCGCGATGAAATGGGTTCTGGGAGTGTTCTTCGTCTTGGCTGGGGCCGCGCATTTCGTGCGGCCCGCCATCTATATGAGGATCATGCCTCCCTATCTGCCCTGGCATCGCGGGCTCGTCTATCTGAGCGGCCTCTGCGAAGTCGTTCTCGGCGTCCTGGTCCTGATCCCGCGCTATTCCGTCCCGGCGGCCTGGGGGCTCATCGCGCTGCTGATCGCCGTGTTCCCCGCCAACGTCCACATGGCGATGAATCCGCGGTCCTTCTCCATGATCAGCCCCCTCCTCCTCTGGCTCCGGCTGCCCCTCCAGGGCGTGCTCATCGCCTGGGCGTACGCGTATACGTGAGGACCAAAATCCTTAGCCCGCCGCCTTCACCACATCCAGCGTCAGCGGCTCGCATTGGAGCGCCATCGGCTGCTGCCGGTCCCGCGGGCGCGGTACCGAGGCGGCGTCCTTCGTCACGTCGAACAGGTTCCCGGTCACCTTCACCAGGTATCTGCCGGGCTGTTTCACGTCGTAGGCCTCAGCCAAGTCCAGAGAAACGTTGAGGGAGTCCTGGGGAGTGATCTCGACATATTCTTCCTTCCCCGGATCGCCCCGCTTGAGCATGGGACCCTGATAGGGGAGCTCGGTCCCCTGGAAGCTCACGGTGAAGATCGTCCCCCGCCAGCCTTCGATAGGGGTGTTCCAGCGCAGCACCCAGAGCGGCCCGTTCGTGCGGTTGACCAGCCGGAAGCGCAGGGCAACGGGACCACCCGCCACCAGCGGGTGGACCGCCTCCATGCGGCACTCCAGGGCTTGAGCGGGGGCAGCGGCTTTCATGCAGTAGGCGGAGAGGATCGCGAGGCCTGTCAGGCAGGCGATTGGGAGGAGGCGGAGCGTTCTCATCACGAGAGTCTAATTCGACTTTGCGGGATTGTTTCCGAGCCGGCGGAAGACCCTCATCACCCCCGCCCTCTTCTCCCAGCCTCCCCCCCGTCCGCCGGGAGAAGAGGGAGTGGTTTGTCAGGGCGCGGACGACGGCCGAATTGGGCCTGGAGATCCGAGAGCACGCGAGAGCGGTCCGTCTCCTCATGGGATGCCAAGCGGTCCATCAACTTCTCGATGTCGCCTCCGCACTCCTGGAGAAGCTTCTCGCGAGTCCTATGGATCTCAGCCACTATGGGGTCGTCCATCCCGCAAATCTCCGAATTCCAGTGCGTTAATGTCGTTGGTGTCCTTTTTCTTCAGGGAAGCAGATCGGAGACGGCGATCGCCACCTCCGGGCGAGCGAGAGGGCGCACGCTATTCCCGGCCCGGAGGATCGATCGCGAGCGGTAGAGGCTTTTCTGGGGATCGCGTGAGACCTCCAGACATCTCTCCTTCAGGTTCACGATCCAGTAGTCCAAAATCCCGACCCGGGCATAGAGCGCGGCCTTTTCACGGTCGCGCTGAAGCGAGCTATCCGCGACTTCGATCACCAGGACGGCTGCTGTGGGGTGCGAGGTCAGGTTTTCCCGTGGGTCGCGTCCCCGGACGACGGCCAGGTCGGGCTCGGGCTCTGAGTCGTCGTCCAGAGCCAGGGGCATCTGCACCAGGACGTCAAAGCCTTCCGAGAAGATTGGCTCCAGGGCTCGCCGGGCCAGGCGAATGCCGACCGCGTGGGGAGGGCTCTGGGGACTCATCTCGAAAATGAGCCCATCCACCAACTCGAGTCTCTCTTCAGGTTGGAAGAACCCTTCCGCGACCAGTCGCTCATATTCCTCCCGCGTCCAGTGGCGGAACTCTTGGGCCAGCGTTGCCATCCTGCAAATCCTACCCCAGCTCCGGGTTCCAGGCGACCAGCCACCCCAGAGCCTGAAGCCCAAGGATCGCCCCGGCCGCCGCGAAGCTCAGGAGAAAGCGCCAGGGGGTCCAGACGGAGCTGCTCTGCGCCTTCAGATCCCGCCGCTCGATGGCGGTATTGATCCATGTCGCCAGGACCGTCGTGACCAGAACGGCCAGCAGAGTCGCCAAGGGCACGGGAGGCCGGGCGATCATGGGGCCGGCGGTGACCAGGACGGTGGCCAGCAGCGCCACGCCGAGCGAGCCCAGGGTGCGAGCGCTGCGGGTGGCGAGCTTGAAGACGCTGGCGTCCAGGCTGAAGGCGAGGACGGCGGTGCTGGCCGCGAGAAATGGAGCGAAGAAGAACGCGCCGCGGTCCAGGCTGTTGGCCAGGGCAAGCATGGCGAACGGCGGCAGGAATGCCCGGGCCAGCGCTCGCACGCGGATGCCGGTGGCATGACCCGGCGGGGCGAAGCGGAGCCAGGCGATGAGGTATCCCGCGAAGCCCACGAGGACCGGCAGCGCCCACACCCAGGAGCCCAGCGACCAGGTGCCATAGGCGAAAAGGGTGAAGGTGATCGCTCCGGCGACGTTGAACGAGCGGAAACGCCAGACCACCAGCGCCACGGCCAGGCAGATCGCCAGCAGCGAGAGGTTCTGGAAGACCACCTCGGAGAGCGGCTTGGTGGTGATCTTGCCCAGGATGATGACCACCGCCAGGGGGACGAAGACGTTGTCCGCTCCTTCGAGGCTGATGGCCTCGAAGCCGGTGACCAGGGTGGCGACGAGCAGCGCCGCCAGCACGCACACCGGCCGCGGCAGGTCGGTGAGGAGCAGGGTGGGGAGGTGAATGGCCAGGAAGGCGATGACCAGGAAGACGAGCGATCCCTCCAGGCTCTTGGTTTCCGTTTCCACCTCGTAGCGCACGACACCGTAGCGGCTGCCGATGATCGCCGCGAAGGCATCGCCCACGGCGAGCACCAGCACGGCGGAAAGGTAGAGCCACGGCTGGCCGGGCGTCATGAGGAAGGCGAGGAAGACCGCGAGGGGGTAATACTCGGCTCCCCGGCTCTTGCGGCTCACGCCGTGCAGGCTCTGGAGGAATCCGAGCTTCGCTCCCGCCACGAACAACAGGGTCAGCGGAAGGGAAAGCGCCAGCACGACCCAGGGCGAGCTGACGAGGAACGGGAAGAAGAGGCAGGCGATGCCCCCTCCCAGGTGGACGAGCTTGCGGGTGTGCTCCGGTTTGGGAGACCCCAGGCGGCGCCACAGCTCCGCGATGACCAGCAGAGAGAGGAAGATGCCGGCGAGGATCGCGGCTCCCCACAGATCGCCGGGCGGGATGCCGAGAGCGGTCATGCCACTTCGTCCAGCACGAAGGCGTTGTAGAAGAACGCCCGGTCGCGGGCGAACAGCTCGCGAGCCTCGGCGTCCAGGGAGTGGACGCGCCCGGGCTGCGTGCCGGCGAGGCGGCGGGGGACCAGCATGTTCCAGTAGGCCAGGCGTGCCCCCGGGCGGGCGGCATCCACGAGGCGGCCGTAGACGGCGGCGCTGGCCTCCGGGTCGAGGTACTCGAAGATATCGGAGAGATTGAAGCCGTCGAAGCCCTCGCCCCGGTGCTCGCGGGCCGCGTCGTCGATCGAGCCCTCGAAGAGGGTCAGGCGGTCGAGATGACGCCGCAGCTCCGGCCACACGTCCGGCTGGAGATAGTAGGGAAGGGCCTGGCGGAAGCGGCAGGTCAGGATGAACTCGACGTAGGGATTGGAGTGGACCGGCAGCACGGTCAGCGCGTACTCCACCCGCTCCAGGATGCGCTCGGCGACCGAGCCTTCGACGTAGCGGAAGAACTCCGGATCGCGCCCGAGCCGGCCCATGACGAAGCGGCTGAAGAAGACGCGGAAGAGGAGCCGCCAGCGCAGGTTGTCCCAGGTCTCGCGGTAAAACGTCCGCCGGCCCGTTTCGTCCCGCTCGGTCAGCAGATCGAGGATGGTCTGTTGCCGGTGGACGAGGGGAAGAACCCAGGAGCGGAAGAAATTGAAGTACACCTCGAACTTGCCGCCGTGGACGATCCCGCCCTCCACGACGTCCAGGCGCTCGCGCCAGAAGTCGCGGGCCTGGGGCGTCAGGTCCCGCTCCAGGCGCTCGTAGACGGCCCGCCGGTCCTCGTTGCCGCGGCGCCGTCCCTTGCCCTGGGGCCTGCCGAGCACGCCGAGAAACCCGAGCAGCTCCTCATAGCCAAGGCGCCGGATGGCGGCCCGCTTGAGGTCCACCAGGGCGAGTTGGGCTGCGGAGAGGTCCGCGGCCACGACCTCGGCGCCCGAGGCCAGGAGGGCGAAGGCGTTGTCCCCGGCGGAAGCGATCGAGAGGAACCGCCGTCCCGGCCCCGGCCGCAGGGCCTCGCGCAGGATCTCCGCGTCCTCCCACACGTTCGCGTAGCGGACAAGGTCGAAGCGGGCGCGCTCTTCGATACGGTCAGGCATGAGGATTGACGGGTGAGTGTACTGCGTTTTCGCGATCGCACCCTCATCGCTGGTTCCGTAGGTTCCGTGGGGAGAGCCTCCCCCCAGTAGGGAAAGCCTCGCCCCAGTGGGGCGGCGTCCTCCCCGAGAAGGGCGCCCCTTCCCCAAGTGGGGCAACGCCTCCCCCAAGTTGGGGAGCCCTCGCCCCACTGGGGAAAAGCCTTCCCCAAGCAGGGGAGCCCTCGCCCCACTGGGGAAAAGCCTTCCCCTACTCGGAAAAGCCTTCCCCTACTCGGGAAAGCCTCCGCCCCGTTCGCCCAGCCCTTGTTCCGGTTGGGGACGCCCTCAGACGAGCTCGGGATGCCGCAGCAGCGCGCCCAGCAGCAATTGGAGCTTCGCGGCGGCGCCTTGGCCCGCGGCGAGGACGTCCTCGTGCTTCACCGGCTCGTCGGTGAGGCCGGCTCCGGGGTTGCTCACCATGGAGATGCAGAGGCAGCGCATGCCCATCGGGTGGACGGCGAGAATCTCCAGGACGGTAGACATGCCGGCCACGTCGCCGCCGAGGAGCTGGAGCATCCGCACCTCGGCCGGGGTCTCGTAGCTGGGGCCGGCGAGGCCCATGTAGACGCCCTCGCTCAAAGGGATTTCGAGATCGCCGGCCAGCCGCATCGCGAGAGCCCGCAGGCGAGGGTCGTAGGCGGCCGTCATGTCCGGGAAGCGCGGCCCCCACTCCGGCGGGAGCTGGCCGCGCAGGGGATTGAGCCCCGTGAGGTTCACCTGATCGCGGATCAGCACCAGGTCTCCGGCCCGGTGGTGGAGCTGAAGACCGCCCGTCGCGTTGGTCATCACCAGTACCTTCGAGCCCAGCAGGGCCGCGAGGCGGACGGGGAAGACGGTGTCGTTGGCGCTGTAGCCCTGGTAGGAGTGGAGCCGGCCGCGGTAATAGAGGACGTGGCGGCCCGGCAGAGGCTCGAACATCTCGACGGCGTGCTGGTGCCCCTCGACATAGTGGGCGGGGAAGGGGAGCAGGAAGTCGAGCTGCACCGGCCCGTGCGTCCTCTCCCCGAGGTCGACTCCGAGGCCGGAGCCCGAGACCACCGTCACCTCGGGCCGGGGCCAGCCGAGAAGGTCGAACCGCTCGACGGCGGACTTGTGCTGCTCGATCAGGGTCTCCAGACCGTCCGGACTCTCGTCCAGGGAGCGATGGACCAGTCCCTCCAGGGCGTTCTCGTCTTCCATGGCCGGGTATCCTATCAGCGAGCCGCCGTGGCCAGGCCGGAGGCTCGCCTCAGCCCCTGGCCGGCACCCTTTTTTCTAGGACCACTTGCTTAAGTGTCGTCTACTGGGCGTGACGGCATTCCGCGAAACGAGCTTCGTTCCAAAAAGGAGATGGTCATGAAGAAGATAGTCCTTGGTCTCTCTATGTCCCTGGCAGCTTTCGCCTTCGTCATGTCTCCAGCCCTGGCGGCGGCGAGCCCGCCGCAGGTCGCGCCGGTGTTGAGCGCCGCGGATCAGGCGTTCCTCTCCTCTCTCACCCTCCAGACGGGGGCTCCGGCCCCTGAGCTGGCAGCCAAGCGGCCAGCGATCGGCCTGAAGTCCATGTGCACTGCGAACTGCTGGAATGGGGGCACCGTCAGTTGCAGCGGTACCGCCTGCAATGCCGTGAACGGCGCCTGTCCGAGCGAGCCGGGGCATGTCACCTGCGATGGCAACACCACCACGTGCCCCACGCCCTGCAATGACTGCGGCGGCTTGGACTGTAACGCCGAACGTGCGGCCTGCGCCTCCGACTGCTCTCCTTGCCCCTTCACCTTCTCTTGCAGCCTCGTGACTTGCAACGTGACCTGTCACTGCAAGTTCAGCTCCTGCCCCGTCTGACGTCAACCCGGATTCGACGCGGAAGGCCGCCCCGCCTGCGGCCGGCCCAGAGCCGGCCGCGCCTCACTCTCCCCAAGTCAGCGACATCAAGAAAGTGCTATATTCAAGACAGCATGGCGGCATTCCACAAGCTGAGCTTCGTTCGAGAAAGGAGATCGTTATGAAGAAGATGGTTCTTGCGCTCTCTCTGTCCCTGGCAGCTCTCGGCTTCCTCCTGTCTCCAGCCATGGCGGCGGCGAGCCCCAATCCGGCGCCGGTGCTGAGCGCCGAGGATCAGGAGTTCCTCGCCTC
>Ga0134121_10001374_pt1 | contig 23011 bp, 17 predicted proteins | sample KB301_FD_96463 | JGI IMG/M metagenome (GOLD analysis project Ga0134121, IMG submission 96463) | Terrestrial soil microbial communities without Nitrogen fertilizer from Kellogg Biological Station, Michigan, USA - KB3-0-1 | ecosystem: Environmental > Terrestrial > Soil > Unclassified ... | reverse complement strand
TATCGGGAACTAATCGTGCTGAGACATTCGCAGGATCTGAGCTACGACGAAATTGCCGAGGTCACGGGTCTCCCCCTGGGTACGGTCAAGAATCGATTGTTCCGCGCCCGTGACGCCATGCGCGATCATCTGCTCCACCGGGGTATTACAAGTCCTTAAAGAAATGTCCGACGAGCTTTAGCTTGTCGCTCACTTCACGATGCGTCGATCAGGAGAAAGACAGACTTAAGTTCGTATCGGACTCCAGACAGAGCGAAGAAATTCTATGAACGCCCCAATTATCAGTCGCGAGAGCTGCCCAGTCGAAGACGCGGGAGCTTATCTCGACGGCGAGTTGGCTGGGGTTTCTCTGGAGACTTTTGAGGCGCACCTCAAGACATGCGTCGATTGCGCTGCGGAGTTGAGGGCGCAGCGCAACTTGCTTTGTACTCTCGATACCGCTTTCAACGCATCGCAACCCTTCGAGTTGCCACATGATTTTACGCGAGTGGTGGCAGCGCACGCCGAGAATGACATGAGTGGGATGCGCAAGCGGGGCGAGCGCCGGAGAGCAGTTCAATTGTGCGCAATTCTCGCACTGCTTTCTTTTGCTTTGCTCGGTGCCGCTGCGCGAACTCTGGTCTTTGATCCCGTTCGGTCTTTCGTCAGGATCGCCGGAAGTTTTCTCAATCTTTTGTGGCAAGCGGTCTATGCTGCAGGCGCGGGCATAGCAGTTATTGTTCGCGTCGTGGGGCGCGCGGTAGTATTCGGTCCACGTGGCCTGGGACTCGTCCTGACCCTGGCTTTTATCATTTCGATTTCTCTGCTTCCTCTGCTGATCGCCAGATATCATCGCGCGCAAATCATTGAATAGGAGCCCGACAATTCTATTCAAATGATAGCCATCCCGCTCTCACAAGAGACTCAATTCAGCGCCCGCACGGCGCAAATCCTCTGGAAAATAATCGCACTACTCGGGGCGCTGCTGGTCGGAATGATTATGGCCCAGGCTCAGGCGGCGCCTGACGAACACCCCGGCGATCCGCAGGCAAGAGTGATCGATGGCGTTGTGAATACCACGGTTTTCGGTCTCGGACAGTCGATCAGGATTACGGGTTCAGTTAAGGAAGGCGCGATAGCTTTCGGCGGCGACGTGATTGTCGAGGGTTCGGTCGAGGGGGACGTTGCCGCGATCGGCGGTTCGGTGATCCAGCGCGAGGGCTCACGAATTGGTGGGGACGTAATAGTACTCGGCGGCATTTATCATCACGGCAAGGCGGCGCCCGGACGCGATCCGAAGAGTGTTACGATCATGTATGCCGGTTATGAAGACGAGTTGCGAAAAGTCATGCGTGATCCTTTTAGTCTTTTGCGTCCGCAGTTGACTGCCGCCTTTTTCGGGACTCGGTTGCTCGCCGTTCTGGTATGGTTCATCATTTCCCTGGCTCTAACCGGTGTAATGCCGAACACAGTCAGCAGAGCGGTGGCTCGTTTGCAACTGAACAGTTTACGCGTAGGGATCATCGCCCTGATTGGCTCAATCGTGATTGGCTTGGGCGTGCCGCTGCTCTTGCTCGTACTGCCGTCGATAATTGGCGCGCTGATCTTAATCCTGGCGCTGCTTCTGGTTTTGGTCTCCAGCTTGTTTGGCCGGGTCGTGATCTTTGCGGCGACTGGGAATTGGTTGCGCCGCCGGTTTCTCCCCCAGGTGCAATCCGATTCGGCGGCGCTCCTGATGGGCGTAGTATTTTGGATGACGCTCGAGTCCTTGCCCTATGTTTGGCCGTTCATTATCGCCGGTTTGCTCGTCGTCAGTTTGGGGCTGGCCCTGACCGCTCGCTATCGAATAAGTTGGAAGAAGCCGCGGGCTAGTGAATCCTGATGGCCGCGGAAAAAACTGCATTGCTCTTCGTGTGCAAGATTGGTGAAGGTTGGTGTCTTCTTTCGCAGAGTGGACAGATGATGCGCTGGTCGCTGCTGCCGGCGCCGACGAGGCGGCCTTCGAGCAATTGTTCGAACGTCACCGCCGTCAGGTAGCTCGCATCGCGGGCCGCTTTTTCTCGCAACGCGAACAAATAGAAGAGATCATCCAGGACAGTTTTACCAAGGCTTACTTCGCGCTCAAGACTTATCATGGCACTCATGAGGCTTCTTTTCGCGCCTGGCTGACACAGATTACGATCAACACGTGCTACGACCATCTGCGGCGCGCGCGTCGTCGTCCGGAACATACCGTCGAGGATTTTAACGATGACGAAGCACACGAATTTGCCGGGCAGCTCCGCGCAGCTGCCAGTGATGTCGAAAGCGCGCTCGTGTCGCGCGATCTGGCTGTGAAACTGCTGGCACGACTGAGTGCCGATGACAGGTTGGTTCTGACCCTGCTGGATGTCGAAGGTTTCTCGGTTGCTGAGATTGCCAAAATGACCAATTGGTCAATCTCAAAAGTTAAGGTACGCGCGCATCGCGCCCGCGCTCATTTGCGCCGCGTGATGAAGCGGTTCCTTTAGCGGCCCCGGGCGTTTTCCAGGTGCTTCCAGGGAGGAATTGTTGTAACTTTCTCGGGCCCTGCGTCGTCTTTGTTGTGGAAGCGCGGAAATAGGAGGCGCTGGTGGATTTCAAAATGTTCAGAGCAAATCGGCAAAATGAAGATAAATCTGACCGCGCGGGGCGTTTAGTACTGCTCGCCGCCGCCCGGAATGACGAAGAGGCTGATGCGGCCTCGTCTTCACCGTTCTTATACACGCGACTGCTCACCCGGATTTCACAAGAGGAGCGCCGGAGAGAAGAAGCGGGCGGTTGGCCGGCTTTGCTGCTGGTGGCCCGTCGCGCGATTCCGGCGATGGCCTTGATCGCCATACTGGCGGCGATATTGACGGTCTGGTCGATGCAGCCGAATACTTCGCCATTAGGATACGGCTTGGAAGATGAAGCCCTGACTGACACGCGCGACCCGGGCGTCGAACAGGCCATTCTTAACCGGAAGGCTTTATCGCGTGATGAAGTGTTCACCATCGTTGTCGATCGTAATGCGCGCTGAGGGGAAACATCGAGAGAAGTAATAAATGACTTTGACGGGCCGCACAACTTTGAAGATCTGGCTGGTGTTGCTGGCAGTTTTCGTGCTGGGTAGCGTAACCGGAGCCGCGCTTACCGGGCTTTATCGATCGCGCGCCGCCGGAAGCGGCGCTGAAGCGCGCGAGCGCGCAATGCATGAGCGCTTTGAAAAGATGCGCACTGAATTGAACCTGACCGATCAGCAAACAGCGTCCGTCCGTACCATCCTTGACGAAACGCGCAACGAGTACCGAGCCCTGCGCACCGAATTAAGACCACGCTTTGAAGAACCGCGAACTAAGGCGCGGGCACGCATTCGTGCCCTGCTGACACCGGAACAACAGCAGAAGTTTGATGCTATGGTTGCGCAGCAGGACGCGCAACATGACGAAGAGCAAAAATCGCGTCGTTGAACCCTGCTCTCTGTTCCTCCGGCATCCAATCTATTGCTCCCTAATACGTGGATTTGGAGTTTTTGATGGTAAACTTTTGCAACTATCAGGCTTTGTGAGGCGTAGATAATGAATAACTTCCAGGCGGGCCAAAGAAACTCTGTGAAAAGACTATCTATTCTCATATTGGCGGTCGTTTTCGGGCTGAGCTTAATCACTATTGGCCTCGGGCAAGCCCCGGCCGTAGTAAGCGTGATCGGCGAGGTCAAAGCGATCGATAACGCAGCAAATCAAATGGTTGTCAGGGCTGACAGCGGCGTGCTCTTTAATGTCACACTCAGTGACAAAACGCAGTACCTAAGAGTAGCGCCGGGAGAAACTTCCCTCGCAAAAGCCACCAAAATCACTCTGGCGGATGTCGGTGCGGGAGATCGCGTGCTGGCCCGCGGCCGGGGCGCGGCGGACACGAAAACCGTCCCGGCGTTACAGTTAGTTGTAATGAGTAAGGCTGACCTGGCGAAGAAGCAGGAGCAGGAAAGGGCCGAGTGGCGCCGCCGCGGAGTCAGTGGCATCGTGGCTTCGCTCAATCCTTCGACACAGGAGATAACAGTTTCCAGTCGGACTATGATGGGCGCTTCCCAGTCGGTGATCATTCCCGTGACCGACAAGGTTATGATGCGGCGCTATCCTCCGGACACGATCCCCAAGTACAGCGAGGCCAAGCCAAGCAAGTTTGAAGAAGTTAAGGTTGGTGATCAGTTGCGCGCTCTCGGAGATAAGACTCCGGATGGGTCCCACTTGACTGCCGAGGAAGTGGTGTTTGGAACGTTTAAGATCGCTGGCGGAACTGTGACGTCGATTGATGCTGCCACGAATCAAATCAAGATCAACGATCTACAGACCAAGAAGCCTTTGACGATTATCCTCAAGCCCGAATCGGTGCTGCGCCGTTTCCCCGAAGGCGGGATGTTCGGTGGTGGCGGTGGTGCCGGTGGCCCAGGCGCCGGCAATGGCGCGCCCGGCCAAGGTCAGGGACAAGCTCAACAGCGGCCGCAAGGTGCTGGTCCTGGTGGCGGGGGACCGGGACGGGGCGGAATGAACATGGCGGATCTGCTTGAAAGATTACCGATCATCTCGATCAATGACGTGAAAGTCGGCGATACGATTATTATGTCGAGCCTGCAGGGTTCGGATCCGTCCCAACTGACTGCGATCTCGCTGGTCACCGGAATAGAGCCGCTTTTGACGATGATGGCAGCCAGGCCACAGGCCGGTGGTCAGGCACGACCCCAGGGTGGTGTTGATCTCAACGGCAGTTTCGGCGGTATGTTCGGTGGCATCGGGCCATAACTAACCCTCTGATCTCGCATTTTTGACGTCAGAGCCAACCGCGAAGCGCGAAGGATTTCGTCCACAATCGCCCGCGGTTGCTTTTCTAATAAGAGAGTTCAATGATGAATATCCGAAGACTATTCCCCTGTCTGGCGTCTATCATTCTAGTCGCCCTTTTCTCTCATGCTGCCTTTGCTCAGGGAAGGGCGAATCTGCGCGGTCTAATCACCGACGAGTTCGGCGCGGCGATCGTTGGCGCAACCGTAACTTTGGCCGATGCGGCCGGCGTTCAGAAAACGGCCACAACAAATGCGGACGGCACTTACAGTTTTACGGGGCTGGCAGCAGGCAAATACACAATTCACGCTACGGCGGTGGGATTCGCGACTTCTGACGACGCTGCAGTGGACCTGAGCGCGCCGCGGCGCGATCCTCTTAACATTACCTTGAAAATCGCGGCCATTGAGTCGCAGGTCAAAATTAACTCCGAAACACCACTGAGCACCGATTCATCCAACAATGCTAATCAGACGGTAATCTCCGGCCGCGACCTCGATGCACTGCCGGACGACCCCACTGAGTTGGCCGCGGCTCTGCAGGCTCTCGCCGGCCCATCAATTGGACCGAATGGTGGTCAAATATTCATCGACGGTTTTTCCGGCGGGAATATGCCGCCCAAGGAATCTATTCGCGAGATTCGCATTAATCAGAATCCATTTGCCGCCGAGAACGACCAACCCTCCGCCCGCATTGAGATTCTCACCAGGCCGGGATCCGACAAACTGCGCGGCAGTGCTTCGTTTAATTTCAATGATGAGAGCTTGAATTCGCGTAATCCTTTCCAGATTAGCTCGAGCAAACGCACGCCGTTCCAGATTCGCCAGATGGGCGGCAATCTTAGCGGGCCGTTGAAAAAAGGGAAGGCTTCGTTTTTTCTCGAGGTGAACCGCAACGAAGTGGATGACAATGGCTTAGTCAGAGCAACGGTTCTCGATCCGGCTTTCAACATCGTGCAGATCGGCCAGGGTGTCGTGGTGCCCACGCGCTTCACTGGTTTCAGTCCCCGCATTGATTACGCCATAAACCCGAAGAATACCCTGGTCAGCAGGTACAGTTTCAATCACAGCGTGACACAGAACAACGGCGTAAATGGCTTTTCACTACCGGATCGCGCGTACGACGCCAATTTCACGTCGCACGTCTTCCAGGTTACCGAAACTGCGGTGCTTAATCCGACCACTATCAACGAGACGCGGTTTCAGTTTTCTCACAATCGCTCAGAGCAGTTGGGCAACAGCACTATTCCGGTCCTGAGTGTGAGCGGATCGTTTGTCGGTGGTGGCTCGCAGATTGGCCACGCAACAAATACCACCACACGCTGGGAGTTACAGAATTTCACCCAAATCCAGAAAGGAATGCACACCATTAAGTTTGGTGGGCGCGTTCGGCACGTCAGCATTAATGACATCAGTCCCAACAACTTCGGTGGTCAGTGGATCTTTACCGGAGGCATAACCGGACTCAGCAGTATTGAAAGATACCGGCGAACATTGTCGTTGCTGCAACAGGGCCTAACGCCTGCACAGGTTCGCGCCGCTGGCGGCGGAGCTGCGCAGTTCAGCATCAACAGCGGCAACCCGCTGGCTACCGTCAGCCAATTTGATATTGAACCGTACGTGCAAGACGATTGGCGCTACAAGCCTAATCTCACTTTCAGCTTCGGTTTACGTTATGAAATACAGAACAATGCCGGCAGCAAATTTGATTTTGCGCCCCGACTTGCCGTCGCCTGGTCGCCTGGCGCAGCCGACAGCACTCATCCACCCAAAACAGTGATCCGTGCCGGTGGAGGTATTTTCTACAACCGGTTCAATGAAGCTTCAACCCTGACCGCAAATCGTTATAACGGAGCGAACGTCCAGCAGTTCATCTTCGCTGAGTCAGCTAATCCGCTGGTACCTACCGATCCAGCGACGCTCACGCTGCTCAACTCGTTTCATTGCGCCGACGGATCCTTTACGCCGAATTGTATTAGCAGCGTGCCCTCGATAGCCGGCGCCTCACCACTACAGCAGAGTATTTGGCGGGTACAGACTGATTTGCGGATTCCCACAGTGTATGTTGCCGGAGCGCAGGTGGAACGACAGCTGCCGCACAATTTCACCGTTAGTGTGGGCGCGTATGCCATTCGCATTCTGCATGTCATCCGGGCGCGCGACATCAACGCGCCGATACCCGGAACGATAACTACGGCGAATCCCAGCGGCATCCGCCCGAATCCCGGCGGTGAAATCGACCAATTCGAAGCGACCGGCCGCTTTCATCAGCAACAAATGTTCGTCGGCTTTAATAGCCGCCTCAATCCCCAGTTCTCACTCAGCGGCAATTATGTTCTCAGTAAGACTACGAACGACACAGATGGCCAGGGCTCAAGTTCCTTATTTCCCGCAAACTCTTATGACACGAGCGGCGAGTGGGGTCGCGGCCTTGGAGATGTGCGTCATCGGTTCTTCCTTTTCGGCACCTACAACAATCCGAAACTGTGGAAGCTGACCTTCTCTCCTTTCGTCACAGTGAGCTCTGCTCCTCCATTCAATATTACGACAGGTATTGACTCGAACCTGGACCGAGTATTTGCTGATCGTCCCAGCTTTGCCGGGCCCAACGCTAATTGCGCGTCTCCGTTTATCAGATGTACCCGCTTCGGTAATTTCAATTTGGTACCGTTGGCGGGCGAGGGAATCATCCCCCGTAACTTTGGTAGGGCCAGTGGTTCCTTTACCGCGAACCTGCGCATTACTCGAAGCTTTGGTTTTGGCGATGTGCACAAGGCGGGGGCCTCCAATCAGAAAGCCGGATCCGGAACCGCGGGCGCCGCGGGGGCAAAGCGTGGTCCCGGCGGGCCCAGCGCGCGGGGCCCCATGATTATGGGCGGCGGTGGTGGTGGCGGTGAGCGCGGCCCGGGCGGCGGAGGCGGTGGAATGGTGGGTGGAGGCGGTGGCGGCGGAGCCGCGTCTGAAAAGAAATACACCCTGACGGTGTCCCTCTATGTCCAGAATATTTTGAACACCGTCAATGTAGGGAATTATGTTGGAAATCTCTCGTCACCACAGTTTGGCCAGCCCCAGAGTGTGGCGGGCAGCTTCGGTGGTTTTGGCGGCGGCGGGGGTGGTAGCGCCAACGCGGGTAATCGGCGCATCTACATGAACCTTAGATTTAATTTCTGAACCTCTGTGGTCTCCAGGCGTATAAGAGGCGTAGCCAGTCTCGATTTTACTCCTCGGAAGGAAGCCCACGATGAAGAGATATGCAGCGACGCTTGTTTTGCTTTTGATCACTTCTGCCGCCATGGCCCAGGCGCCTGACGCGGCAAAATCCAACGGTTCGGTAGCACCTGCCTCGAACTCGATTCCCGCGGCCCCGGTTATCTCAGCCGGTTCAACTCCGATTGAGCTGGCCCGAGCAGCGCTGGCGGCACAGGGCGGCGACAAATTCAAACATCTGAAAAGCATGATGCTGATTGGTTCAGCCGATCTCTATCCGCCCAACAGCGCGCAATCGATTCCCGGTAAGTTTGTGATACTCACGGCCGGCGACAAAGTTCGAATCGAAATCGACGCGCGTCCCATGTTCAATTTTAAGCAGGTCTATGATGGCCAGCAGTCCTATAGCTCGATGCCCAACGTGCAGCTGCCGCCGGCCAGTAAGTTCGGACTGCCGGTGTTGGCAAAGTTCGATCAACCCGGGTATATCGTTTCAGCTTTGCCTGACAAAAAGAAGCTGAGGGGTTTTCGCATTGTGGATTCCGAGGGCAACACAACAGACTTTTACGTTGACCTGGCCACCGCTCGTGTAATGCAGTACCTGACACCTTATAACGGTTACACCTTTGGAACTGAGAACTCAAAGTTTAAGGAAGTGGAAGGCGTCCTGGTGCCCTTCAATTTTTCACAGCGGCTGGAAGTGCCGCAAGGCGCTTTCTTTGCTGAATACAAAGTCAAAGAGGTTAAGCTCAATCAGCCCATTGGAGATGACGTGTTCGTCCTTCAATAAGCGATCAACGTCTACCAAAATAAAACAGGCCGCCTCTTTTCTAAGCAGGCGGCCTTTTTGTGAGTTCGATTCTTGAACGAATGCACATGGAAGCGTTAACAAAGACTTCCAGGTCACGACCGATCTGAGAGATCAGTCCTGTTTTACATCCACCTTCAATAGGCGCGATATGGTGCTGGGCAGGTCCTTAACCTGCTGCGGCTTTTTCAGAAATGCATCGACGCCGGCTCGCCAGGCTTCAGTTTCGCAATCATTGCCTGACAGCATGACTATCGGTGTGCGCCGGCGATGGGTCATCTTGCGAGTGCGCCGCACCAGATCCAGACCACTCACGCCCGGGAGTTCATTATCAACCAGCAGCAGATCGATGTGTTCGTCGCTGGTAAGGTTTCGCAGCGCGCTGTCGCCGTCAACGCAAAGCTCCACCCTCCACCCTTCCACAGACAACATTTCATTGATCAAGTTGGCCAACGGCTCGTTGTCTTCAGCGTGGAGAATTGAGATCTGGGTTGAACTCGGGTCCGGGAGACCGGCGGGCCGGTACTTAATCTTCCTCGGCTTTGAGAAAATATGGCGCCGGCGTTTGCGCACCGCCGTCCTGGTCTTGAGCAGTTCCTTATGACGGCTGTTGATTAAAGAAATCAGGCTCTGATGGTGCTTGAAGCCCAGCAGGCGCGCAGCCCTGGTAACCGAGCCGTTTGAATCTCTCAGCGCGCGTTCGATCAGAGCTCGCTCGCAGTCAAGGATTTTCTCTTTGAAAGAAAATCCTTCCCAGGAGGTTTCCGGCGCCGCCTGATTCTCGCCCTCAGAGTCGCCTAACGCTTCTATAACTTTACGGGCGCAGCCGATCAAGCGCTTACCCATAGACGGATCTTGAGAGTTCTGTAAGAGGTCGGCTGCCGATTGATAGATGGTGGCCAGTTCAGTGGCCGCGGTCTGATCTCCCATTTCTTCAATTAGGCTCAGGTGCGCACGGCCCGCCCCCTCCAGATCACCTGCCGTCTGAGCAACTTCGATGGCGCGCCGCAACAGCACCCTGGATCGAGTGTGATTTCCCAAACGCGCCAGTGCAATTCCATGCGTAGTTAGCGCTTCCGCCAGAAGCGCCTGCTCGTCGCCTTTTTCGAGGGTTTGCACCGCTGACCGCGCAAATCGCTCTGCCTCTCGCAAATGCCCCTCGGCGAGAAAGGCCCGAGCTCTCGTATCATCTGCCTGTGCCGCGGTTTCTACATCCCCTACCTTAAGAAACAACGTGCGTGCGCGATCTAAATGGAGATGAGCTTCGCTGAACCTAGAGACGGAAAAAAACAAGTAGCCGAGATTATTCTCAACTCTCGCCCTAAACTTATGATGCCCAGCTTGCTCAAAGTGAAAGCTTGCAGCCGCGAACTCTACTAGAGCGCGATCAATTAATTCTTCACTCTGGTTGCCAAGGGCGAGACAATTCAGGACTGTCCCCATCCCATTGTGAAGAGAACCCTTGAGAGCCTCATTGTCCGTCCTTTCGACAATGGGGGCTGCTTCGTTATAGATGCGCAACGCGCTGTCGTATCTGCCCGCAGTCTTTTCCACAAGGGCTCTCCGAATTAGGGCGACCGCTCCAGTCTCTTCGTCGCATTCAGCAAATCTGCCTTCCACATCCAAGAGGAGAACACGAGCTTCATCGAATGCTCCCTGGCGCCAATAACACAGCGCGAGATCGCTCCGCGCAGAAATCACTCTGTTTGTTTCTCCAAGCTGTTCGAAGATTTGGATGCTCTGGCTGATGAAATTCTTGGCGGCTTCCTGTCCTTCAACAATTGGTGTAGTACTGCCTCTCCATCCCAATAGTGACCCAACCCTCTGAAGGATATCTGCCCTTGCAAGGGGCTCGAGGCCATCAAGCATTGGCGCTTCGTCGGGATCGGGCCAAAACCCGGAAAGTGCTTCGCACGCTGCCTCATACTCGCCTGCTTCTTCAAGCTGCTTGGCTAGACGGCAGCAGAGCGCAGCGCGTTCAGGCAACCTAAGATCGCGACTTTGTTCTTGAAGTGCTGCTAGCTGAGACTGTAAATTCATGTGAGGCATCCCTTTCTGCATACTTGATAAAAAGATTGCGCGTGGATGTTCGACTTCTGAAACAAGCTTTCGTTCCTTAGTTTCGAAAAACGTACCACCAGCCTGACAAGTTAGGAGAAAACATGGAAAAGCCAAAAAAACTAAGTTCTGTCGGAGTTTTAACGCTGACCTTGGTCCTGTCCGCTTTTGCCGAAGGCGCTACACCGCCTTGCGCAAGTCCTGAACCCGGTCAAACCGAAACGCCGCCTTGCGCGACGCAGTTAACAGCGGACAACAGCAACACACCCGGTGTGACGTCAATAGGTTCCGGTGATACGGACATGCGCGCGGTCTCGCACCCAACGTCGCTTACTCGAATCGCGGCAGACCTACTGTTAGAGTTCCTGCCGTTGTTTTAGTTACTACCCAGTTAGTTCTGATCAACCAATAAGAGCTCACTCTGCCAGCGAGCAAGTCTCACTGGCAGAAGGTTATAAGTGTGCGAGGCGAACGATTCTCAAAGACCGAAAGACTGCGAACAAAGACTGCCTAAGGGAGGGCCCCGACCGTCGCGTAGCTTAACCCTGCCTTTAGCGGAATGCAAGCATCTTCTTGAAATTCTGGTAACAACCTGATCAGTATCTGGTTCGGTCCAGTTGCAAATGTTTTCGCAACTGCTCCCTTTTGACCCCTCGAAGAATCGCTTTGGGCAGCCCTTAGGCTGTCTTTGCTTTACTGATGGGTACTCACAGCAACGGTCCCGGATATGAATGCTTACCAAAAGAGATTTCACCGGATTTGAAGTGACCGTCCGAAATTGGACGGAACAAGACGCTATGACTTTTACCGGCCGACTATCGTCCAAGGCCACTTGAGTCATCTTTGTGCTAACTTCAGCGTGGTTATGTCTCAAATTAGGATCTCAACCCGCGGCGCCAGACGAATTCGTCAGGGGCATCTGTGGGTCTATCGCAGTGACGTTCGTGACCCGGGCGATACAGCTGGCGGCGCAGTCGTGCGAGCCGTGGATGAAGCGGGCAACTTTGTTGGACAAGCATTCTATAGCGATCGCTCAGAGATCGCGCTCCGGTTTCTCACGACGCATGAACAGATAATCGATCGTGAGTGGTGGCGCGTGCAGGTTCATCGATGTGCGGAAAGCCGCGCGGCAATTGCCCGCGAGACAAATGCGTATCGTTTGGTTTATTCGGAAGGTGACTTGCTGCCCTCTTTGATTGTTGATGTGTATGACCGAGTAGTGGTGCTCCAGACACTTTCGCAGGGAAGTGACAAACTGAAAAACCTGGTGGCTGAAGTTGTGACTGAAGAGATCAATACCCGAGCCGTGATTGAACGCAATGATTCGCGGGTGAGAGAGTTCGAAGGACTCGAGTTGCGATCCGGCTTACTGTCAGGTGAAGCAGTGGCCGATGTCGAGATTACTCAACACGGTGTTCGCTTCATGGTATCTCCGCTTGGCGGTCAAAAGACCGGCGCATTTCTGGACCAGCGTGAGAACTACCTGGCGGCGCGCGCCGTGGCGCATGGACGAGCGCTGGATTGCTTTACGTTCAACGGAGGTTTTGCGTTGCACATCGCGCCCTTGTGCGAAACCGTCCTGGCGATTGATATCTCAGGCGATGCCATAGTAGCCGCCCAGCATAATGCTGATCTAAACGGCACGCGCAATATCGAATTTCGCGCAGCCAATGTGTTCGATGCGCTCCGCGAGATGGAGGCGGATGGGGAACGCTTCGATACGATTATTTTGGATCCTCCCGCATTCGCTAAAAGTCGGGCGACCGTGAAATCAGCTGCGCGCGGTTACAAAGAAATCAACCTGCGCGCATTCAAGCTCTTGAATCCAGGAGGCATACTGGTCACCTGCTCGTGCTCCTATCACATGACCGAGGATCTCTTTCTCGAACTGATTGCGGATGCGGCCTTGGACGCGCATCGCCGAGTGCAGATTATTGAAAAGCGCGGCCAATCGCGGGACCATCCGATATTACTCGGCGTACCAGAGACCCATTATTTGAAATGCGTGATTGCCAGAGTGTTGGAATAGATAGCGCGCAGGGTCGATACCGCCGACTCTCCCTCCCGCAAGAACAGAGAGAGTCGGCGAAGCAGAAGGCCGCCAGGCCCACTACCAGTTTGCAGATCCGGTGCTAGAACTGCATTCCGGGATCAGTCTCGATTACGACCTTCGTGGTGAAGTCCTTACCATTGACCGAAAGCTTCATGAAATAGGTCCCCGGATCAATAGCCGGTCCGAGGTTGAAGAAGCCGCCGAAACCGCCGCCTCCCCCGCCACCACCACCACCACCGCCACCGCCACCGAAGCCGGGCAGGTTGCCGCGAGCGGGAACGTCTCCGCGCAGGTTCCACTGGACGCGGTTGATTCCGATTTCCTTTGTGCCCGCAATGGTGCGAATCACCTTGCCGGTATAGTCAGCGATCGTGATCTTTACATCGGTTGTAGGTACTGCTTTTAAGTAGTAGCTGATAACGGTACCGGGTTGTGGATTATTGCCGCGATAGACCTTTGCGCCGCCGGAGTATCGTCCGAGACGAACGTCATTAAGCCACTGCGTTCCCAGCCGCACCTCAAAAAGAAAAACGTCCTTGTCCAGCACCTTACCTGAGGTGAGTTGTTGCAGCGGACTAATGTCATCCAGGATGTAGATGCCGCGACCATGCGTGCCGATGATCAGATCGTTGTCACGAGGATGAACCAGAATATCATCCACGCGCACTGTGGGCAGTCCGGACATAAACTGCTTCCATTCCCGTCCGCCATCGATTGAGATATAGAGCCCAAACTCAGTGCCCGCGTACAGTAGATCCTTATTCTTCGGATCTTCGCGCACGACATTTACGGTACCCCACGCCGGCAGATTGCTCACGATCGAAGTCCAGGTTGCACCATAGTCGCGGGTCACAAACAGATATGGTTTCAGATCGTCAAATCGATGACCAGATACGGCCAGATAACACGTGCCCGCCTCGTAATGCGAAGGTTCCACACGGTTAATGTGGTACATCTCGCCTATGCCTGGTACGTTTTTGGAAATGTTAGCCCAGGTGGCGCCCCCGTCTTTGCTCAACTGAATATTTCCGTCGTCCGTACCGACCCAAAGGACACCCGGCATCATTGGCGACTCGGCAATGGTCACGATGTAACTAAAACTGGTGTAGCCATCGTTCTTTGAAGCCATTGGATCGGTGCCTTTGACACCCATAATGGAAAGCTTATTCCGGTCTACGTGCTTGGTCAGATCGGCAGATGCGGTCCAGGTATCGCCGCGATCAAGCGACTTAAAAAACCTGTCGCCGCCGACATAGAGGATCCGGGAATTATGCGGCGACATCACGATCGGGGTGTTCCAATAGAAGCGATACTGTTCGCCCGGTGACGGAGCCGGAACAATATTCGAAGTAGCCTGAGCTCCGAAACCACCGAAGCCCTGCTGGGCCGCGAACGCCGCGAGTGCTGCCTGCGGATCCTCCGGCGTCGGTGAAGGCGATGCGCCAGGTTGAGCTCCACCGCGACGACCCCCGCCGCCTCCGCCTCCGGGACGCCGTGCGGCCGCGCGCGGACGAATGCTGACCGATCGTCCGGTGCGCAAGTCAGTCCGGCTCATCGAACCATTTTGCGATTCAGAATAGACAATGTTGTAGTCATTCGGATCGGCCTGCGAGTAGAAGCCGTCGCCGCCACCAGTACGGAACCAGTCCGCATTCGTGATACCCGCATTGCTGCGTGTCTGACTCGGACCTCCCCACGAACCGTTGTCCTGTAAGCCTCCATAGACGTAGTACGGTTTACGCATGTCGGCAGCGATCGCGTAAAACTGTGCCGCTGGTATGGTGTTGATAAACTCCCAGGTGGCTCCTTGATCGTAACTAGCGTCGAGTCCGCCATCGTTTCCAATTAGCAGGTGATTGCCATTCTTCGGGTCTACCCAAATCGCGTGGTGGTCGCTGTGTGCGATCCCCGGTTGCAACGAAGTGAACTTCTTCCCCCCGTCGGTTGATTTGCTGAAGTTCAAGCCACCGACGAAAACATTTTCCGGGTTGCTTGGATCGACACGAATCTGACTGTAATACATCGAACGATTATTCTCGGGACAGTTGTTGGCGTTAAAGCAGGTGGCAACGACGCGCCATGTTTTCCCTTTGTCATCCGAGCGCCAGACGCCGGACTTTTTCGGATCGGGCGGAGTGGGTGTGGGCGAGGCGGCCGGACTCGCCGTCGAGGCGGGAGTTGGGGTAGGCGTCGGAGTGGGGCCGCCCTGCTCTTCACCGCCTGTTCCTGTGCTGGCTCCAACTTCCATCTGCGCATAGAGGACGTTTGGATTCGAACGCGAAACATCGATTCCAATTCGTCCCAATAATCCTTCGGGCAAGCCGTTGCCTTGTAGCCTGGTCCAGGTCTTTCCCGCATCGGTCGTCTTCCAGATCCCCGAGCCCGGTCCGCCGCCGTTGAAACCCCAAGAGGTGCGGCGTCGCTGATACGATGCCGCGTAGAGCGTCTTGCTGTCGGACGCATCCATCACGAGATCCGTGAAGCCGGTGTCCTCGTTGATGAACTTAACGTTATTCCAGCTTTTGCCCCCGTCGGTGGTCTTGTAGATCCCGCGTTCCTTATTTGGGCCGAACAGATGTCCGAGCACTGCGACGTAGACGATATTCGCATCCTTCGGATCGATGACAATGCGGGCGATGGTTTGCGAATTCTCCAGGCCCATCTTCGCAAAGGTTTTGCCGCCATCGGTCGATTTATAGATGCCGTCGCCAAAGCTCGAGCTCTGGCGATTATTCGCTTCGCCGGTTCCTACCCAGACGGTATCCGGGTTTGACGACGAAATTGCAATGTCTCCAATTGAAGCAGTGGAGTAGGTATCGAAGATCGGAGTGAAAGTGGTGCCATTGTTGACGGTCTTCCAAACCCCGCCGGTCGCAAAACCCACGTAGAAAATGTACGGGTTGCCCTCGACCGCGGCGATGTCGTCGATGCGCCCACCCATACTAGCGGGCCCAATGCCACGCCAGACAAAGCGTTTGAGCATCGGATCGGTCGACCAGTTAATCGGTGTAGGCGTGGGACTTGGAACTGGCGTGGCGGTAGCGGATCGGGAAGGCGCGGGACTTTGGGCGGCGGCCGGCGGCTCAGAAGCAGCCGGATTCTGCGCGTGCGCGCCCAATGCTCCCAATGCCATTGCGCCAAACAGCAGCGCGCATATTGCGACCATGAGCCCGCCAAAGTCGCGAGCAGAATGACACGTATCTTTCATCTGGGGAATTTCCTTTCAAACAAGTTGTGGTAAAGAAACTGCAGGTAGTAAAACGGTCGTCGCAGAAAACGGTAACAACTATAAGAACGCCAGAACGGTCGAGCCGGTTACACGCCGCCGTCGAAACTGAGATCAGGGTCAGAACATTTATCCGATCGAGGCAGCATAGTCAAATGAATTTCAACCGCGAGATTACGAATCGAACAAGAACGTTAGTGCGGCTGCAATCCAATCAATGAATTCTGAACGCGAAGTGATGCACCAATCAACGACCGCATTAACAGCTTGAGCCTCTTTCTCATTAGCACCGTGGCTTTGGCCCGTTGATTCTAGTATCCGAGTCGCTCTGAAACCGTTTTAAACGGTTTCCGCTACCAAACTCAACCACTAATCAACAGGCTCAAGCGACGGTGTTAATGAGAAGGTATGGACAAACCTCATCTACCCACAACAAAGATCGCTTGACCATTTAGATTTGCGCGACTAGAATTCGAGTCGTCCTCAGGCTTAATTTCAAATGCTGCCACGAACTCAACGCCAGAAAGAAGTTCTCGATTATATTACCCGCTTTCTCGCAAAGCATGGACACGAACCCTCCTATGCTCAGATCGCACGCTACTTCGGAGTCAGTTCGAAGGCAACGATCGCGAAACATATCACGGCGCTGGAAAAACGAGGTCTCATCAAACGCGATCATCAGCCGGGACGTTTTACGCTCGCAGTAAAAGTTGAAGAGGTTCCGGCAGACGCAGTTTGCGAAGTGGCGCTGCTGGGTCGCATTGCCGCCGGCGTTCCGATCGACGCTATTGAAGACATCGAAATGATTTGCGTGCCACGCTTCCTGTTTGGCCGCGTGCGTCCAGAGCGCATTTATGCGCTCCGGGTCAAGGGCGATTCGATGATTGATGAGCATATCTGTGATGGCGACATTGCTCTGATCGAAAACCGGACTGAAGCCCGCGATGGTGAAATCGTAGTGGCGCTCATCGATCGCGCGCGCGCAACCTTGAAGCGTCTGTTTCGCTTCGGTGAGGATGTGGAGTTGAGGCCTTCGAATTCCCAGTTGGAGCCCATCCGAATACACGCCTCACGCGTTGAAATTCAGGGCATCTTTCGCGGTCTGATGCGGCCAAACTCCTAGGCCCAATACCCCAAAAAACCCAATATTTATTAGCGTTTTGCCCTTTGCGTCTCTGCGCGAGATCTCTGGATTAGTTCACGCTAAGGCGCAAAGGCAAGGTTAACGCCTACGGCCGCCTTTGCGAATGACTTTATCTGTGTCGCGTTCAAACTCGAACGTGCAGTCCTCAGGTTCCTTGTCCTCGCGTAAGCCGACGAAGACAGGATGCCGCAGCCGATAATCCGCGGTCCACTCAGAAAACTTAACTTCGGCGACCAGCTTTGCTTTTATCCATTGCACCGGTTCATTGGTTTTCGGAGCATCCACAAACGGACTCGCTTTAGTCTTCAATGGCTGCATCAACTTGTAAATCTCAGCTAATGTGCGTTGGTTGAATCCGCCGCCGACATGAGCGACATAATGCAAGTCGTGCCCGCGATAGAGTCCTACGACCAATGCGCCAAAATGAGAACGCGACCCGCGCGGCTCAGTGTAACCGCCGATTACAACTTCTGAACGTTGAATGGTCTTGACCTTGAGCCAGTCACGGCTGCGCTTCTGCACGTAAGGACTGTTGGCTCGCTTGGCGATCATGCCTTCCAGATGAAATTTTTCTATCTCTTTGAAGAAGGCTTGACCGTCGCCTGAAATGTGTTCAGAGAGTTTGATAAAGCCGGCCGGCTTTAGAATTTTATGCAGCAACGCTTTGCGTTCGACTGCCGGGCACGGCATCAGATCATAGCCGTCGACGAAAAGGAGATCGAAAACGTAGTAGACGATGTGGCCATGACCGCGAAGTGCTTCGAGGCTGCTCTTGCGTCCGACGCGCGGTTGCAAAAGTTGAAAGCGGGGCATGCCGTCCTTGTCCAGGGCGACAATCTCACCGTCGAGGATCGCTTCTTTAGTCGCGAGCTGTTCGCCGACTCGGGCCAGTTCCGGATACTGCGGAGTCATATCGATCTGGTTCCGCGAAACAAAGCGCGACTCTCCGTTTTTCACAAAACAGATCGAGCGAAAGCCGTCCCACTTGGTTTCAAAAATCCATTCGGGATCCGAAAATGGGTCGTCGACGAGCGTGGCCAGCATCGGATGAATGATCTCAGGCATGCGTGCGGGCCTGGCCTTTGAGCAAACGCCAGGCAGTGCTTTAGCTGGCCGAGTTCTCTGTGATTCCCTTGTGCTCGGCCTCGTGGATTTTTTCTTCGTAGTCATGTCAATTTCGGCAGTGTAGCTGGGAGGAGCTGACGTCTCGGCGGCACCGAGCGCGCAGCGCGAACATTAATCATTCGGAAAAGACTTTGAGCGTCTGAGGGCGCTGTGCGGACGAGACGTCCGCGCTCCCAGCATCAAAAGTATCGCAAAGAAACATAACTGTTTCGTTGCGTTTCGTCCGGACTTAGTTTATCAACCATTCGTTTATGGCTAGCAAGCTTTTCAAACCAACGAAGCAACAATTAGTTGAGGCTGCCGGCAAAACTCTCCCTGACGTGATCGCACCCGGACTGAGCGTTCTTTTCTGCGGCATCAATCCGGGTTTGTACACGGCCGCCGTCGGTCATCACTTCGCCCGTCCGGGTAATCGCTTTTGGCCGGCGCTCTACAAATCAGGCTTCACCGATCGATTGTTGTCGCCTTTTGAAGAGCATGAACTCTTAACGCTCCGGCTTGGAGTTACAAACGTTGTCGCTCATGCCACGGCAACCGCGGCCGAGCTAACCAAAGAAGACATTATTAGAGGAGGCCGCGAACTTGCCGCCAAAGTTGGGCGCTATCGACCAAGAGTCCTCGCCATTCTCGGCGTGGGTGCATATCGCCACGCCTTCGCGCAACCGAAAGCAACAATCGGCGAACAGGCAGAACGAATCGGCGACACACGCATCTGGGTCCTGCCGAATCCCAGCGGACTTAACGCGAATTATCAGTTGCCGGATCTGGTGCGCTTGTTTCGTCAACTACGCACGTCGGGCGATGGGCAAGCCCCAACTTAACGCTTCGTCACACGGATATCCCTGACGTCGACAAAGGGAGGGCGGACGTCAAGAAGTCAGCGTGATTTAGAGTTAGCTACTCGACCTTCATAAACCAGTTCCTGGGATCAGCAATAGTGAAGCTCTGCTCACCCCCTGCACCGGTATAAATAGTTATAGTCGTGGGCGCCTTCGTAACTCGCGAGCAAGCATAGTTTGCTCTGGTAGTGGGCGTTGGTGCGCCTGGTTTAATTCCAATGCTTGGATTGTCCAACGAAGGGTTCACCGGGCGTTGGTCTTGAGTTAAATTTACCCAAAGATAAGCTGAACCTCCTCCACCTACGAGGATAGGCGGATCACCTAAATCGAGCGTTGGCTTCCGCACCCTCTTGCTGGTGCTTTTGCTTTTCTTCTTTGTTGCCATGTTCGTCGTTCTCCCTTTTTAACTGAGGTTTCGAAGTTAGACTACCGGGTGGCCGCAAGACTTTGTTCGAGCTGTCTGCGGTACTGTTGAATGTCGGGGCGTGCTTGATAACTCTTGAATACTTCCGGCCCCCATTTCTGTTGCAGTGATGAGAGGCCTTCAGCGGCACTCTTTAAGTAAAGTTGGGCGTTGCTTCGATCACTTGCTTTCTGGCTAGCCAATCCCGCAAAGAGCCAGGCGCGCCAGTTTGATTCCGATAATCCGGCACTGGCAAAGAAAGTCTGCGCCTTTAGCGCGTTCTCAAGGGCGCGCTTTGTGTCGCCTGAGGTAAGCGCCGCCTCGGCGAGGGCAAGTTGAGATTCGGCGATTAGCAATGGGTCGCCCAGCGAGCCAGCTGCATCGCTGGCTTCCTGACACAAAGTTGTTCCCGCGGCGGCGCGACCCGAAAGGGCGTCAGATAATCCCAGGAGATATTTCCCCTCAACTGCCACAGCCTTATCCTGGGCGCCCGAGAGGTCAAGAGCTTGCTGGCTTTTCGCGCCGGCCTCCGCGAATTTTTGCTCGTTCAAAGCAATCTGCGCCTCAAGCAGATCAATTGCCGTCTGTAGACCGGTGAACGAGCCGCCTTTTTGTTTCGCAATCACCGACGCCTGTCCGAGCATCTTGCGGGCGTCGTCCCGGCTGCCCAGTCCCCAGAGTGCGGCGCCCAGGTTCATCAAGGCGTAACCTTCATACAGCTGGTTACCCATTGAGTTGTACCTGACCCGGCCTTCCTCGAAGTGTTGACGAGCGTCGGCGTATTGTTCCTCGGCCAGCAACAGGCTGCCGATACTCCCGTGCGAGTAAGCAATCTGTGCTTGATCGCCCGTTTGCTCGGCGAGTTTGAGTTGCTCCTGATAAGACTGGAGTGCCGACTTGTAGTCACCCTTTTGTTTGTAAGCACGGCCACGCAGAAGCAATGCCTGCGAGGTCTCGGTGCGGTAGCCCCCGGGCTGATAGAAAGCCAGTGCCTGTTCGTCATATCCCAGGCCCCGATCCGTTTCGCCGCGCTGGATGTACAAGCTGGCCAGCGATAAACGCGCTCGCGCCTCATTTTGCCGGCCGCCGTATCTTTGCGCAGCTTCGAGTCCCTGCTGGAAATACTTCTCGGCCTCAGTGTAGTCGCCGCGCCCCAAATGGACGTTACCCACTTCGATCGAGCCGCGGGCTATGAGGCTTTCCATCTGATTGGCCTGGGCCAGTTCGATAGCGTCGTGCGCATATTGCTGCGCCTCGTCGGTCTTACCTTCTTTGACTGACACACTGCTCAGTTGGAAGAGAATTTTGATTTGCTGGTATTGATTGTTACCTACTTTGGCCATGTCGCGCGCTTGTTCCAACTGTACGCGCGCCTCCGAAACTTTCCCGGCTATGTCGTTCAAGAGCACTCCACGCTGGAGAGCTACTTCGGCTCGTCCTTCGACATTCCCCAGGGCCTGATAAATTGTCTCGGCCTTGTCGAAAGCCGTATTGGCTTCAGTGACCTTGTGCTGCCGGCCATAAAGCACGCCTAACCGCAAAAAAGGCGTAGCGTTTTGCGGGTCGCGATTCAAGGCGTTGATATAACTTTCGATAGCCTTGTCCGGTTCGTTGTTCTTCTCGTAGGACCGTCCCAGATCAACATAGACGTGAGATTGATCCGGCTGAACTCTGGCGATTTCTGAGTAAGCGGCAATAGCCCGAGGAAAATCCCGTCGCACGATAGACGTGATGGCGTCCAGATAAAGCCCTTCCACGGGCGTGTACAACGAACGGTTAGGCGCCAACTCGCCAACTCGCAGTAGTTCATCTTTCGCTCTGTCGCTGTAGTCCAACTCCATCCAGGCTTCGGCCAGGCGCGCATGGGCCAACGCGAACTGATCGTCGCTGCTAATAGCCAGCTCAAACGCTTTGCTGGCCTGGAAAAACGAACCGGCGCGCAATGCGTTGGCGCCCGCGTCGTAGATACGTTGCGCCTCCGCAGTCGGCTTATGCGGCTTCGGACGCGTGAAATACCAAAGACCGAACACTAAGGCAGCGACTGCGACCAGAGCGGCAGCAACATAGCCAATTGAAAGTCTCGGCCTTCTGAAGATGTCTGAGAAAGTTGCCAGCGCGCCGGTTGGGTTCGTCCCATGGGCTGCAGAGATCAAGCGCGTCACCGTGCTATCAGCGTGCGTCTCGATGTTCTTACGGGCATTATCGAGAGCTTCAATCATTTCATCGGCGCTCTGGAATCGCTCTTCGGGCTTCTTAGACAAGGCCTTCAGAATAATGAGATCCAATTCCCGGGAAACATTCGGGTTCAGTTGTGAAGGCGCCGGCGGATCGTCACGCATGACCTTCGCGCAAATCTCGATAGGATTCTTACCAAAGAAGGGCGGCTTGCCGGCAACGCATTCATAGAGCAGCCCACCCAGCGAAAACAGATCGCTGCGCGCGTCAATATCGCCGCCGACTGCCTGCTCAGGGGAAAGGTACATTGGGGTGCCGACGATTACGCCTTCGCGGGTTTGCGTATGCACCAGCGTCTGCCGTTCGGGATCGTCATCACTAGCTGGACCAAGGGTGATCTGTTTAGCCAGGCCAAAGTCCAGGACTTTGACGTTGCCCCGCTCATTAATGGCTACATTCGAAGGTTTGATGTCGCGATGAATAATGCCGTTCCGGTGGGCCTCGGAGAGGGCTTCCGCAACTTGTTTGACGATCTCGATAGCTCGCGGAATCGTCAGTTTTTCCTTGAGCATCAGATCGGTCAGCGTCTGGCCTTTGACCAGTTCCATCACAATATAGGGCTGACCTTCGGCGGTTTCGCCATAGTCGTGAATGGTGGCGATGTGCGGATGCGAAAGAGCCGAGACGGCGCGGGCTTCACGCAGAAAGCGACTGCGGAAATGCTCAAAATCCGAACCTCGTTTCGCTGTCAGGGTTTTGATCGCCACACGACGGCCGAGTAGAGTATCTTCGGCGATATAGACCACGCCCATTCCGCCTTCACCAAGCTTCTCGAGAATACGGTAATGAGAGAGGGTCAATCCGATCATATTCGAGTTCCGATTGGCGGAAGAAAACGGCTGCGAGTTAAAGACGACCAGGCGCGGATCTGCCGGAACTAAGTAGCTTAATGCGGAGTGGCCGGCCCAAGTAACTAAGACAGGGCGCATTGTCGCTCCAAATCATGGCGGATTTCAAGACATCTGTGCGCCGCGGCAAATAAAGCTCCCGGATTTCCGGTTGCAAGAGTTTTTGGATGAGGGTCTCCCTTTCTTACTTTTGAGCGCGGTTATGATTATCGACCGGTGTGCGTTTGATGTAAGCTGTCGATTGATTTA